>Ga0134126_10001154_pt1 | contig 33477 bp, 30 predicted proteins | sample KB31752_FD_96881 | JGI IMG/M metagenome (GOLD analysis project Ga0134126, IMG submission 96881) | Terrestrial soil microbial communities with excess Nitrogen fertilizer from Kellogg Biological Station, Michigan, USA - KB3-175-2 | ecosystem: Environmental > Terrestrial > Soil > Unclassified ...
CCAAAAGCGATGCCGACTCCAGGTGCGGCGCGAAAGCCGCTACGTCGGTATGCGCATCCAATCTTGCAACTTCAATTTCGAATGGCGTTATGCCCTCGCCTTCCAGCCGGGCCTTGGTTTCGCGCATCATGGGACGACCGGGCAACATCGGATGGTCGCCGTCGGCAATTCCAGTCATAACCCGCAAACCCACATGACTGTAACCTGCCTTCGCAGCCCAGCTCGCGACATCGGGCGGCGCAGACGCAAACCTCGACATGGTGGCCGGCGTCATCGAGATAACACGCGCCACCATGATTGCCCCTCAACCGTCGGATAGAAGTCTGTCTATGTCAGCCAGTTCGTGTTCGTTCAGTATCCAATCGGCGGCAACAGCATTTTGCAATAGCTGTTCGGGGCTTGTGGCGCCAGCAATCACGCTCGATACCGACGGTTGGCAGGCAAGCCAGGAGAACGCAAGCTCCAGCAAGCTGTGATGGCGCTCGGACGCAAAACATTTCAATCGTTCGATTTTCTCGAATCCCGAATACTGCGCGTGTTTGCGACCGAGCATGGTCGTGGCAAAGCGCGATCCGGGAGGTGGTGGTGTGCCCGCTTGATATTTTCCTGTCAAAAGACCGCTTGCGAGGGGGTAATAGGGCAGGAAGCCGAGGCCAAATCTGCGCACTGCCGGAAGAATCTCTTTCTCGACGTCGCGAAACAATAGGCTGTATTCGTCCTGAGCCGAAACGAACGCTGTTTGATGGGAAGAGCGACTTATCCAGTCGGCATCGGCGATTTGCCAGCTTGCGAAATTCGAGAACCCGGTATAGCGGACCTTGCCTTGGCTCACTGCATCGTCCAGAGCGCGCAACGTTTCCTCGATTGACGTCAACGGATCAGGGAAATGCATTTGATATAGATCGATCCAATCGGTCTTTAGCCGCCGCAAGGAATCTTCGAGCGCGGTAATGATATAGGATCGCGAGCCGCCCTTTTTCTTTCCCTCCTTGTCCATCGGATAAGCGAATTTGGTGCCGATGACGACATGCTGACGGCGCGAACCCAGGGCTTCGCCAATGGCCGCTTCCGATCCACCGAAGCCGCCATACACATCTGCCGTGTCCAGGAAGTTGATTCCGACATCCAGTGCGACATCGATGATGCGCTTGGCGACTGCGATGTCGACCTTGCCGCCGAAATTATTGCAACCGAGCCCGACTTTGCTGACGCGCAAGCCCGACCGCCCCAGATTTCGCTGTTCCATCCCTGTTTCACCTTGTGCCCGGCTCTCGTCCGCGCCGTAGACAGAATTCCATTGATATGATTAGCATAATTTTCGGATGTCAAGCGACTGGAGCAAGGCCTCAGAATGAACGGCGAAGACCTCGTATCGACGGCTCGCTTCCAGGGGGCGAACGGGCATCGGCTAAGCGGCGATTTGATCGGACCCGAGAGCGAAAATTTCGTTGTCCTGACCCATGGGGGCGGACAGACGCGCCATTCGTGGGGCACGACCGCGCGAACGCTTGCCGCAAGAGGCTATCGTGTCTTGTCTCTCGATCTGCGGGGACACGGTGACAGCGACTGGTCCGCCCAACGGCACTATTCCATCGAGCATCATGCAGACGACATCGCGGCCGTCATCAAGTCGGTTACGCCGGGACCGGTCATCCTAGTCGGCGCCTCGCTGGGCGGCCTTGCCTCGCTTCTGGTAACGGGATCCCTGGAACCGAAAAAGGTCTCCGCACTCATTCTGGTGGACGTTGCGATCCATGTGCGTGCAGACGGCGCCAAACGCATCATGGATTTCATGCACCGGCATGTCGACGGATTCAAAACGCTCGAGGAGGCTGCCGATGCGATCAGCGCATACCGGCCCGAACAGCCGCACCGCAAAGATCTCTCAGGCTTGCGGAAAAACCTGCGCGTCAGAAACGGACATTATTTCTGGCATTGGGATCCCGCAATGTTAAGTCGTCCCTCTGAAGACGGTGTACCGGTGATGCCGAAGGAGGAATTGCAGGAAGCCGCAAAAAGCATCACCGTTCCCACTCTTCTGGTGCGGGGCCTGCGAAGCGACGTCATCGACGAAGAAGGCGAAAACGCCTTGCGAAAATTCATCCCCCAACTCGAAACAACGTCCGTCAGGGACGCAGGTCACATGGTGGTCGGCGACAACAATGCCGTATTCGAGAAGAAGATTTTGGACTTCCTGAAACGAATGCTGGCCTGAGATTTATTGCCACTCGATGCGCTGATCGAAGATGTGGGGTGCGCGCGTCCGCGTGTATTCAAGAATGCGCTCAATATGCTTTTTCATGAGTTGACGGGCACGATCGGGCTTACCCTCGACGACAGCGACCGCAATGGCGTGATGATCGGCTTCGGCGATATCCAGAAAATCTTCGCCCTTCGTAATGGCTAGTGTATGCGCATTGAAAACCGCATCGACGGCATCGGCGAACATGCTAAGCACAGGGCTTTCAGCAAGCCGATTGATCATCGAATGGGGTCCTAAATCGGCAGGATTGCCGGGCGTCGAGTATGTGAAAGCGCAGGGATTGCGGCCGGTCAATTTGATGGAATCTCGCACCGCCTGACGATCGGGATTGGCAGCGGCCGCTTCGGCCAATCGCGGACTGACCGTGAGCATGAACTCCGCGAGGTCGCCATATGTTGCGTGGGAGAGGCGCAGGAAGAGGGTCAGAAAGCGGCCCAATTGTTCGGGCCCGGTTTCCGCGAGAACCGGGCCACCGTTACGGCCGGGTTTGAGATAGATAAGTCCCTGCGCTTCCAGTATCCGCAACGCCTCCCGGATGGATGCACGGCCAGCGCCGTATTGCTCCATCATGGTCGTTTCGTGAGGAAGCGCTGTGCCAGCTTTCAGTCGACGCTCGGCAATGTCGCGAACGATATCGCGGGCAATAATCTCAGCTGTCTTTAAACTTCTCTGAATTCGCCGGATCGGTCGCGCTTTCGGGGCCGACGATCCTGACTTGCGTTTCTTGGTTGTGCCCTTTGCCAATTCGAGTCCCCACCCGTACGTCACGGAAAAAATCCCGATTCGCACGTCTCTATATGTATACGGCCCTTAAATAGTATGCGCTACCGCTGCCGACTTGCCAAATTCCGCCTGCAGTACCCGACGAAGGACCTTGCCGGTATCGTTATAGGGAAGCGCCGTCCGAAAGAATATCGAATCGGGGGTTTTGGTCGAACGCAGCCGCCGGCGGGTCCATTGCTGGAGGGCATCCTCCGATGTATCGGCTTTCAGGACCACCGCTGCGACAATGCGTTCACCCCACTGCTGGTCCGGGACGCCGAGGACAGCAACATCTGCTACCGCAGGATGGGCACGCAGCACGTCTTCGATCTCGCCGGGAGAGATGTTTTCGCCGCCTCGCACGATCACGTCGTCCAACCGGCCGTCTATGAACAAAAAGCCGTCTTCGTCGAGCCATCCCCCGTCATTGGTGGGAAACCAGCCGTCGCCTCGCAAAGCCTTACGGCCGATATATTCCCCGGAGACCTGATCCCCACGGACCCAAATCTCGCCCGCCACGCCCGCTGCCACGGGCTCTCCTTCGCTGTCGCGAACTTCGAGTTCTATGTGAGGTAAAGGCTTTCCGACCGAGCCGAGGCGCCGCTTCACCGCCGGATCGTCGGATTGAAACGCCTTGCGATGGTCTTCGGGCACGAGAACGGCGATGGTGGAACTGGTTTCGGTCAACCCATAAGCGTTGACGAAATCGACATTGGGCAACAGACGCATCGCGCGCTCGATAACCGCCAGCGGCATGCGCCCGCCGCCATAGGAAAGGTGCCGCAAACTGGGCAGTCCGATCTTGCTCCGCTCCATCTCGTCGAGAATGCGTTGGAACATGGTCGGCACCACCATGGCGTGAGTGACACCTTCCGAATTGACGGTGTCTACCCAATCCTTCTCGGAAAAGGCGGATAGGTGAACGATGCGCCGGCCAGCATAGATTCCCGTAAGCAAGGCTGAGATACCAGCGATGTGATAGGGGGGAACCGACACTAAGGCGGCTTCATCTGATTCGGCAGATCCCAGTTCGATTGTGGAAATGACGTAGGAGACCAGGTGGCGGTGCTTGAGTGTCGCGGCCTTGGGCTCACCCGTGGTGCCGCTAGTGAAGAGCACGATTGCAACACCATCCTCCTCGACTGGGTCCTCCGAACCGTCAAATACGGGTTTTTGAGCGAGCGCATCGAACTGGCTGCGCGTCAACACGGTAACGCCTTCAATCGGCGGAACGCGCGACGCCATATCGTCGTCTATGATAGCGATGGATGGTACAGTGCGCGCAACAAGGCGGCCCAGATCTGTATCAGGCAGCCGGTAGTTCAAAGGCGCGAATGCCCGCCCCATCATCCCCGCGGCGAACAGTGCCACTGCAACCGAAGATGAATTCAGGCCGATGTAAGCTATGCGTTCGGCAGGGATATCTTTCAGCTGCGCGGCCGCATTTTTGGCATAGTGCTGCAATTCGCCGTAGCTGACGGGCGCATCGCGGCTGCCCAGCGCCGGCCGATCACCCAGACATTCCGCAGCCATTTCCAGCAGAAGCGGGACGTTCACGTTGTGCCTTCAATCCGATGATGGCAGCCGCTTGGCGTCTTTGATCGCCAACGGCTGCCGGTTAGCAGAAAGAGAGCCTTCGCCGGCCTTCGCGCACAACACTTCCAACATGGTTTCGGAATCTGTGTAACGCTTGCCGATCAATGTGCCATTCTTGTGCTCCGGAGCGATTGTGGCACCTGCCGGTACGGTATCGTTCTGCGCCACCATGGCAACGCCGCCACATTCCAGCGTGACAGCGGTCTTCGGAGGGCGAACGACAACCACTTCGGTCGTGCAAACCGCGCTCTTCCAGCGCGATCCCGGCTTTAACTCCATAACGAACTCTTCTCCCTTGGGTATCAAGTGGCCGCCAACTCACGCTTGTCGCGCGGGCGCTCGCTTTCTTGCGGTGCGCCCACGACGCGCTTGGCGATAAGCTGGTCGATCTCCGCGTCGCTGAATCCATGCTCGCCGAGTATCTGGCGCGAATAGGAACCGATCTCCGGAACGAAATGACCGTCTTTCGGCAAGCGCAGAGGAGATGCCGAAAACCGCCAGAACTGGCCCAGATCGCGATAACGGCCCCAGCGCGGGTGGTTGGTGAATTCGATAACGCGGTTGAGGCGGACGTTTTCTTCATCGAAGAAATAATTGTCGCCCTTGTACGGCCTGCCGATCTTTTCGACCGGTATGCCAGCCTTTCGCAATTGGGCGACGGCTTCGTCTGCGGATAGTTGGGCGGCCCAGTTCGAAATATTTTCTATGGCGTTTGCTTCGTTCGCACCGGTTATTGCAAGCAGCGCCTTGCGGGCAGGCGCCGACCAGCCGTGCACGACAAGCCAGCTTTCACGGCATTGATAGAGACGCGACCACCACGAGAAACCGTATTGCTCTTCGTCGACGGCAAGCGGGTCCTGAATGGTACCGTCTTGCCGCATCACGGTGTCGAGCGTGCTGAGGATCGCGGAGCCGGTTTGCGGGCACTCGATGAATTGGCCTTCGCCTGTGCGATCTCGGTGGTAAAGCGCCATCATGATGCTGGCCGCGCCCAGAAGGCCGTTACCGGGATCCATGCTGCCGATCGCGTAGTAGGGACCGGCATATTTGCAATCGGCATGACGCATCATCAGGCCCGTGACGGCGGAAGACAGCGGTTCAAAGCCCGGATAGCCGCGATAAGGACCAAGAGACCCGAACGCGGGAGAATGACAATAGATCAGTCCCGGCTTCATATCGCGAAGATCTTCATAGCCCATGCCGAGCGATTCCGCGACGCCTGGGCGCAGATTGTGCTGCACCACATCTGCCCATTTGACGAGCTTTTCGATGATGGGGCGCGATTCCGGTGTCTTCAGGTTGAGCGCCAGCGTGCGTTTGTGATGGTTGGCGGCATTGAAATAGCGGCCCCCAGATACGGGACGCATGGGACAACCGGCGAGGTTCTCGATCTTGATGACGTCGGCGCCCAAATCCGCGAGCAGGCGGCTGGCAAATGGACCGGCGAAGAACACGCCGAAATCGACGATCTTGAATCCTTTAAGCGGGAACTGGCCGGAAGGATCGCCTTTCCCCTCTTTGACCGCAGGCGTGCGTGCTGCCGCCGTCTTTAGATCAGCAAGTGCTTCGTCAGTGCTGATTTTGCGTTGCGCGATGATGGCCGGCGAGGACACTGTCTCGGAGAACTTCACCACGGCGCCACCCGCACGAACGGTTTCGCCGGACGGCAATTCGACAAGCGTGGAAAGCTGATTTTCCAATACCTGCGGATCGACATAGATTTCGCCGGGCAGAAGATCGGGCATCACCGGAATGTCGAGATCGCGAAGTATTTTGAGCCATTCCGCTCGCGTCTTACCGGCGAACATCACCGGCAGGGTCTCGTGGATCAATTCGATCTGCCACGGCTCGATGGGCTGACCGATTTCGGATGCCGCATCGGTCGGGATAGGGGGGATCTGCTCCTGAAGACCGGCCAGCGCCATCAACCTCGAGAAACCGCCTTTCGATCCGCTGTGGACATGCACCCATTCCGCATCGGCGCAGAGATAGGCCTCCAGAACGAGGCGGCCCATGCCGCCCTTGCTGATGTTAATGGGTGTATCGGGTGCGGAATCGAGTTCCGACCAGTACCACATCATTCCCTGTTGCGAGGCCAGACCATCGGCAATCGAGGTTTCGACAACCTGTCCACGGCCCGTGGCGTTGCGCACATGGAGCGCGGTGAGGATGGCCGTCAGGCTGTTGAAGGCGGTGGCATAACTCCCGGCCGGGAAGGTGGGCATTTTCGGGCCTTCGCGGGTGCCCGCCTGACGCTGGTAAAAACCGAGATGAGCCCAGACGAGGACCTCCGACCAGGCATCCTTCTCACGAACGGAATCGCGGCCATATCCCGAAATCTGCAGGCATACGAGCTTGGGATATTTGGCAGAAAGATCGTCTGGGTTCGCGCCCAGCTCTGCGAGCTCGCTGTTGTGATAATCGCTGATGAAAACGTCGGCGGCGGCGATGAGTCTGGCAAGTTGCTCCTTGCCCTCGAACGGTACGATGTCCTTGCCGCGCTGCCAGACCCCTTCGGCCAATTCCCATCCCGGTTCGGGTTCCCCCTCCGACTTGGTCAATTCCACGACAGTTGCGCCATTGTCCGCGAGCAGCATCCCCGCAACCTTGGCCGACATATGCCAGGGCAGTACGACAACGCGAAGGCCTTCCAACGGCCCGGATTTTCTCGTTCGCATCGCAAACCTCCCTGACGGTCTTTTGGGTGGCTGACGTCGAGCTTGTTTTCGGCGTCAACTTAACATTAATTGGTCCCGCCTCAAGACCATCCCATAATATGGTAATCAGGCGCATGTTTTTCGGATGAGGCCCCCGCTTTGTCCAGCCCTTTTTTGACGCGACCATGCAGAAAGGCCGGGAAACCATGCCATTAGGTCGTTTTTGTGCCTAAGATCGGATGCTGGAGGAGAAACAATTGTGGTTAGCGGTCTGACGAAGCGCCGCGACAACGGGCTTGAGGCCGTCGATTTGACCGGCAGCGAAGCTGGCTTTTCTCCGGGCAGAGTCGTCGTCGGCGTTCGGCGCGGTATGGCCAGTGTTTGCGACGATCACGCCGCATTCGATATTTTGCTGTGCGAGGATGCCACCCCTCCCCGACCATGGGTCGGCACGTGCGACGTGGACAGAACAATCGCCTGCCTGCGTGATGCGATCGCAAAAAATCCGGTGGCGGCGACAACACTTTTCTCGCTTCTACGCAATAGCGCCGACATCGGATTTGATGCCGCGCTCAACATGGAATCACTCGCCTATTCGATGCTGCTTGCGGGCGGGGAGTTCGGCCGCTGGCGTGCCGCGACGCCGCGTAGGAAGCAACAGGTTTCCACAGCACTCCGGGTGAAGCTCGAAATGGGGAACGCCTTGCGCATTGTGCTTTCCCGGCCGGAGGCGCGTAACGCGCTGGATTCCCGCATGAGGGATGAATTGGTCGAGGCATTTGAATTCGCTCTCGCCGAATCGGATCGCCGCCAAATTGCATTTCTTGGCGAAGGCCCCTCGTTCTGTGCGGGGGGGGATCTCGACGAATTCGGAACGGCCGAAGACGTTGCTGTGGCACATTCGATCCGCATGCAGCAATCACCCGTCAGCTTGCTGCACAGGCTCTCGACACGGGTGACGGCCTTTGTACAGGGCGCATGTATCGGCGCGGGTATCGAACTGCCGGCAGCGGCTTCGAAGATTGTTGCGGCGCGCGATAGCTGGTTCAAATTGCCCGAGATTTCCATGGGCCTCATCCCTGGTGCGGGCGGAACGGTGACGATCACGCGGCGGATCGGCAGACATCGGACCTGTTTTTTCGCGCTCTCAGGCGAAAAGATCGATGCAAAGACGGCCCTTGACTGGGGCCTGATCGACGAAATTGCATGACGTGCTCGGTGGACATAGTGGTCAGCGAAGCGTTTGCGCATCTGGCAGAACTGATCGCGAAAGATTCCACGCGCATTGGGAAAGCGGTGCATTTGCACGAAAGTATATTGACCGAGCGCTCCGCCTATCTTCCGCTCTCGTTGCCAGGCGTTTGGTCGGCCAACCGGTCTTCCCGAATGGTAGAAGCGCGCGATGGTTGGATCGCCGTGAACCTGCCACGCGAAAGCGATTTCGAATTGTTGCCCGCATGGATCGATTGCACCTTGGACACGGAACCATGGTCGGCAATCGCTGAAGCTGCGCGCGATCATCAGGCGACTGACTTGGTGGGGGCCGGTCAGCAGATTGGCCTTGCTGTCGCAGGGGTGGGAACGATCGCCTCAACAGAAACAAATGCACCGCTTATGCATATGGGAGGCCACGAGAGCGGACCGGCCAAATCGTTGCCTCTTCGGGTGATCGACCTTTCGGCACTTTGGGCGGGCCCTCTTTGCGGCGCGATCCTTGCCGAGGCAGGCGCAGACGTTCTCAAAATCGATAGTACCACGCGACCGGATGGGGGCGCCTTCTACAAGCGGCTGAACGGAATGAAATCGCATCTCTCGCTCGACTTCGGCAAGGCGGCCGACGTACAAAGGTTGCGTTCTGAAATTCTGGCGGCCGATGTGTTGATTACAAGCGCCCGGCCGCGCGCTTTCGAACAACTTGATATGCTTCCAGCGGACATCTTTCGCAACAACCAAGCTTTGGTCTGGGTCGCGATCACGGGATATGGCTGGCGCGACGGCGGTGCGGGCCGAGTGGCATTTGGTGATGACGCAGCCGCCGCTGGCGGACTTGTGCGGTGGTCCGAGGGCAGGCCATTGTTTTTCGGCGATGCGATTGCCGATCCGCTGACAGGATTGGCAGCGGCGGCCGCCGCATTCGAAGCGCTTTCGATGGGCGGCGGCTACATGGTGGATGCTTCCCTCGCTCGAACCGCGGCCGGAGTGGCACACAAACTTATTCCTCAGGACTGATCCGTGTTCGATCTTGTCATCCGAAATGTTGAGATCGATGGGCGAGCGAGTCTGAATGTGGCCGTTCAAGCCGGCCAGATCGTGGAGATCGCGCCGGAGCGATTACGCGGGCGGGAAGAGATCGACGGTAACGGAGGTGCGCTCATACCAGGGCTCGCGGATCAGCACCTTCATCTTCTTTCGCTGGCCGCACAAGCTCATTCGCTGAATATTGACGATGCGAGAACCTCTGAAGGCCTTGCGCAGTATATGAAAGGCGCTGTGTCGAGACTTGAACCGGGAGCATGGCTACGGGTCACTGGCTATCATGAAAGCACGAATGGGTCGTTGGATCGCGCGACGCTCGACCGGCTGGCGCCTCACCACCCCATACGAGTGCAGCACCAGAGCGGAGCTTTTTGGCTGTTGAATTCCGCTGCGCTCGACCAAGTTCTTGATGGCACAGACTGGCCGGAATGTGTTGAGCGAAACGAAAACGAAGCGGCCACTGGGCGGATATGGCGCGGCGATGCATGGCTCAACACTCGCCTCAAGCGAACGCCTCCTTCCCTGCGCCAGATTGGACGAAAGATGGCGGCGCTTGGTGTCACCTCCATCACTGATGCAAGCGTGACAAACGATGCGGCATCTGCGGCGCACATCGCCCAGGAAATACGAGCCGGAGCATTGCCGCAACGGGTGATGTTGATGAGCGGGGGAGAGCTTTCTGCTGCAGCGGAGTACGTCATAGGGCCAGTAAAGATATTGCTCGACGATACAAGCCTGCCGACTATTGAGTGTATGACACGGCAAATCGAAGTGGCACGGCGATGTAAGCGTGCCGTAGCGGTTCATTGTGTCACGGCTGTAGAACTCGCCTTCACGCTGGCGGCATTCGCGACTGCGGGTTCGGGCGACGGCGACCGTATCGAGCACGGGGGCGTTATTTCCCGGGAAGCGATCGAGCAAGTTGCGTCGCTGGGCCTGACTGTGGTGACGCAGCCGGCTTTTGTTTTCGAGCGCGGCGATCGTTATCTGCGCGACGTCGAAGAAGAAGATATTGGCTCTCTCTATCGCGCGGCGAGCCTGATTGAGTTCGGTATCGGCCTGGCGGGGAGTTCGGATGCGCCCTATTCGACCGTTGATCCGTGGGCAGCCATGCGTTCTGCCGTGCAGCGGGTAACGCGCGACGGCATACCCATAGGCAAAGACGAGCGCCTTTCGTCCCAGCAAGCGTTGAATCTCTATCTCAAGGACCCGCATAAACCCGGAGCCGCGCCGCGCCGCGTTTGCATCGGCGTAGCAGCCGATCTGTGCCTCCTTAGTGACCCTTTGCGGGGCATATTCGCGGACTTTCAGGCCGAAGCAGTTGCGGTAACCATCATCGACGGCCGCATTGTCTACCGGCGGAACTAAATCGCACCCGCCTTCCGTGCTTCTTCCCATGCCGCAACTGCAAGAGGGCGTACGCGCCAGGCATGTTCGCTTGGATCATTTGCCGAGGCGCCGGTGGCTGCGCGTCCGACGACACCTTGAACGATAGCAGCGACACGAAAAAGGTTGTAGGCGCGGTAGAAAGAAAGATTTTCAATCGGCGCAAAGCCCATGCGTTCACAATAGCGCGCAACATATTCTTCGAGCGTTGGCACGCCGAGCGCACTCAAATCGGCTCCACGCAACGTGCCGCGTCCGTCAACGCCGGGGGGGCGGTACCATTCCATCGCGTGGTAGGTGAGATCGCCAAGCGGATCGCCAAGCGTGGACAATTCCCAATCCACCACAGCGACCACGCGCGGCTCGGTGGGATGGATAAGGACATTATGGAAAGAGAAGTCGCCGTGGATGAGAGAGGGCTTGCTTTCTGGCGGCACGGCGCCCGGAAGCCAGGCCATCAACTTGTCCATTTCCGGAATATCTTGGGTCTTGGACTGCTGATATTGCGTGCTCCAGCGTGAAATCTGGCGGCCGAAATAATTCCCCGGACGGCCGTAATCATCCAGACCCGTTTCCTTGAGTTTCACGTCGTGCAGCTTCGCCAGCGTTTCGTTGACCGAATCGAAGACTGCCGCCCTTTCCGCGCGCGAGATGGTCGGCATCGTGCAATCGATGAAGATCCGGCCCGGAATATGCTCCATGACGAAGAACATCGTGCCAATAACCGAGTCATCGTCGCACAACAGATGTGGGCGAGGCACCGGGAAACCAACTTTGTGCAGCGCCGACATCACCCGGAATTCGCGATCAACGGCATGGGCCGATTTAAGCAATACGCCGGGCGGTTTGCGCCGTAGAACGTATTTCCGGGCAGGCGTTTCCAGCAGGTAAGTGGGATTTGACAAACCGCCAGCGAATTGGCGGACGCTAAGGGGGCCCGAAAAGCCGTCGAGGTTCTTCGAGAGATAATCGGCAAGACTCGTCTCATCGAAGCGATGCGCTTCTCGTACCGGCTGGGAAGCTTCCGTTGAGCCAATTGCCTCTGCCATACCTGTCTCCAACTACACTGAAGAGATAGCAGGCATCTCGCCGTCTTCCTCAGCAAGCCAGGAAGCAACCAGATAGCCCGCATCGTTCGGCCCGAGATTCTTGTGCCGCAGCCGGAGCACGTTCAAAGCCGAACGGAAAGCTCCACTTTCCTCGATGCCCCTGCGCCGCAATTGCATATAGGTCTGACGCACTGCGTGTTTGCAGGCATCCGCATCTGTAGTGACTGGGCAATCACACATGTACCGGCTCCAGTGCCCTGCGCGCGATGACGAATTCTTCGACCGGACGACCACCGATCAGATGTTCCTGAATAATGCGCTCGAGCACTTCGGTCGTGCATCCGCGGTACCAGATGCCTTCGGGATAAACGACCGCGATAGGCCCGCCCTGGCAAACCTGAAGGCAATTCGCCTTGGTGCGGAAGACACCTCCCTGTCCTACCAGACCGAGTTCAAACAAGCGGCGCTTCAGATAGTCCCATGACTGGATACTCAGATCCTTGTCGCAACATTTGGGTTTGGTTTGATCGGCGCAGAGAAGGATGTGCCGCTTTACCGATGGAAGGCCCAGCCGGTCCAGAATGCCCTTCAGTGCTTCGGTGCTTGGCTTGTCGCTAGATGCCATGGATTTTCTTTCTGCTTTTCAACGAATTCTACCCGGCCGGCTTCGGGTGCCGGTTCACCTGGATTGCATCGCCGTTGACGCGAGTCTCGTAGATCGCCAATGCCTCAAAAGCGGGCGGACCGAACGGCACGCCACTGCGCAAACTGAAACGTGCCCCGTGGATCGGGCACACGATCGTGCACTTCCGCACGGTGCCGCCCGTGAGCGGCTCCATATCGTGAGTGCAGCGATTTTGCACGGCGAAATACTGACCTTCCGATTTGCAAAGCAGGACAGGCTTGCCGTCGACAGAAATCGTCTTCTGACCGTCCTCAGGTAAATCCTGCACCTTCGCAACGGTCAGAAAATCGTCGCCTTCGCTCATTCTGCTGCGTGCTTCTTGCTTGCCGCGGCTTTCGGATATTTCTTTGCCGCTTTTGCCTCGCGAAAGGGAATGTACTCGGTGGGAAATTTCTCCTTCGTTCCGCGATAGTTGCGCAACACCTGCTTGGCGACCGTGATCTTGTGCACTTCTGTGGGCCCATCGGCGAGCCCCATGTGGAAGCTTTCGAGGACCAGATTGGTGATTGGCATGTCCGGTGTGATACCCAGCGAGCCGTGAATCTGAAGGCATCTTGCGGACACATCGTGAAGCACCTTGGGCGCCAGCATCTTGATGGCCGAGATATCTTTGCGGACCTTCAGGTAATCCTGATAGTGATCGATCTTCCAGGCCGTCTGGAGCAGAAGAAGGCGAAACTGTTCGATGTCGGCCCAGCTATCCGCGATCATCGCCTGCACAAGTTGTTTTTCTGCAAGAAGGCTGTCCTGGGTGTGGCGACTGAGCGCGCGCTCGCACATCATGGATAGCGCCTTCTGGCATTGCGCGAGCGTGCGCATCGCATGATGGATGCGACCGCCGCCGAGCCGAGTTTGCGCAACCACGAAGCCGCCGCCGCGCGGGCCAAGCAGATGATCCTTTGGTATGCGCACATTGTTATAGCGCAGATAGGCATGACCCGGCCGCTTGCTCATGCCATGTGGCATGTTTCGGATCATCTCGATGCCTGGAGTGTCTGCGGGAACGATGAAGGTCGAAAGGCGATTGTATGGTGGAGCTTCCGGATCGGTGACCACCATGGTGATAAGAAAGCTGGCCAGATGCGCATGGCTCGAAAACCATTTTTCGCCATTGATGACCCATTCGTCGCCATCGAGAACAGCGTTTGCCGTGAAGACTTTCGGGTCCGAACCACCTTGCGGCTCAGTCATCGAGAAGCAAGAAACGATTTCGTTGTCGAGCAAGGGCTGAAGATATTTCTTCTTCTGATAATCAGTACCGTATTTGGCGAGGATTTCGGCGTTGCCGGAATCCGGGGCCTGACAGCCAAACACGATGGGCCCGTAAGACGACCGGCCGAGAATTTCGTTCATCAACGCAAGTTTAAGCTGACCATAACCCTGTCCGCCCAGTTCGGGCTCCAGATGGCAGGCCCAAAGTTCCTGCTTCCGCACCTGCTGCTGCAATGGTTTCACCAGCGCATTGCGCTCTGCATTGGTGACGTCATACGGATGGCAATCAAGCGCGTAATCGAGCGGCTCGACTTCTTCTGTGACGAACTTGTCGATCCAATCCAGTTTCTTTTGAAATTCCGGATCGGTTTGGAACCCCCAAGACATGGTCGTATCCTCTTTTGCCGGGCCTTCCGGCCAGGCGGTTGCAATTTGTTTTGCCGTGCCGGCCCCTCACATCAGGGAATAGCGGTCGAATCTCTTGAGTTCTTCCGCCGTGAAGGGTCGCGCATTGGCGATACCGTAAAGGCGCGTTACCACGTCGTTAGCCAGCACTTGCTTATCCGCGTCCGGGACGCCGCTAGTCAGCCGTTCGAACAACTGACGCGTGTTCGGCCAAACGGAATCATCACCCATGAAAGCGAACGAACCCCACATCATGTGGTGCTCACCGAAATAGCCCCGATTAAGAAGCGCAGTTCTGTCGTCCTGTGTCACGTACCATACGAAACGGCGTAGATAGTCGGACGGATAGAGATCGGGATCGCCGAGATTGACCTTTCGAAGTGCGGCAGTGCGCATATAGGTCTCGTTGATCTGTTCGAACAGGGCCGGAGCCCAGCCCGCGTTCGGCGCCAGAGACACCAGACGAATATCGGGGAAGCGGTCTGGGATGTTCGCGTAGATGATCGAGTTCAAAGAAAGATGGTAGGCTGGCGGCATGCCCGGCTCGACCAGCATTTTGTCTTCCTTCGAGCCATCGAGCGCCTTGTGAATGCTCACTGGAATCTTCAGAGCGGCGGCAGCTTCCCAGAATGAGTCGCATTCCTTCATCGCGGGTGGGGAATCTAAGCCGCCCGGCCACACATCGAGGATGGCGCCTTTGAGGCCCAGGTTTTCGGCGGCGCGTTTCAACTCGCTGGTAGCGTGTTTGATCCCCGTGGTAGGGATTTTCGCGACACCGACAAATCTCTGCGGATCGGCCGCGCAGAATTCGGACAGCCAGTCGTTATAGGCAGAATAGCAAGCCGCGATGAAATCCTCATCGCCACTGGCGTTGATCATGTCCCAGACGTCGCCGACCGAATAAAGAACTTCACCGGCAACCTCGTCCCGATCCTGAATTTCGCGCCGCCCCTTCGGCGTGGCCAATTGGGCCACATCTGTGCGCTGCATTTTCTTTTGTTCGGTCGCATGCACGTTGTAGGTGCTGGCCCTGTAATGCGGCGTGCCCCCCATCTGATGAGCCGCCGTCCAGGCAACTCCATCTTTTGTTTCGACCAGGCGCGGACACATATCCGCGAATTTCTTTGGAAGCCTTTTTTCCCAGAGGTCGGGTGCTTCGACGATACCGCTGGCTGCGGAGAAGATGTTCTGAATCGTCATTCCTTTGTTCCTGCCTGTCACGTTTCAATTGCGCCGTTGCGATCTCGCTCGGTTATTACACACATCGGCGATGAGATTGCTCTAAGCCGGCACGAAGACCGGAAGCGCGAGACCATCCACCTTTGCAGATTTCAACTTCACCCTAGTGCCCGCCGCCTTTTCGGGATCGGCGAATTCCTCCAACAACACCACCAGGCGCGGGCCTTTGACCCCATCAAGCTCGATAAGAGCGTTCGTATAGGGCGCCTCATCCTTGTGCTCGCCGGGCAGCAGGCAGCGATGAACGACCGTCGCTGCGAACACCGTTCCGGTCGACGACACCTTTTTCCATTCGAGTTGCGCCTTCGGGTGACAGTGAGGGATATCCGACGGATACCACTGCCAGGTGCCGCATTCCGCACAGGCCGGTAACTCAATGTGGCCTTTGGACAGCGCTGTCCAATAGGAGCGCATCAGGTTGGTATCGTAGCGGGGTTTGTAAACAGGGCGTCCCATGGTTCACCTGTCCACCGTCAAGATCATAGTGGCGTGCTCGTTACCCGCCAGGCCGGCGACAAGGCCGATCTCGGCATTTGTGACCTGCGCAGCGCCGCGTTCACCGCGCAGCTGGCGCACCGCTTCGACAACGTGGTTGGCGCCCGGCACATAACCGTTCGAGAGATGACCGCCATGCGTATTCATTGGGAAGGAACCGCCTGGAGCCATGGTGCCGCCTTTCAGGAAGTCGGCCCCCTCTCCGTGGCCGCAGATGCCCAGATCTTCCATCTGGATAAGGAAGGAGGCCGTGAAGCAATCGTATATTTCGGCGAAATCGAGATCTTTCGAACTGATACCGGCCTGGGCATAGGCCAACGCCGCGGATTTGCGTGCGGCTGTTTCCAACAGATCTTCGTTCTGCGTGAAAACTTCACCTAAGGTTACCGGCATCGCCGACAGCGCAATGCCCGCGACCACTATGGGCTTGTTCCTCATGTTGCGCGCGTCGTCGAGGCTCGACATGACATAGGACGCTGAACCATCGGTGTTGAGACAGCAATCGCGAACCTTGAGGGGGGTGGAAATCATCGGGCTGGCCAGATAATCATCCATGCTCAAATCGACCGTGGCCTGAGAACCAGGCGTGAGCTGTGCCCATTTGCGGCAAGCGACCGCGATTTCGCCCAGCGTTTCTTCCTTCAATCCATATTTTGCTTTGTAAGCCTGCGCCCACAGCGCGAAATAGACCGGCTGACCATAGAAGCCGACAGGCATTTCGAGATCGGCTTTATGGGGATCTCGGGCGTGGAAGGAATAAGCGTTGTTCGCCCCCGACAGCTTGATGCCGTAGGGATTCAACACATGCCGCGCCAGTCCCGCATCGATGGCAAGCTGTGCCAGCTGAGCGCCACCCACGGACGCTCCGCCGGCAGAAGCATTTGGCGAGGCGGAAAATCGACGATTGGTAATGCCGATGGCGGCAGCCAGTTCATCGGTCGGGCCACCGCTGCCGCCCAAGATGCCGTCGACATCACTGGGCTTCAGTCCGGCATCAGCAATTGCCCGGCGCGAGGATTCGACGACCAATTCAAAGAGCGAACGATCGTCTACCCGCTGATAAGGGCCGCTATCACCGATGCCGGTGATAGCGATGGTGGGCTTTCGCGACACGCTTACGCCGCCTTTTGCTGCTGGCTCGCGAGCTCATAGGGGATGCCGTAAAGATCGGCTGCGGTGCGCCACATCAGACGTTCCCATTCGTCTGGTGGAACGCCGCCGGCCTTAAGTTGGGCATGCGCCAACTCGACGTCGATGGGCCAGTTGGACACCGAATGCGGGAAATCGCACATCCACATCATGCGATCGACGCCGATAGCATAGCGATTGTTCACCGCCACCTGATCGATGATAAAGGTCGTATAGATGTTGCGCATGAAATATTCGGACGGCGACATCTCCAGGCGAACGCCCTGTTCCTTGCCGTACCTCTTGTAGTTCGCATCGAATTTCTCGATGTAATACGGCACCCAGCCCGACTGCACTTCTGCGCCGACATATTTTAGTTTGGGGAAACGATCGAAGATACCCGACAGGATAAGTTTCTTGGTCACCACCGGGAAAGAGCCCCCCACGATCATCTTGCGCAGGTCATCTCCGCCTTTAACGAAAAAGGCAGTCGCATTCCCCGGAATGCGGATAGAGGCGTGGAGCGCAACCGGCTTGCCGATCTCTTCGGCCAGCGCCCAGAAGCGATCATCTTCCGGCGCCGGATCGGAAAGCGAGCCGTTGGGATAGCTTTCGATCGCCACGCCGCGCATGTTGAGATCGACCAGACAGCGCTTCAATTCGGTGCAGGCATCGTCGATACCGGTGGTCGGGATGATGCCGATGCTGAACATGCGCTCCGGATTGTAGGAGCAGAATTCGGCCATCCAGTCGTTATAAGCCCGGAAACATGCCAGGACGAGTTCACGATCCGGCCCTGCCTTCACTGCGCCCCATACACCCGGATTATTGTAATAGAATTCGCCATCGAGATTGTCTTCCGTCATTTCCTTGATCCGTTCTTTCGGATCGTAAGATCCGGGCAGGATGTCGGAGAAACGCACGCCCTTCTGCAGGCCATCTTTCAGCTCGCCGAAGCGGGCTTTGTAGCTGGCACGGTCGAACCGCTTGGTGGCGCGATGATGCACCGCAGTGCCGCCGAAAGGAACAGGATCAGAAACGCCTTCGATCTGCCAGGCCTCGCCGCCGTTCGGCAAATCGATCATGCGCGGTGCACGGTCCTTCAATTTCGTGGGAACCCTGTCGATAAACATATTCGGCGGCTCGTTGACGTGCGAATCCGCGGAAATGGCTTTGTAGATCATGGGTTCCTCCTGAAATTCGAAACGCCCGCGACAGACGCTTCCGCCAATCTGGCCGATGGACTTCTCAGTGCACTACCAATAAACCATGCTAATGGTTTATCAAGCCCCCCCGTCGGAGGTTTTTTGACAGGACCGAAAAGTGTAATTCAGCCACACGCCAGAACGCGGCAAAGCCCATGTATGCCAGTCTTTTATGGCGCTCTGCCGTTGGCGATTGCTAAGGGGATCGCCCAGATAATGCGGGATGTTGAAGCCGACAGCGAGATCGCAAACCGGTGATATTTATGCGCATATTTGTCAGAGATTTTGGAATCGGGCCAAGCAACGCCGCCCCGCCTTCAAATTGAGAACGAAACAAAGAGGAAATCATGGCCAACCTGACAAACCATCAATGGGTGCTGGCAAACAGGCCTACGGAAGCCGTCACAATCGACAATTTTGCGCCAGCCGAAACAGGCGTTTCAGATCCTTCTCCAGGACAAATACTGATTAAGGTCACGCACTTGTCTTTCGACCCCTCCATGCGGGGACAAATCGCGGAAAACCCCGGTTATGCAGCAGCAGTTCCTGTTGGCGGAGTGATGCGATCCATGGCGGCAGGCGAAGTGATTGTATCCCGACACCCCGATTTTCGTAGCGGTGACAAAGTTACTGGCATGTTCGGATGGCAGGAATATGCGCTTGGCGACCCCGCAGACGAGGCTTTGCAGATCAAGAAAATCCCAGATGGTGTGACGGTGGAAATGGCACTTAGCGTGCTGAATTTCACCGGTTTGACGGCCTATTTCGGCATGCTGGCGGTGGGACAACCGAAATCGGGCGATGTCGTTGCAGTATCGGGAGCCGCCGGCGCAACGGGGTCGATCGCAGGACAAATCGCTAAGATCAAAGGATGCCGGGTAATCGGCATTGCGGGCGGTGCACAGAAATGCAGGTGGCTTACCGATGTTGCTCGCTTCGATGAGGCCATAGACTACAAGAACGAGAGGGTTAGTCGGCGTTTGCGTGCGTGCGCGCCCAATGGAATCAACATTTTCTATGACAATGTGGGCGGGGAGATTTTGGAAGCGGGATTAAGCAATCTAGCTGTCGGAGCGCGCATTGTTCTTTGCGGAGCCATCTCGGGATACAATTCGGGCGGACTTCCCCCTGCCCCCCGTAATTACATGGCGCTGATCTGGAAATCGGCAACCATGGCAGGCTTCATGATGAATCACTTTTCCGAGCGCTATGCGACCGCGAGCGCCCAATTGGCCGCATGGGTTCGAGACGGCGAATTGAAATTCGCCATCGATATGCAAGAGGGATTTGAAAGCGTTCCGGCAACGCTGCTGCGCCTGTTTGAGGGACGAAACCTGGGCAAGCAGCTCTGCCGTATCGCGTGACAAAAAATAATTCGGCTCAGGCTCAGGCCGATATGCCGCCGTCACAAATGATCGTCTGCCCGTTGGTAAATGCACTGGCGCGGGACGCAAAATAAACGGCCGCACCCGCGATATCGTCCGGCTCCCCGATACGGCCAAGTGGGCACATGTCGGTTGATCGCTTCAGCATCTCCGGATTCGACCAAAGGGCGCGCGCCATATCGGTTTTAATAAGTGCCGGTGCGATGCAGTTCGCCCGAATGTTAAAGCGGCTGTATTCCACCACAATATTGCGCGCCATCTGCATGTCGGCGGCTTTGGTTAGGGCATACGTGCCAAGCTCCCTTTGACCGCGAAACCCACCATAAGACGAAATTATGATGATGGATCCGTCCCGCCGCTCCATCATTTCCGGGAGAATGCCGTAACAAAGCCAGTGATTGGCCTTGATATTTCCCGTGAGCGTTTTGTCGAAAGCTTCTTCGGATATGCCCGCAGCAGGGCCTTGATACGGATTGACAGCTGCATTGCAAACAAGAATGTCAATTCGGCCAAAGGCCTTTCTCGTAGACGCAATCAGGTTTTCTACCTGATCCCTATAATTGACATTGCAGGGAATTGCGATGGCGACGGTTTGTTCATTGCCGAATTCGCCATTGATTTCGCTCGCAACTTTTTCGCACGCATCATTTTTTCGGCTCGAAATTATGACTTTTGCGCCATGTTCCGCGAAGCGTCTTGCGATAGCCAAGCCGATTCCGCGCGTAGAACCCGTTATCAAAGCAACCTTGCCGCTCAAGTCGAAAAGCGATGGCATCTTATTTCTTCTCCTTTGTCTCAACTTCAATCACACCCACCGACTGCGCCCGAATTTCTACCGCTAGCTGCGCCATCGACGATTCATACGCATCGAACTGTGTCACAAAAATCGCGGCTGGACCTGAAATTGAGCCCGTCGATAGGGGGTATCTTGAAATATGCTCATGATTATTACATATATCGCCGACCAACGCCCGGCAACACAGAATTGATCGCGGGCATCAGGGTTGAAACGGTCCACTGAGTTCGTGGCTTAACCAAAGCCAGGTCTCGCGCTTCACTATGAAGCTCTAGGAGGGGAAGAAATATGCTCAAATCCGCACGGAATCTTCTGAACGTTCAATTTCTGGGAACTGCCGGTGCGTTGGCTGCGCTTATCGCGTACCAATCACCAGCCTTTGCACAAAATGATGGCGGCGCGGGCGTGACCTCCGCCGAAACACCTGCAGCGACAACGACTCAAGAACAACCGACTGGTATCGAAACGGTTGTCGTAACCGCTACGCGCCGCGAAGAACTGCTGAAAGACGTCCCGTTGGCCATCTCTGCGTTGACGAGCGATGACATCAAGCAATATCGCATTCGCTCATTTAATGATGTCGTCCAGCGCGTTCCGGGATTGCGTTTGGCGCCGACGAAGGGCGATACGTTTACACAGATATATATTCGCGGTCAGACGCAAAACAACCAGTCGGTCGGTCTCGATACGCCAGTCGCTTTCTTCCAGGACGACCTCTATTACGGCACAACGGCCTCATATGTGGCCGACTTTTACGACACATCGCAAATCGCCGTACTCAAGGGGCCTCAGGGTACCACCTTCGGCCGTAACGTCGATGGCGGAGCGATTCAGGTCACAAGCGCTAAACCCGAAATGGGCGTGAACGAGACCTATGTCAACGCCACAGTCGAAAACTATTCAGGCGCTGAAGTGTGGGGCTATGTGAACAGACAGCTCAGCGATACGTTGGCTGCGCGCATCTCCGTTGTCTCGCGCAATCGTGATGGTTACGACAAGAATGTCTATCTCAATACTGATCTGAATGATAACCACAGCCTCGGCGCCCGCGCCCAGTTGCGCTGGGAGCCGACGAGCAATTTGGACGCCGAGCTTTTGGCATCGTGGTATCATACGAACAACAACGGGACCGCCACCAAATATATCGGGCAGGGCATTTGGGCGGCCTATCAGGCTGCACAGACGGGAAACGATCCGCACAAGGTCTATAGCGGAGTGGCCGGTTACCAGAAGCGCGATGTCGGGGTGCTGTCGCTGCATGTGAACTGGAACACCGAATTCGGTACAGTGCAGTCCATTACCGGCGTTCACACAATGCACGCCAACTTCCAGGAAGACGTCGACGACCTCATCGATCCAATTTACTACCCTGCCTACAACATCAACAAGGAAACGGCCTACAGCCAGGAAATTCGCCTCGTTTCTCCATCGGAAGGTGCGATCACTTACGTCGCGGGGCTGTACGGCGACATCACCCACGAATACATGAATCAAGATCAAAGCTGGGATGCCACTCAGCTTGTGCTTGGTCAGCCATCACGGTTTCGCGCTATTCAGGCGGCCGTGGTAGGACCGCTCATCACGCAAGGCAACATTCTGATGGGCATGGACATCAAGACGTTCGCCCCTTACTTCGAAGGTAAATGGCATATTACTGATGATCTCGGCTTCACGGCGGGCGTTCGCTACACGATCACAAACAAGTCGGGGTACAACAATCACACGGGACCAAGCTTCTCGTACGGAGCGATTCCGTATAATCTTCAGGGGCTCGACCACACTTGGTATGAATTAACACCGCGCTTCATCGTCGACTATCACATCCGCCCGGATTTGATGGTGTACGCAAGTGTCTCGAATGGGGTGAAGAGCGGTGGCTGGAGCTTCTCCGCCCCCACCGCGGCGTTGGCTGCGCAAGGGTTGGCGCCGGAGAACAACTGGTCATACGAAGTTGGCGTGAAGGGTTCGTTCTTCGACGACCGCGTGACCACCACTCTTGCCCTCTATAATGCCGTCACCTGGAATGCTCAGATCAAGAACCTTGTGAACGGGATATTCATCGATGCCAACGCCGGACATATCACCACCAATGGCGTGGAGCTCTCCGTGGATCTCCGTCCGATTGATCCTTGGCACATTGGTGCGAATTGGGCTTACACCGACGCGTACTACGGCAAATTCAAGCCGTGTAACGCTGCCGGTGCCGACTGCTCAGGTAACCCGTTGATTGGCGTCCCACTTAACGATCTCCAAGTCTATACGAACTACGACTTTGTATTGCCGAACAATATCGGAGACGTTCTTTTCAACATGGATGCACGGTTTGCTAGCAGCGTCAGCCTTGATCCAACGGGCAAAAACATTCTGCCGCTCGCGCAACCATACACAAACGTTCCAGGTATCATCGATACCAGCTTTACCTTCACTCCAAGTGACGCGCCGTGGACCGTTCAGCTTTGGGCGAAAAATATTACTGACCGAAACTATTTGACCGTTGCGGCAAATTACTACTTCTTCGCGCTGACTCAGTCCGAATATGCGGGTGGCCTGCGCGAAGCCGACCGCGTGGCGTACAACAATCCGCGCACGTTCGGCGTAACGGTGGACTACAAGTTCTGATCTCAAAGCGGGGATGCAACCTTTTGCGTCCCCGCTATACTTTTTTGGTCTTGGCGGTCTAATGCATAGCATCCGTATTGGCGTGAATGTTCGGTTCAAGAACCCCCCCGGCTTCAAAGAGCCATGGGATACCGTTTACCGGAATAACCTGGCTTATGCGGCGCGCGCAGATACACTTGGCTTTGATGGCATCTGGGTCCCTGAACATCATTGCACCGAACAAGGTTATGATCCCACCCCGCTGGTGGCACTGGCTGCGCTGAGTCAGGTCACCAAGAATTGCTTTCTGGGCACGGCCCCATTGCTGTTACCGCTGCGCAATCCGGTTTTGACGGCGGAAGAAGTCGCTACCGTTGATGTGCTCTCTGGCGGTCGGATGATGCTCGGTATGGGTGTCGGATACCTGGAGAGCGATTTCGATGCGATCGGCATCCCGCGCAAGGAGCGTGGCGCACGCATGGACGAAGCGCTGCAAATCATCTGCAAGGCGCTATGGGGCGAAGAACCTTTCGATCACGAAGGCCGCTTTTACAAACACAAGGGCGTGCAACTTGCGCCGCGCCCGCTTCAAAAGCAGATCCGTGTGGAACTCGCCGTGCGTTCAGAAGCGGCTGCCAAGCGCGTTGCCCTCCCAGGCATCAACGTCAACCTGAATTCGCTGACCGTTGTGCAGAGCGTGGGCCCGGTCGTCGCCGAAATCGCGTCCAGGGCCGGGCGGGCACCGTCGTCTGTTGGAGCGACAATACTATTCACCGGTTTCCTCGCCGAAAATGAGGACGCCGGCCGCCAAGCCGTGGCGCAATATAACGACGAAGACGCCAAGCAATATCTCGAATATTGGGCGCATTCGAAGGATGCGGTCGATCGTGTCCTCTCGGCACAATACAAGGAAGCAAGTCGGACGGGCGTTGCCCGCGGCAGCTTCACACCGCAATCATTCGTAGACGGCATTCACGAAGCAATTGAAACGATAACGGCGACGGGACTGCGTCCGGATTGGATCAATCTCAACCTCTGGCCATCGGGCATGCCCTACGCCGAGGCGCTCGAGTGTCTGGAGCGCGTGGCCGCCGATGTGTTGCCCAAGATTCCGCGCGTCGGGAGACACACGACCGAATGATCGGCCGTAACCCGCTTCGACTGGCATAAATCGCACAACCCGCCATACTCGATGACGGGGGCGAAGACGGGATGACAGCGTTTTGCGGTTGCGTGACCGCACCGAACCGAAAGGCTTTCGCGATGACTGCAGCAAGTGGCCGGTGCGGATGAGAAGCGGCTATATTCCTGCCAGATCCGGTCCCTATCGTTGGTATATCGTTGCGGTGATGTGCAGCGTCTATGCGCTGATGGCAATCGACCGTGACGTCATGCGAGTACTACAGGTTCCCATACAGAAAAGCCTCAATCTCACCGATACCGAACTAGGCCTGTTGACGGGCATCGCCTACGCTCTCTTTTACGCCACCATGGCCATTCCGGTCGCCCGTGTTGCAGAGCACGTAAACCGTTCACGCATGATCGCGGTCTGCATCGGGATATGGTCCACGATGACATGCTTCTGCGGCTTGGCGGCGAGTTTTCCGTTGCTGTTTCTCTGCCGTGTGGCGGTCGGTTTTGGGGAGGCCGGAACCTATCCTATTTCAAGCTCCGTGGCGGCCGATTATTTTCCGAAGAGCGAACGGGCACTGGCTCTTGCGGTGTTCGCTATCGGGTTATCACTCGGCGGCATCATCGGCCCGGCGCTGGCTGGTACACTCAGCTATTACTTCGGGTGGCGACAAGCTTTCATCGCCTTGGGGTTGGTTGGGCTCGTATGGGTGCCGCTTGTGCTTTTTACCGTGCGCGACCCCAAACGCGGCGCGCTCGATGACGACGCTGACAAGACGCTGCGCGCAACGCCACCCAGTTTCCTGCGCTGCCTCACGATCATGTGGCGTACGAAATCGTTCCGTTACATGATCTATGCGGTGGGATTGCATGCCGGTGTATGGGGCGGACTTGCCGCGTGGACCGCACCATACCTCTCGCGGATGTTCCACTTCACACTTGCCGAATTGGGTATCCTCATCGGCTTGCTCCTGGGCGGCGGCGGAATGTTGGGCAATCTCGCGTCCGGCTTTGCCTGCGACCGTCTGGGGCGGCGCGATCCGCGTTGGTTTGCTTTCATTCCGGGCATTGCATCACTACTGGTGATACCGTTTGGGCTACTGCAATTTTATCTCGGCAATTCCACCCTGGCGATTGCTGCGGGAGTTGTCACGATCTTCTGGCTTACAGTATTTGCGCCGCCTAACATCACACTCACGCAAAACCTGATGGTGCCGCAGATGCGCGCCACAGCCGCCTCCATAAGCCTGCTTGCAACGAGTCTGCTGGGAAGCGCAGGGCCCTTTGTTGTGGGGTTCGTCAGCGATTATGCGTTTCGTCGGGGGGCCGACAATGTGCAATCGGTCCGATATGGCATCGTGGTTTTGCTGGCGGTTGAAATCGTCGCGGCGTTTTATTTCTGGAAATGCGCCACCTATCTGCGGGCCGATTTTGTCCGTGATCGTTCTCTGGATGCGGGTGAGCCCGACATTCTGGAAGACGCTGTCAAGGCAAGCAGCGCCGTGGAACTCTGAGGCGAAAGTCAGGCCGCGAGCTTGCGCATGCGGGGGACGATTTCCGACGCATGTTCGAGATAGCGTTCGAGTTGTGCCCTGCCCTTGTGGCTCGGCGAGCAACCAAGCACCACGGTCGTAGCGCCTGCTTCGACATATTCTTCAAGCTTGTCCATGCACTGCTGCACGCTGCCGAGTGCGTAATATCTTTTCAGCCGCTCCCGATCGACGTTTTGGAAGCCACGGATATCGCTCATGAGATCGCATGCGGCGTCGACCGTCTCGGCAGGCACCATGAAGGTGGTCACTGCGATGGTAAGCTCGGAGAAATCGCGCTTTTGCTCGTCGCAGATTTCCTTCAGGCGGTCGATGCGATCTTTGAGCTGCTTTGGATCTATGAGATATGGAAGATAGCCGGAGGAATACTTCACCGCCCGCTGCAATGCCGCTTCCGAACGGCCACCCACCCACAATCTCGGGCGAGGCCCGCGATACGTATGATTGCCGCCCTGGTCCATCACCGCATCATGGAATTTGGCGAAACGGCCTTCATAAGAGACCGGCTTTCCCGGTTCGGCGCTCCACAACAGTTGCGCCACTTCGATGGTCTCGTTCGTCCAGGCGCCTCGCTGCTTGATGTCATTGCCAACGACTTCAAATTCTTTCGCGACATCGCCGCCGGGACCGATACCGATGGTGAGTTGACGCTCCGCGGCCCAAGCTGCGGTGAGAACACCTTTTGCAAGAACGGCCGGCGGGCGAAACGGCGCCACCAACACCGAAGTACCTAACGGAATATGATCGGTCGCGCCTGCGAAAATGCCGAGTGTGGCGATGCCATCGACATAGTGAAGAATGTGATCGCCGGCCCATAGAGAATCGAAACCCGCATTTTCGATCGCCTGACCGAAAACCTTGGGGCTGAATTGTCCGCCCATATACATTGCGCCAATTTCGATCACTGCGCCCTCCCGACGGACGAAGGACGCCCGTTCTATATCGATTGGGAACGAGTATTCCACGCAAAAATAGTCTATTCAATCGCATATTTTATGCGACCAGATCGAGGTGAACTCCCTTCGCAGCGGCGATCGCAAGGTCGGCCGGTGTGTCAATATCGAGCGCAAAGCCTAACCGGCGAACGACCTGCTGCCGACCCTGCGCTGCTACAACGTGCTTTAAGAAGCTGCCGGGCCCGAACGCGAAGTCGAAATCCGCAGCATGGGTTAAGGCGAGAGCGTTGGTCCCCGTGCCGTGACGATCCGGCGCGATAGCGCAGCCGGATCTGGCTGCGACAAGCAATACAGTTACATCCAATTTTGACACAACTGGAAGATCTGCGTGAATCACGAGGATCGCTTCATCTTTAAAATTTGCGGTCGCTGCCACAAGTTCACAGTTGAGTCCTTGCCCCTTGTCTGCCAGCCAGCTGCCTTGCCACCGTTTCGGCCGCTCTTCCGACAGCACCACAACATCCGAAATTGTCGGAACGGACAGCAAAACCCCGCTCACATGCTCAAACATGCGCTCTACCAACCGCATTCGCTCGGTCGGCCCCAGTGCACTGGAAAGTCTTGTCTTTCCTTGCGCCGGAGATCGGAGGGGAACGATGGCAACCCAGCGCATCAGCCAATATCTCCCGCCAAGGCAAGCGCCGCTTTCGCAACGCGTATCCGATCCTCTAGGGAAATCATGAGCGTATCTGCGCTGGCATGCGCGATATTAACCCCGGCATCGTCATCTCGCGTGTCCAGCAGCAGGCCATCGATCAGCGGAGCGTAGTGGGTCGCAATCGTTGCTGGTGTGATAGGCAAATTCAACTCGGCCATCAGCTTCGCTGTTGGGCCTTTTACCGCCTTTCCGCCGACCAGCGGCGAAATCGCGACCACTGGCGCCGCGGCCGAAACTAGCGCCGCTTTGATCCCAGGAATGGCCAAAATCGGATCGACACTCAAATACGGATTGGAAGGGGCGATAAAGATGGCGCACGTTCGTGGATCGTTGATGGCTTCAACAACGCCGGGTGCTGGTAGTGATATCTCAGCACCGTCAAAGAGCACGGCGCGGACCACGGGTTCGCAGCGGCGCGCGACGAAGTAATGTTGAAAATCCAGTGTGCCCTCGGCGGTTTCGAGGATCGTGGAAACTCTCTGGTCGCTGGCAGGAAGAACCGAAATGGCGATGTCCCACCTGCTAGCGAAATCCGCGGTGATTTGCGACAACGATATACCGCGCCCAAGGCGCTCGCTACGAAGAACATGAAGCGCCAGATCGCCGTCGCCCAGCGCGAACCAATCCGGCCCACCAAGCGAACGAACCTGCCGCATGAATGTCCAACTTTCGCCCTCGCGCCCCCAACCCTGTTCGGCGTTTGCTTTGCCTGACAACGTGTAGAGAAGCGTATCGATATCGGGCGAGACGTGAAGGCCGAGATGCCGAAAATCGTCTCCCACATTGACAACGGCTGTGAGCTTGGCGGGCTCAATGAGCCGTGAGAGGCCAAGAACGAATTTCGCGCCGCCAACCCCACCGGTCAGGACAACAACTCTGTCTTTCATTGGAAAAGATCTTCCGAAAGGGGTCGGATGAGCGCGGATGCTTTTGCATCGGCCGCACTCCATGAAAGGCCGCGTATCAGCGCCGCGGGCACGCTTTCATTGCCTTCCCCGGTAGCAAGTCCCGCGGCAGTGGCCGCCATGTCCGCAAATGCAATCTGCGTGACTTCGAGCGGCCTGCGATCGCGGTCTGGTTGCCCACGTTTGTCGATGAGTGAGGGCACACCGCTGGCACCCAGCGCCACATTGACGACACCATATCGCCAGGGCCGCCCGAAACTGTCCGATATCACGATGCCCGGCGCGGCACCAAAACGGGTATGAAATCTCTCGTGGAGTAGGGCCGCCGAAGCGTCCGGATCAAGGGGAAGCAATAAAACCATTTCCGCATCGACCGGGCCGATGTTGGAGCGGTCGACGCCGGCATTCGCCATCACGAAGCCGTTGCGATGCCGCGTAATGAGAACATTGGGCACCGCTCGCACGACAGCAACCGATTCAGAAAGCACCACTTCAACGAAGCGCGGGTCCTTGTGCACGAGTTCGGCAAGTTTTTTGGCTTCAGCTCCGGGCCGAATCGACGCAAGATCGACAAAGCGATCCTCGGATTTGGAAATTATTTTTTGCGTCACTACCAAAATATCGTTGGCCCGCGGCGAAATATCGGCGCTCTCCAGGGCATGAAACAGTATTGCGGCAAGATCATCTCTTGGCCGGACTTCGCATATCTCTCGCAGAGGATGGATTTCGATCATCGGCTGCCTTATCTGCCGGGTTCGATCAGTTTACCTGTGATCCTGATACCTGCTCCGTCTACAGAATAAGTCCGATTAAGAAAGATCAAAACGGAAGTCAGAGCTTCGGCCGCAGCGGAATTCGCCAGCGCACCACCATGCAAGCCACGCAAACCAACATCCTTGGCAAGCCGTACGATCTTTTCCCGTGCATCCTTGTCGTCACCGAAGACGAGCACGTCGCAATCCACGGCTTCATCCGTTGCGAGCTTGTGCGCGGCCACGTTGTGAAAGGCCGACACGACCGTCACACCTGCCCCCAGCACCGCTTGCGCGCGCGTGGCCGCACTTCCCTCGCTCGGCAACTGGACCCGCATCACCTTGGGAGGAACTAGGGGCACAGTTGTGTCGACGACGATCTTTCCGGCTGCCTTTGGCGCAATCTCGCGGAGCGCGTCGCCTTGTGCCGCAAATGGCACCGTTATGATAACGATATCGCCTATGTTCGCTGCTTCGGCATTGGTCGTTCCTGTGATTCCAAGGCCAAGATTTTCCGCTGCCGCTCGGGCGCTTTCGGCAGAACGCGAACCGATGACGACCCTGTGACCTGCTTTCGCCAGGCGCCGCGCCAAGGCCGCGCCCAAATTGCCAGTTCCGCCGACAACGGCAATCGTTTCCGCACTCATCTTTCAACCCCGATAATTTTACGCTCCGGCAAGGGCGAAATCTTCTCGCCGGATCTTTTGATATAGCGTCGAGCGTCGATGCGCGGTTCGGCCGGCGTCGGCCGCCAACCGCATCATCTGTTGTGGGTCACATAACTGGCCGTTTCTGCCACCGGCAGCACGGGTGATGGATTCGTCCATCAAGGTGCCACCAAGATCATTTGCACCGGCCCTCAGTGCCGACACAGCACCGCCGCCGCCCATCTTCACCCAACTGGTCTGGATATTGGCAATGAGAGGGTGCAGGGCCAGACGCGCGATAGCATGCATCAGCAAAGCTTCCCGAAAGCTTGGACCTGAACGCGCCTTTCCTTTGCGCCAGATCGGCGCCTCCATGTGAACAAAAGGCAGCGGCACGAATTCCGTGAAGCCACCGGTTTCTTCCTGCAGATCGCGGATGGCGAGCAGGTGGCGCGCCCAACTTTCATAACTATCGACATGACCGAACATGATAGTGGCCGTCGACCGCAAACCGACCTCATGTGCCGTGCGCATGACATTCAGCCATTCGCTTGTGTTGAGTTTGTCCGGGCAGATTATGGCTCGAACGTCGTCGTCCAAAATCTCCGCGGCCGTGCCTGGGAGCGTAGAAAGACCGGCTTTTTTCAATTCCAACAAATATTGCCGCAAGGATAGGCCCAGGGTCCGTGCACCGTGCGTGATTTCGAGGGGCGAGAAGGCGTGGATATGAATATCCGGTGCCGCTTCGCGCACGACACGCAGCACGTTCAGATAGGTCGAGCCGTCGAAGTCCGGATGAATGCCTCCTTGAAGGCAAACTTCCGAGGCGCCGCGGGCAACCGCTTCGGCGGCGCGCCTTGCGATCTCTTCCAGATCAAGATTGTAAGCGGGTCCTCGCAATGCCTTGGCTGTGCCCTTGGAAAAGGCACAGAAACCGCAACGGTAAAGACACATGTTCGTATAGTTGATATTGCGGTTCTCGACATAGGTCACCACATCGCCGACTGCCTCTCGCCGCAAAGAGTCGGCCGCATTCGCGACGCGCGCAACATCTGGCCCAGATGCCTCAAAGAAATGGACGATCTCCTGAACCTCGAGCCTGTAGCCCGAAGCGGCACGATCAATGATCGCGTCGATTCCGGCAGTAGCCACACTCCGTGCTGTTGCCGGTAAAGGTGGAACTGGGTCGCCGGTGCCGGCACGCCACTCATCGGAAATTGGTAGCCCTCTCGCATCCACCATCCGTCGCACCCGGCCAGCGAGCTGCGGATCGAGCCAGTCTTCGGGATGTTGCGCAAAGGCTGGGCCGATTGCGAGGCGCTGCTCAAGGACGCGGCCGGCCTTGGCGGTCGCGGCGCAAAGTACGTCGAGATGAGGCCAAGGCGCTTCAGGATTAACGTAATCGCACGTTACCGGCGAAACCCCTCCCCAATCATTCACGCCCGCGCGGAGCACTTGCCCCAGTGCATCCGGTTGCAGATTGGGAGGAGCCTGGATCGTCATCCCCGGGCCAAGGATCAAACGCGCAACAGCGATCGTCCACAAATGCTCATCAAGAGATGGTTCTGGAAAGTCGGCCATGCGCGTGTGCGGCTTGGCACGGAAGTTCTGGATGATGACTTCTTGTATGTGGCCGCGACGCGCGTGCGCATCACGAATCGCGACGAGCGCGTCGATACGCTCCGCACGAGTTTCACCGATGCCGATGAGAATTCCAGTCGTGAAGGGAACGCGCGCCCTGCCTGCAGCTTCGACAGCCTTAAGCCTTCGCGCCGGTACCTTGTCGGGGGAGCCATGATGTGCTCCTCCACGTTGAGATAATCGGTCCGAGGCTGTTTCCAGCATCAGCCCCATCGAAGCCGAAACCGGACGCAATGCTGCGTAGTCAATATCGTTCATCAAGCCGGGATTGAGATGCGGCAGGAGGCTGGTTTCACGCAGTACCAACTCCGCGACGTCCCGGAGATACGAGAGCGTCGTTGCGTGACCGAGTTTTTCAAGGGCTGTGCGTGCGGCGCCATAACGGTCTTCGGGGCGGTCGCCAAGCGTGAAAAGCGCTTCGCGGCAACCGGCCCGTTCGCCTTGTCGCGCGATGTCCAAAACATCCTCAGGTCGTAGATAGGCTGTGCCGGCTTCACGCGGCGACGTGGCGAATGTGCAGTAGTGACAGACGTCGCGGCAGAGTCGCGTCAGCGGTATGAAGACTTTGCGCGAATAGGTGACACGCGCACCGAACCCCGCGATGGTCAACCGCTCGCTCTTATCAATCAAAGTAGCGAGATCGGCATTTTTGAGAGCCCGGACGATTTCGTCCGACGTCATCGAATAGGAAAAACCGGAGAGCATTGTATTGTTTTCCATACCGGCTTTTGTGCGGCCCAAACCTGCTGGCGCCCGAGGCACAAGGCCAAGTTTCTCAATAGCTTAAAATATGCGCATAGATCAACTTGTCCATTGAAACTGCCGCTAGGATCGTATGCCCAAAGGGGTGTCTCGGCTGCTAGGTCGTTCGCAAGATTAGGCCTACGGTATTGAAAAACAGACTGCCGGAGATGAGAAGCGCGTTGCGAAGCTCATGCAAGGACTGGCGCGCGCCCCCTTCGCCGCGCAACTGCGTGATGGCTTCGCGGACGTGGCCGGCAGACTGATTGCCGCCTTCGGACAATGCCCCACCATGCGGATTTACGAGAATTTTGCCGCCGATCTTGATGCGGTTTGTCGCGGCGTCCCAATTGGCCTTGATGAAGTCCTTTGCCTCGCCAGGCTTACAATATCCCGCAACCTCGATGTCGTTCATCATGATGACCGAAAACCCATCATACGGGAAAAAGATATCCATATCCTTTAACGTAAGTTCGCTGCGCGGCCACAGGTTGCGAGCGACGACATGCTTGCTGAAATGATGCAGATCCGGAATTTGATCGTCATCGGCATGTGCGATCTGCCCATAGGTTGCAGCATGAATAAGAACAGGTTTCTTTTTGAGATCCTTGGCACGTTCAGCCGTCGTGACCACCACGGCGTCGGCCCCGTCGATGGGAACGTCCATGTCGAGCATGCACATGGGCTCGCGAACCATCCTGGCGTTCAGATATTCGTCCATCGTGAGCGGCTGACGGAAGATCGCGCGCGGGTTGTCGGCTGCGTAACTGCGATCGCTGATGGCGACGCGCCCGAAATCCTCACGCGTGGCGCCGTATTCGTGCATATAACGTGTCATCCAGCCACTGTAGCTGGCGGATAGTCCGGGTATTTGCTTTCCGTTCCACTGCAGGCCACCGAGATTGTTGACCATGCGTAACCGGAATGGGTCGGATGCGGCCGATTGCGAAAGCCCCGGCGTTCGATTGAGAGAGGCGTATACCAGCGCGGTGGTGCAAACACCGGAAGCAACGGCGTTCATTGCAGAAATGACGAGACACGCGAACGGTATGATGTGGTGTACCGTCCAGGTGACCTCGTTGATTCCGAGCGCTGCCTGTATATAGGTCGGTGGTGGAGAAGCATTCCACGAACTGCCGATAATGCCGTCGATATCCTGTGGGGTGAGACCCGCATCGAGGATGGCTTTCTGGCTCGCTTCGATGGCAAGGGCCGGCGCCGTCAGCGCCCCTGAACGGGAATAGTTGGTTGCGCCGAGGCCTACGATAGCGATTTTGTCGCGCGCGGGGAAATGAATGCTCATCCTGTCATCTTCCTGTCACTTGCCTATATAGATTCCGTTTCAACGGGTTCGCTAATCAACGGACGGGTTGGAATGC
>Ga0134126_10001155_pt1 | contig 33464 bp, 25 predicted proteins | sample KB31752_FD_96881 | JGI IMG/M metagenome (GOLD analysis project Ga0134126, IMG submission 96881) | Terrestrial soil microbial communities with excess Nitrogen fertilizer from Kellogg Biological Station, Michigan, USA - KB3-175-2 | ecosystem: Environmental > Terrestrial > Soil > Unclassified ...
ACTGGCGCACACCCGCAGGGGCAGAACTTGAGGTGGGAGTAACTCCGAGATAAACGGATCCGTTGAAGTAAGCGGCAGTGCCGAAAATCTCGTAGGAATTGCTCTGCGCAGTAAAAGTGCCAGAGACATCTGTGCAGGACTGGGAATAAGGTGCGGAGAGATCGGACTCGAACCAGAGGGTCTGGGTCGCGCCGGTATCGCCGGCGTGTTCCTGCCCCAAGTTCGAGGTGTCTACGAGGAAGAGCTTGCCTTGCTTCCCACCGGCAAGAGCCTTCGATGTTCCCGGAAGCAGCAGCAGGCCGCCAGAAGCGAGATCCGAGTCGGCGCAATCCATATACTGGTAATCCTGCGGCGTGAAGTAATCGAGAAGCTGCAGTTTTGGATTGAACTTGAGGACGGAGTCGGACCATGCGGTCTTTCCGTCCCACGGGCCATTGCCGGTGACGACGTAAACATTGCCGGAGCTGTCGGCCGTCGGGCCGGCGCCACCCATCCAGATTCCGCCCGCGCTGGCATAGGGCCCTTCGCCATCGAGGTTGGGGCTGGAATTGAAGGCGCCCACCTGGGCGAGTGACTGCGCGTCGTAGGCCAGCAGCCAGCCCCTTGGACAGCTTCCAAAGCCGATATAGACGGTGTTATTGGCCAGCAGCAAGGCGGCGCGTTGCGTGCAGGAGGTGTCGAGCGAAACCACACCGCCGACAGATCCCTTGCCGGTGCCGGGAGCCGAGGCCTGCAGAGTGACGGGGCCTCCAAACTTCTGCGCGCCCGTCGCAAGATCGAGCGCATTGAGACGGAATGTGCCGCCGGCGGAGCTCGATTTTTGCGTACTCACCACGTAGAGAGTTCCCGTGGACGGATCGATCACCGGTGTCGACGTGATGCCCTCGACCGGCTTGATGGGCGCGCTCGTGAGTGGCGCTTCGCCGGGCTGCAGCAGCGACACCTTCCAGAGCGGATTGCCGGCTTGATCTGCGTCGAACGCATAGACGGTGTCGTTCTCCGTAGCCACATAGAGCACGTTGTGCGATGTGCCATTTACGGTTACATGCGACATGATCAGCGGACTTCCATACACGTACCCATCGACCTGATCAGAGAAGAGCTTTCCGAAATGGCCGCCGGATACGTTTACCGGAGTTATCGATATCTCGCTGGAGTTTAATCCTGACCTGTTGGTATCCACGTGCCAAGTGGGTACATTCACGAGTGACCCGGACGGAGTTGTAACCTGCACCGGTTGAGATGATGTGGTTCCATCGATCGATGCAGTGACGGTGGTCGAGCCGGATGCGATGCCGGTGAGAATGCCGGAAGCGCTGACAGATGCGACAGCGGAATTGCCCACCGTCCATGTTGCGGACGATGTGACGTCCTGAGTTGTGCCGTCCTTGTAAGTTTCTGTGGCAGTCAACTGCTGAGTGTCGCCGATCGCAAATTGCGGCGAGCTAGGCGTAATGGCGAGCGACTGTGCCGTGGGGCTGCTGATGGTGACGCTTGCGGATGCTGTGACGTTATTCAAGACCGCGGTTATGGCAGTGGAGCCCGGCGCGATCGCAGATGCGAGGCCGGCTGCGTTGATGGTGAGCAGGGTCGTATCGGCTGAAGTCCAGGTAACCTGGGCGGTGAGGTCGGCTGTGCTTCCGTCGCTGTAAGTCCCGTTTGCACTGAACTGAAGGGTGGCTCCGGTCTGTAGATTGCCGCTTGATGGGGAGATGGCAATGGAGCTCAGAGTCTTAGCCGGAGCGGTAACTTGAAGGCTCGCCGAACCGACGACGCCCTGGTAACTCGCGGAGATGGTGGAAGAGCCTGCCGCGACCCCGGTGGCTTTGCCGCCGGCGTCGACCGTTGCAACGGCCGTGTCGGAGGACGTCCAGGCCGCAAGCGAAGTTACGTTAGCCGTGCTCGCGTCACTGTATGTGGCGGTTGCAGTGAACTGAAGGTTAGACCCGGCCTGCAGGGTGGTGCTCGTAGCGGATACCGAGATCGAGCTCAGAGTCTTCGTCGGAGCGGTAATTTGAAGGCTTGCCGAACCGATGATGCCCTGAGATGTCGCGGTGATGGTCGCGGAACCCGCCGCGACACCGGTGACCTTGCCGCTGGCGTCCACCGTTGCGACCGTTGTTTCGGCAGACGTCCAGGCCACGAGCGATGTGACATCGGCCGTGCTGCCGTCACTATATGTGGCGGTTGCAGTGAACTGGCGCGTAGCTCCGGCCTGAAGAGTCGCGCTCGACGGCGATACGGCTATGGAAGCCAGCGTCTTGGTTGCAGCGGTAACCGTGAGGCTTACCGAACTGCTGACGCCTTGCAAGGTTGCGGTGATGGTAACAGTGCCCGCTGCAATGCCAGTCGCTTTTCCGCCGGAGTCAACGGTTGCGACGGAGGGGTCAGCTGACGTCCAAGCAGCCTGCGACGTGATGTCCGCCGTGCTTCCGTCGCTGTAAGTACCGGATGCAGTGAACTGGCTTGAGGTCCCGGCCTGCAGAGTGGCGGTCGAGGACGAGAGAGCAATGGAGCTAAGGGTTATAGCCGGTGCCGTAACCTTAAGGCTTGCCGAACTGCTAACGCCCTGAAAGCTCGCAGTGATCGTAACGGACCCCGCTGCGACGCCCGTGGTCTTGCCGCTGGAGTCAACGCTTGCAATCGAAGCGGCAGAAGACGACCAGGTCACGCCGGATGTCAGTTTCACGACGGTGCCGTCGCTATATTTCGCGGAAGCGGCAAACTGAATTGCGGAGCCTGCAGTTATAGTTCCGGAATCGGGGCTTACGGCTATAGAAGCGAGGTCTTTCTTGGGAGGATTATGAACGACTCCGGACGAGGTTGCGCAACCTGAGAGGACCAAGGCAAATGCAAGCATGGAGCTTGCACACGACAGCACACGCGTGAACTGGGAATGGAACAGCACGCCAAGGCTCCTTAATCGATTGAAAATCGGCCATAAAGAAGATGAGCCGCGCCGAGGCGGTCAACGAAATACCGCGAAAAGCGCCGTCGCGAGCAAGAGTCTTCGGCAGAGCGTGCGAGCCCTTCAGGAATTGCTCAGTATAGGGTCTTAGTTGTTGAGGTCTGTACTAGTTCCCACGAAGGTTAGTTCCCTCATTTAATGATCTACTCCCCCGCCCTATTAGTTGGGGACGAGTGACAAGGGGTTGCTTCTGAGCTGGAATACGCAATCGGAGGGCTCGTGCCAGAACCTCACCCACGCACGATGAGGAAAAGGGCGGGCCGCCTCATCCCTGCGGCGGTTCACCGCAGGTCTAACTGATCGAGAGCAAGATTCAGCTTCAGCACGTTGACTCTCGCTTCCCCAAGCAGGCCGAAGGTGCGGGCTTGAATGTGCTTGTCGACGAGCGCACGGACCGTGCTCTCCGGCAGGCGCCGGGCAGTGGCAATCGTATGCACCTGGTAGAGCGCGGCAGCCGGCGAGATGTCGGGATCGAGTCCAGAGGCAGACGTGGTTACAAGCTCGATGGGCACGTCGCGTCCTGGATTCTGTTTCTGATACTCGGCAATCGCGGCCTGGGCGCGATCCACGAATGCGGCGTTCGACTGCGCCACGTTCGAGCCGCCGGAGCTTGCCGCGTCGTAACCGTTGCCGGCTGCGGAGGGCCTGCCGTGGAAGTATCGCGCGCCGGAAAAGTTCTGCCCGATGATCTTTGAGCCGATCACCATCCCATTGCGGGCGATCAGTTGCCCGTTCGCCTTGCCGGGCATAGTCATCTGCGCGATCCCGGTAATGGCGAGTGGGTAGACAATTCCCAGCAGGATGGCTGTGACCACCGTAAAGCGCACTGCAATCCAGAGCGTGTTTCGCACACCGGCTCCTTTCTTACACGAGGTGCAGGCCATTCAGGGCCATGTCGATGATCTTGATTCCGAGGAAGGGCACGATAATTCCGCCCATTCCGTAAACGATCAGGTTGCGGCGCAACATGGCCTCAGCGGACATGGGCGCGTAGTGCACGCCTTTCAGGGCAAGCGGAATGAGCGCGATGATAATCAGGGCGTTGAAGATGACGGCGGACAGGATGGCCGATTGCGGCGTGCCGAGATGCATGATGTTGAGCACCTGGAATGCTGGAAACACTCCGAGAAACATGGCGGGGATAATGGCAAAGTATTTCGCCACGTCGTTGCCTATCGAGAATGTGGTCAGCGCGCCTCGCGTCATGAGAAGTTGTTTGCCGATCTCGACGATTTCAATGAGCTTGGTGGGATTGGAATCAAGGTCGACCATGTTGCCGGCCTCCTTCGCTGCCTGCGTCCCGCTGTTCATGGCCACGCCTACGTCGGCCTGCGCCAATGCGGGCGCGTCGTTGGTGCCATCGCCTGTCATGGCGACCAGCTTGCCTTTGGCCTGCTCGCGCTTGATGAGGTCCATCTTGTCTTTGGGCTTGGCCTCGGCCAGATAGTCGTCCACGCCGGCTTCCTGGGCGATCACCGCAGCGGTGAGCGGATTGTCGCCGGTGATCATGATGCTGCGAATGCCCATGGTGCGCAGTTGCGCCAGGCGCTCCTTTAGGCCGCCTTTCACCACGTCCTTGAGGTAGACCACACCTAGAGCAGCTTCGTTCTCAGCGACGACGAGTGGGGTTCCGCCGAGACGGGCAATCTCCTTGACTCGATCCGACACCGGGCGGGGCAGCGCGGATCCTCGGGATTCGATCCATCGCGTGATTGCGTCGGCAGAACCTTTCCGGATCTGTGTGCCGGGCATGTCCACGCCGGACATGCGGGTCTGGGCCGTGAACGGCACGAACTCCGCGCGTATGCTTTCGAGGTCGCGCCCGCGCAGATTGTATTGCTGCTTGGCGAGCACCACAATGGAGCGGCCTTCCGGCGTCTCGTCTGCAACCGATGCCAGTTGCGCCGCGTCCGCGAGGCGTTCGATCGTAATGCCGGGAGCGGGGAAAAACTCGGTGGCCTGACGGTTGCCAAAGGTGACGGTTCCGGTCTTATCGAGCAACAGGGTGCTCACATCGCCGGCGGCTTCAACGGCGCGGCCCGACATGGCGAGCACGTTGTAACGCACCAGGCGGTCCATGCCGGCGATGCCGATTGCGGAGAGCAGCCCGCCAATCGTTGTGGGGATGAGGCACACCAGCAGGGATACGAGCACGAACAGGGTTTGCGGCGCGTGCGAGTAAATGGCGAATGGCTGCAGAGTGACCACGGCAAGCAGAAAGACGATGGTGAGTCCCGAGAGGAGAATGCTGAGAGCAATCTCGTTCGGCGTCTTCTGGCGCGTGGCGCCTTCGACCAGTGAGATCATGTGATCGAGAAAGCTTTCGCCGGGATTGGAAGTGATGCGGATCTTGAGCGAGTCCGACAACACCCGCGTGCCGCCGGTGACTGATGAGCGATCGCCGCCGGACTCACGGATGACCGGCGCGGATTCACCCGTGATGGCGGATTCATCGACTGACGCTACGCCTTCAATGACCTCGCCGTCGCCGGGAATGTGCTGTCCCGCCTCTACCCGAATCACGTCGCCGGCGCGAAGGTGGGCGCTCGAAACCGTCTCCACGGTACCGCCCGGACGCAAGCGGTAGGCCATCGTCTCGCACTTGGACTTGCGCAGCGTGTCGGCTTGCGCTTTGCCGCGGCCTTCGGCAACGGCTTCAGCGAAGTTGGCGAACAGCACGGTGAACCACAGCCAGATGGTGATCTGAATATCGAAGATTACCGGTTGATGATGGACGGCCTCGATCACCAGCAGCACTGTGGTGAGAACGCAGCCCACCTCCACCACGAACATGACGGGATTTTTCGCCATGGTTCGCGGATTCAATTTGCGAAATGAGCCCACCGCGGCGGAGCGCAGAATTTGCGGAGACCACAGTGTCTGGGAATGCGCCATTGCTACTCCTCTTCAGGAAAATAGGGTTCCATGCCGCAGCAACAGGTGCTCCAGCACGGGGCCAAGGCTTAATGCGGGGAAAAACGTGAGCGCACCAACGATCACGATGACCCCTGTCAGCAGAATTGTGAACAGTGGCGTGCTGACAGGGAACATGCCGACGGACGGTGGAATCCGCTTCTTCCGCGCGAGATTTCCGGCCAGGGCGAGAGCCGGAATCATCATGAGGAAGCGGCCGGAGAGCATGGTGAATCCGAGGCTGAGGTTGTACCAGGGCGTATTGGCGTTCAATCCCGCGAAGGCTGAACCGTTGTTGCCGGCGGCGGATGTGAAGGCATAGAGAATTTCGCTGAGGCCATGCGGCCCGTGGTTGGCCAGACTGCTCAGGCCCATCCGGGGCGCGAGGATCGTGATGGCGGAAAAGGTGAGGATCACCACTGGGAAGATGAGCACGTAAAGCATGGCCATCTTGACGTCGTAGGCTTCGATCTTCTTGCCCAGGTATTCCGGGGTGCGCCCCACCATGAGGCCGGCGATGAAGACCGCAAGGACCACGTAAACGAGGATTCCGTACAGGCCCGATCCCACGCCGCCGAATACGATTTCGCCAAGCATGATGTTGGCCAGCGGAACGAGACCGCCTATCGGGGTGAACGAATCGTGCCACGAGTTGACTGCGCCGCAGCTCGCATCGGTGGTGATGGTGGCGAACAGCGCGGATTGGGATACGCCGAAGCGCGTCTCCTTGCCTTCCATATTGCCGCCGGACTGGAGCGCGCTGCTGTGCTGATCTGTCCCGCGGAGGGTCGGATTAGGCTGCGATTCAGAGTGATAGGCAGTGGCGAATCCGGCAGCAAACAGGAGTGCCATGCAGGCGAACACGGCCCAGCCGTGCCCACGCGACCCGGTCATTCGCCCGAGGGTGATGGTCAATCCGGCGCCGATGACAAAGATTGAAAGCATCTGAAGGAAATTGCTCAGCGGCGTTGGGTTCTCAAACGGATGGGCGCTGTTGGCATTGAAGAACCCGCCGCCGTTTGTGCCCAGCATCTTGATGGCTTCCTGGCTGGCGACCGGCCCCTGGGCTATGGTCTGCGTGGAGTGCTCGAGCGTCTGCGCCACGGTGTAGGGATGCAGATTCTGGATGACTCCCTGGCTCACCAGGATCAGGGCGAACACCATGCAGGCGGGCAGCAGAACGTAGAGGCAGGCACGCGTGGTGTCGACCCAGAAGTTGCCGATCGACTTGCTCTCGTGCCGCGCGATTCCGCGCACCAGCGCGATGGCGACGGCGATGCCTACGGCCGCACTGAGGAAATTGTGATAGGCAAGGCCCACCATCTGGGTGAAGTAGCTCATGGTGGTTTCGGGCGTGTATGCCTGCCAGTTGGTGTTCGTGGTGAAGGATGCCGCGGTGTTCCAGGCCAGTTCCGCGGGGACCGCAATCATGTGCTGGGGATTCCACGGCAGCCACTGCTGGGTGCGTTCAATGACATAGGTGAGCAGCAGCGAGACCAAGCTGAACAGGAGCATGGCAACGGTGTACTCGCGCCAGCTCATCTCTTTTTGTGGGTCGATGCCGCAGAATCGGTAGATGACATTTTCGAATCGCCTCAGGAACCTGGCGTCGCCCTGGAAGACGCGCGTCATATAGATGCCTGCCGGCCTCATGCATAGGAGCAGGAGAAGGAAATACACCGCAAATTGCAGCCAGCCATTGAGGGTCATGTCAGAATTTCTCCGGATAGAGAAGCGAATAGAGCAGATAGGCGAGCAGGCAGATGGAGAGAAGCAGGATGCATGCGGTTGCTGTCGTCATGGCGCCTACCTCAGCCGCTCGCAGGCGTTCACAAACAGCAGGGCGATCGCGAAGAACACGATCGTGAAAAGGAGCATGAGCAGTTCGAGCATGGTGAGACATGCCTCCGTAATGGCTTGATCTGATTTGTAGTGCGGGACAGCGAAGGCGGGAGTAAGGGATAGCTAAGGGTTTTGTAAGGAGGGCTGCGCCGGGGAGCTATGGCCGCCGAGATTTTGCGTTGGCCGTCGCCACTCGACCGGTGAGTCCATTGGCACACCATTCACTCGTCGAGAAAACAGAACATTGGCCAAAAGTCGGTCGCACGCAGGAATTGTGTCAGGCGGTCTTATGGACGGCGAGGGCGGGCTCGGCGATTGGCACGCGGCTGTGGCGGGAGGTCCACACGAGTAGCGCGATGCCTGCCGCAACGCAGCCCAGGCTGGCGCACTGCGCGTTCGACATTCCCCACAAGACGTGGGGGTTGCGGCGCAGGAACTCGACCAGGAAACGGGCCAAACCGGTAAGAACGAGGTATTGCGCCAGAATGCTGCCAGTGGGGCGCGGCTTCCCTGCCCTGAACCAGAGCCACGTGCCGATCAGCAGCCCGCCTGCGAGTTCATACAACGGCGTGGGATGGACTGCCACGAACACCGGATCAATGCCGTGCGGGAAGGCCATTCCCCAGGGCAGATCCGTCGGTTTGCCGTAGCAGCCGTCGCCCGAAAGGAAGCAGCCGATGCGACCGATGCCGTACCCGAAGGCGGCCGCGGGAGCTGCTAAATCGAGGATGCGAAGGCCGCCGATTTTGGCGCGGATCCCTTGAATTACGAGCGCCGAGATGCCGAACACGAGGCCGCCGAACCAGGCGAATCCCCCGGTATCCCAGAGCGCGCTCCAGCCCTGCTGGCGGAAATCCTCTGGCGTATCGAGGACATGCCACAGCTTGGCGCCGATGATGCCGGCGATCATGGCCACGACGACCATGGTGATGGCGTCAGCGGAGATGCGGGTGCGCCGAAAACTGCGCTCCATGACAAGGCCGGCGACCACGGCCGCGAGCCAGAGCATGAGTCCGAAGGTGGGGATTTCGGGGTGAAACGCGCCGAGGTGGAGGTGAATGTAGGGATACATCTCTATTCCCAGTATAGACGCGTTCCGAGTTTGCAGGTTTCGGCCGCCAAGCGGGATTTTCACAGAAGCGGGCTGCGGAGCCACTTGCCGGCAGGCGATACTGAACTTATGGCCACCATCCCTCAGCAAGGACTGGAAGTTCTGTATACCCGTGACCAGATAGCGAGCCGCGTTGCTGAACTAGGCGCGGAGATTACCCGCGACATGAAGGGCGAGAAGCTGGTGATGGTGGGCGTGCTCAAAGGGGCCGCGCCTTTTCTGGCGGACCTGGCCCGGGCAGTTCAGGTGGACGCGACGTTTGATTTTGTCGCGGTATCAAGCTACGGGAGAGGGCACCGAACTTCGGGCGCGGTGAAGCTGATCAAGGACCTCGATGAGACCGTCGAGGGCAAGAACGTCCTGATTGTCGAGGACATTCTGGACACGGGATTGACTCTGAACTACCTGCGAAGGCTGATCCTGCAGCAGAAGCCCAAATCGCTGCGGATTGCGGCGTTGCTGGACAAGCCGTCGCGGCGCATCGAGAAGATCGACGCCGATTATGTGGGGTTCTCCATTCCAAACTTATTTGTTATCGGATACGGAATGGATTATGCGGAGCGCTACAGAAATCTGCCGGACATTTGCCTGATGACGCCGGACCATCCGGAGTGAATTGGAATGACTGTTTTGGGCAGGGAGCGGAATGGAGCCAGCGCCGCGACCAAGGGTTTACCCGAGGTTCGCCACAGGCTCAACAAAGGTCTATACTCATTCCCCGGGACAGGGCAGATCCGCCCGGTTAGAGGCGGTTCGAAGGAGCAGAGGGTTCATGGCTGCAGTACCGCAAGTTCAGGATACGGACCTTGATTTCGACCATGGCACTTTTGATGCGGCAGCGTTTACGTTGTCGGCGCTGGAGAATTGGCAGACGCTGGCGCAGGCCATGGATCACACCCTTCTGAAGGCCGAAGCGACACGCGAGCAGGTGGAGAATCTTTGCGACGAGGCGGTTCGCTATCGCTTCGCGTGCGCGATGGTGAACCCTACCTGGGTGACTACGGCGGTGTCGGTGTTGGCGGGAACGGGGATTTCTGTAGGCGCGGTCATCGGCTTCCCGCTGGGAGCGTCCCTGGATTCGACGCTGCGGCAGGAAGCGGCGGCGCTTACCCGGCTCGGCGCCAAGGAATTGGACATGGTGATTCCTGTGGGGCAGTTGAAGAGCGGGAACTACCACGCAGTTGAGCGCACGGTCCGATCCGCCGCCAACGTGGCGCACCATCATGGAGCAATTCTGAAGGTAATTCTGGAAACCTGCTTACTGAACGTGGAGGAAAAGCTGCGCGGGGCGGAGATTGCGATCCAGGCAGGAGCGGATTTCCTGAAGACGTCGACGGGATTTTCAAAGGCCGGGGCGACAGCGGCGGATGTGGCGCTGCTGCGCGGGGTGGCCGGCGGGCGCTGCGGAGTAAAAGCCTCCGGCGGGATCAGGACGCTGGCCGACGTGAAGACCATGCTCGAGGCAGGAGCGAACCGGATCGGGGCCGGCGCCAGCGTGGCTATTGTGAGAGAGTTGGGGGCGGAGTGAAGAAGCAGCCATTAGGGATCAGGCATTAGGGCGTCGCATGCTGGTTCGCTGATATGTAATCGTGGTTGCCATCTTTTCCTTTCCGGTTCTCAACTGCCGATGCCCGGCATTTATCATTCCCTTCGAGCCTCATGTCTTTGGATTCAGAAAAAAACATGCCTAAGCACGACTTCGAGGGCGATTACCGTCCGGCGGAAGGATCGCATATCGATCCTGTGAATGTGCGGGTGGAGCCGACCGACCTTGTTTATCTGGTGGAACTGGCCGATGCGCTGAACACGACGCTGGACCTGCAGACGCTGCTGGTCCGCACGTCGGAGCTGGTGCGGGCCGTGATCCATTACCGGATTTTTGCCATTCTGCTGCTGAACGACCGGACGCACGAACTGCGCATTCGCTTTCAAATTGGACACACGCCCGAGGTGGAGCGGATGCGGTTTCCGCTGGACAAGGGAGTGGTGGGCCAGGTTGCCCTGACGCGCCAACCCATGCTGCTGAACGATGTGACGCAGTCGCCGGCTTATTTCAACGCGAACCCGGAGGTGAAAAGCGAACTGGCGGTGCCCCTGATCGCGAAGAACCGGTTGATCGGCGTCATGGATATCGAGAGCGAGGAACTGAACTATTTCCGTTCCGAGCATCTGCATCTGCTGACGCTGACTGCGTCGCGGATTGCGCAGGCGATCGAGAACGCACGCTTGTATGCGCGGGTTTCGCGACAGGCTCAGACGCTGACCGTGCTGAACGAAATCGCGGTGGAGCTGGCATCGATTCTGGAGCTCGATCCATTGCTCGAGCGGATTGGGCAACTGCTGCGGCGGCTGATCGATTACCAGATGTTCACGATCATGCTGCTGGACGACAAGGGCGAGACGCTGATTACGCGATTTGCATGGCGCTTCGGGTATACGCACGCTCCACGGCGGCGGCTTCCGATCACGGCCGGGCTTGTGGGCGCATCGGTACGAGAGTGGCGGGTGATCAACGTGCCCGATGTGCGGCGCGATCCGCGATACCTGGAGATGAATCCGGAGACACGGTCGGAGATGATTGTGCCCCTGTTCTACAAGGGGCGCGTGATCGGGGTGTTGGACCTGGAGCATACACGGCCGGGATTTTTCAACGAAGAACACGAGCGGATGCTGACGACGCTGGGCGCACAGGTGGCGATCGCAATTGAGAACGCGCGTTTGTATCAGGCGGTGAAGCGGCAGGAACGGCAACTGGAACGCGATATCGCGATGGCGCGCGAAGTGCAGCTTCGGCTGCTGCCCACGGTTCCTCCGGAACACAAGAACGCGGACATGGCGGTGCGCTTTCTGCCGGCGCGAACGATTGGCGGCGATCTTTACGATTTTCTGGAATATGGCAACGATCGCAGCGCGGTGGTGCTGGGCGATGTGAGCGGGAAGGCGGCCCCGGCGGCGCTGTTTGCGGCGCTGGTGAGCGGGATCATGCGCGCGGCTGCCAATCAGCGACTGGAGCCGGCGACCATGCTGGCGGCGCTGAACGACTCGCTGCAGGAGCGGCGGCTGGATTCGCAGTACGTGACCATGTTGTTTGCGCTCTGGGATGACGAAGCGCGGACGCTGCGCGTGGCCAACTCCGGCGCGGTGCAGCCGATCTTGTGCCGGGGCGGGCAGTCGATGACGATCAAGGCCGAGGGATTTCCGCTGGGGATGTTCCCGGACGTCTCGTATGACGAGATTGCGGTGGCGACGGAGCCGGGAGACGCGCTGGTGTTTGTGTCCGACGGAATTCTGGATGCGGATAACGCGGCCGGTGAAATGTATGGGGAGAGCCGTTTGACGAACATGCTGTGCGGCCATCGGCAGCACACGGCGGCGGAGATTGCCGAGGCCATTCTTCAGGACGTGAGCCGGTTTCAGGAAGGCAAAGAGCGGTTCGATGACGAGACGATCATCGTGCTGCGGGTGTTGTGAAGGAGCTGTTGCGGTCCGCAAGCTTCGGCCATGCGCGAGCTGTTAAGACGTGGCTTTCCTCTGTTCCGCTGCTGGGGCGGGGAAAGCGGCATTCTGCTGAATCGCTAAGAATACCGTTTGGATCAGATTTGCTCTAAACTACTGCTTTCATTACTCTTTACGTCAACCTGCAAGAATCTGTGAAAAACATAAAAAAATTAAAAAAACGGGGCTTTTTCCCTGGCCGATTTGACCGTCAGGCCCTGGATTTCTCCGGGATCAAAGCGAAAGTAACGCGGCGGCGGAGGAGCGGCCGTGATGGCGGGTCACGGGGGCTTGTGACAGGGTGCAGGGGACAGGGCGGGAGTCCGTGGTCCAGTGGTCGGGTGGCCGGGTGGTCGAGTGGTCTGAGTGATCCAGGGATCCAGGGCTCGAGGGGGTACGGGGCAGGGGCAGGCGGCGGGGCCGGGGCTTAAAACATAGGGGAGCCGACGGGAAAGCAACGGTAAAGAGTTGGGGGGCCATCCCACCCAACGAGCGGAAGAGCCGACCCTGAGGATGGGGGCGCGCGAAAGCGGGCCCGAGCCGCGATATCTATAGGAGATCGATATGAATATAAATGCTTACAGCCCCCAAATCATCATCGGCGCATGCGTGATCATCCTGGTGTTCATGCTGGCAATTGCATGGGCGGTGAAACGACAGAGGGACCGGAAGAGGACGCAGGAGCTGCGTGGCCATTTCGGTCCGGAGTACGATGCGGCACTGGTTCACTACGGATCGCGACGGCGGGCTGAAGCGGCGCTGGCGGGACGGGTGCGGCGGGTGGAGCAGTTCAAGCTGCGATCGCTGAGCGTGACGGAACGCAACCGTTTGCTGACGGAGTGGGATTCGATTCAGGCGCGGTTTGTCGATCATCCGCGAGGCGCGGTGACCGAGGCGGACGAACTGATCAACAGCATTCTGCAGCTCGGAGGATATCCGGGCGGGACGTTCCAGCAGATGTCGGCGGACATGTCGGTTCACTATCCGCGGATGGTGGACGCGTACCGGCGTGCGAACGCCATCATGGTGCGGGCGGGCAGGAATGAAGCGTCGACGGAAGAGCTGCGCAGCGCGATGATTCTGTACCGGGGTTTGTTTGAGGAACTGGTGCAGACGAAGACGCTGGAGATGCCGCGGGCGCAAGCGGCGTGACGCCATCTCAGTAAACGGGGTCATCCGCGGGATTGCGGGGCGCCGGAGTCGGGCTGCTACGGCTGAAGGGGACGGGCATAGATGCCGGCCGGGCGGCCGGGCCCGTAGTAATTCTCCGCACTTCCCTGTGCAAGGTAGCCTGCAGCGCTGTAGAGGGCGATGGCAGGAGCGTTGGCCGTGTCGACATGCAACCAGATGAGCGAGGCGCCGGCGTCGCGGGCTGACTGCTCGACGAGTTGGAGCAGCCTGCGTGCGATGCCCTGGCGGCGGAAGGCGTCGGCGACTTCGATGGTTTGAATATAGGCGGAGCGACGAGGCGGAGCGCCGGACCAATGCACGATGGCGAACCCGGCCATAGCGCCCGCATCTTCGGCGATCCAGGTGGCGGAAGCTGGATGCGCGATGAGAGATCGCATGTAGCCGCGGCCGAAGCGGTCGGGCTCGCGAAAGCAGGCCTCTTCGATGGCGTAGAGCTGGGGGAAATCGGCGGAGGCATAGAGGCGGTAGTGCATGGTTAGCGGAGTTAGCGCGGTTCGCGGAGCTAACCGAGCGGTGCGGAGGTTTGTGGGTTCCCACCCTTCGCGCGATGAGACTGCGCGAAGAGCGGGGCAAATGCAGATCCTTCGCTTTCGCTCAGGAGGTCCTTCGGCTTCGCCTCAGGATGACAAGTTAATGAGATATCTCCTACACCTTGGCTTCCAGGCCGGAGATAACGTCGAAGAAGCGCTGGTCAAGGCGGCGGTTGTGGGCGATGGCTTCCTTGATGGTGATGTCTGTGATGTCAGTGCCATGGAGGACAGCGATGCGGCCCCACTTCTTTTCATGCACCATGTCGATGGCGTGGAGGCCGTAGCGCTGTCCGAGCAGGCGATCGTATGCCGTGGGCACGCCGCCGCGCTGGGTGTGGCCGAGATTGACGCTGCGGGTCTCAAAGCCGGTTTTTTCTTCGATTCGCTTGGCCAGGGCTTCGCCGATTCCGGAGAGGCGCGCGTGGCCGAAAGAATCGACTTCGCCGGAACCGGTGACTTGTCCAACTTCAGGCAAATGGCAGCCTTCCGCGACAACGACGACGCCGTAGTGCTTGCCGTGATCGTAGTTGTACTTGAGCAGGGCGCAGACGTGGTCGAGGTCGATGGGCTTCTCCGGCACCAAGGTGACGTGAGCGCCTCCCGCAATGCCGGCGGCCATGGCGATCCAGCCGGCGTCGCGGCCCATGACTTCGACGACGATGACGCGGTTATGCGAATCGGCGGTGGTGTGGATGCGATCGACGGCCTCGGTGGCGATCATGACGGCGGTGTCGTAGCCGAAGGTGGCGTCAGTGCCGCTGATGTCGTTGTCAATGGTTTTGGGAACACCAATGGCGTTGATGCCGTGCTCGGCGAGAAAGAGAGTGACCGACTGGGTGTCATCGCCGCCAAGGGCGATCAGCGCGTCGATCTTGTTCTGCTTGAGGACTTCCTGGACCTTGTCGATGCCGCCCGGAATCTTCTTCACGTTGGTGCGGGAAGAATGCAGGATGGTGCCGCCTTTGAGCTGGATGCCGTCGGTGGTCTCAAGCGTGAGCGGGATGAACTGGTTGTCGAGTACGCCGCGCCAGCCGTTGAGGAAGCCGATGAACTCGTCGCCATAGTGGTTGATTCCCTTTTTCACGGCCGCGTAAATGACGGCATTCAATCCGGGGCAGTCTCCGCCTCCGGTCAATAGAGCAACTCGCATCAGAAAGTCTCCTGAGATAGAAAATGGTACGGCTTGCGGCCGTAAAGGTGGGCGGGATCCGGGCTGCAGAGGTGGCGGAAGATTCCGAGTAAGCCCGTCCGGACCAGCGGCGAAAGCCGCTCACGAGGTTTGCCGTGCTTACGGCGCAACTGAAGTTGCGCCCTTACGCGAAAACTGCGCAGCTTCGAAATACTGCCCAGCTTCCATTGCGGCATAGCTTCGATTACGGCACAGCGTCGGATCTTTCCGCAGCCTTTACGGCCGGGATTGGCACCTTAATCAGTGTACTCTTGCGATGTAAAGAAGAATCGTGAGCGCCGTCACTGATGGTGACGGTGGAGAAGCACGCAGACAACTTTGGGCCGCGGGCTAGAATGGGAACACGCTACAAGACCTTGTTAGAGAACTGCGTCACGGAATGAACGGATTTCACCTGCCCAGCCCCGGAGCGTTGCTACTGCTTGCGTTCTCAAGCGCCGTGGTGGTGGTGCTGCTGGTGCTGCTGCAGCTTACGCGGCTCGGATTCCTGATTCGGAGCACGATTCCGGACAGGCCGCGGCGGCGCATGTTTATCGCATCCGTTTCGTTCCTGATCACCTTTGCGGGCGTGCGTCTGCTGGTTCACCTGATCGTGGAGAATCGCGGGCCTTTTGGATGGGTGGTGGTGAAGGGACACCACATTCATCACCTGGTCTGGGGCATCCTGATCTTGCTGTTCGTGGGATATGGGTGGCTGCTGGACCTGGGGCGCTCGCACTCGCCGATGTCGATCCTTCTCAGCCGGTTGATGTCGATCTCATACGGTGTGGGCGCGGCGCTGACGCTGGACGAGTTCGCGCTGTGGCTGAACCTGGAGCCGGACGCGTACTGGTCGCGGGCGGGGCGGTTGAACGTGGACGCGGTGATCCTGTTTGGGGCGATTCTGGCAACGGGCGCGTGGGGAGCGCCCTTCTTCAGCGGCATGACGAGGATGTGGGGTAAGCGGCGGGTGGTGGGACGGGGACTGACGTCCCCTATTCGGCGCGCGCGCTTGCTTCGTCCGCGTAAATTGCGGAAACGACCCCCGCATAGCGCTGAGTGATGATGCGCCGCTTGAGCTTCATGGAAGGAGTGAGTTCGCCGGAATCCTGCGACCACTCATCGGGAACGACGCGGAAGCGCTTGATGGTCTCGAAGCCGGCGAGCCCGGCGTTGACCTGGCTGACGATGCCGGAGTAGAGCGCGTAGACGCGATGGTCTGCAACAAGTTGCGCGCGAGAACGCCCCTCAATGCCGTTCTCGCGCGCCCACTGGTCGAGCGCCGCGAAGTTGGGCGAAATCAGGGCGGAGATGAACTTGTGCTTGTCGCCGACAAGGGCGACCTGTCCGACGAATACGCTGGTCTTGAGCTTGTTTTCAATGGGCTGAGGGGCGACGAGCTTACCGCCTGAGGTCTTGAGCAGTTCCTTTTTGCGATCGGTGATGTGAAGGAAGCCATCATTGTCGAGATGGGCGATGTCACCGGTGTGGAACCAGCCTTCCTCGTCGAAGCACTCCGCATTTGCGGCGGGTTTCTGCCAGTAGCCCTGGAAGATGAAGGGGCCGCGGACGAGAAGTTCGCCGTCCGCGGCAAACTTGAGCTCCACGTTGGGAACGGGTTTGCCCACGCTGCCCAGGCGGTGGTTAGGCAGGGAGTTGAGGGCGATGACGGGAGAGGTTTCGGTGAGGCCATAGCCTTCCCAGACGGCGATACCGACGGAGGCGAACCAGCGAGCGGTGTCGACGCCGAGGGGTGCTCCGCCGGAGATGAAGATGCCGACGCGGCCGCCGAAAGCCTGGTGGACTTTGCTGTAGACGAGCTTGTTGAGGAGCTTCCAGAGGAGCGAGGCGGGCCGGCGGCCGGCGTAGACGGTATCGACGTGGCTGTCGCCGAGCTTTACGGCGAGTGCCAGGAGCTTCTTTCTGATGGGGCTGAGAGCGGCGCGGCGCTCGACTTCCTGGCGGATTTTCTCGTAGACGCGCGGAACGCCCACAAAAACGCTGGGACGAACCTCTTTCATGGCATAGGGCAGGCGATCGAATTGCGAACAATAGATGACCTGGGCTCCGCGGGCATACATCACGTAATCGAGGGCGCGAGCGGTGATGTGGGAAAGCGGCAGGAAGGAGATGCAGGCGTCGTTGGGGCCGAAGGAAAACTCGCGCGCGCAGGTGTTCTGGTTGGCGGCGATGTTGCCGTGGGTGAGCATGACGCCCTTGGGCTCGCCAGTGGTGCCGGAGGTATAGATGAGGGTGGCCAACTGGTCGGGCTCGATCGAGCGGGCGAGGGCGTCGAATTCGTCGTCGCGGTGGGTGCCGCGTTCGTCGGCGCCTGCGATGAGGGTGGAGAACGGGACAGCGCCGTCGGGGGCGCCTGCCGAATCCATGATGACGATCCGTTCGAGCGGGGTTCGGTCGCGTACCGCGGCGAGCTTGTCGAACTGCTTGCGGGTGGAGACGAATACGATGCGGGACCCCGAATCCTGGAGGAGCTCGGCAATCTGCTCTCCGGTAAGCGTGGGATAGATGGGAACGTCGGCAGCGCCGAGGGCGAGGATGGCGAAGTCGGCAACGGCCCACTCCCAGCGGTTTTCCGCGATGATGGCGACGCGGTCGTCTTTGCGAATGCCCCAATCCTGGAGCGTTCTGGCAACGGCACGCACGCGCTGGTAAATCTGATCGGAAGAGATAGGCTGCCAGTCGGACGAAGCGCTTTCCCAGAGCACCGCACGAGGATTCCCCGCGGCGGCAATGCGGAGGAAGAGGTCATTCAAAGTTCGCAAGGAAGCGGAGTGGGTCATGGGTGCGAAAGGCCGGGGACTCTCAGGTATCCAGCAGTGTACCAGTTGCATTGCGGGATGGGTTTGCGAGTCGGATTCCATAGCCGGAAAGTAGCAGAGACGGAGGCATGGTGCGAGGATAGACTGAACCGGAATCCCGCTGAAACTTGCCCTTTGGACTGAGGATGACCCGAAACTTCCCCGCACTCGATGCGCAGCGCAGCGACGGCGCGATGACCGCCCGGCTTCGTAAGGCAGAACAGGTCTGCGTGGCGGTGGCCGCAGGGATTGCGGTGGCTGCGGTGGCGTGGCAGGTCGCGCCCGGGCTCGAGGGAGTCCTTTCCTGGGCGGTCTTGCCGCTGCCCATCGCGCTGGCGGGTCTTGCCTCGGCGGCAAGCCTGGAATTCTCACTTCGAGAAAAGATGCGCGGATCCTCAATGGTGAGTATTGCGCTGGCAGTCGTGGCCGCGATCTGCGCGCAACGAAGCCTGCAGGTTGAGATTCACCGGGCGTGGGATGCGCATGGCGGCGCCGGAAGCATGCCGGGGCTGGTGGCGCTCGCGTTTCTGGTGCTCGCCATTGTGCTGTTGCTGCTGCCGATCAAGGCCGGAGTGGCGGGATATGCGCCGGACGCAGCGCTCTTCGGGCTGGGCTGGGTGGTTGTGGGCCTGGTGCTGGGCAAGGCATTGGGGGCGATCCACGCGTTTGGCATGACCGTTCCAACGGGCGTAAAGCCGGCTACTATCGTCGTGCTCGCGCTGCTCACCTTCGTGACGTTTGGACGGCGTACGGAACACGGGCACTTTTCGATTTTCCTAAACCGAGGCGTGGGAGGCCGGATCGCACGCGTCCTTCTCCCGGTCGTGTTGCTGCTGCCTGCCCTGCGTGAAGCTATGAGATCGCGCGCCATGAGGTGGCCATGGCTGCCCGAGCACTATGCGGCGGGAATCCTGGCGTCATTCGGGACCATGATCGCGCTGCTGCTTGTGATGATCGTGGCGAGGCAATTTCGAGGCCTGGAGGCGAAGATCCAGGATCTCAGCCTGCGCGACGAACTCACGGGACTGTATAACCTGCGGGGATTTCAGCTCCTGGCGGAACAGGCGTTACGGCTTTCGCAACGGTCGCAGGTTCCCTTTTCGATCTTGTTTGTGGATGTGGACGACCTGAAGCAGATCAACGATCGTGAGGGGCACGGCACAGGATCGAGATTACTGGTGGAGGCGGCGGAGTTCCTGACGTCTCATTTCCGCGAAACGGACATTGTGGCGCGGATCGGTGGAGATGAGTTCGCCGTGGCGGGGCATTTTACGCCGGACGCGATTGAAGTGGCCGAGCGGCGGTTGCGGGCCGATTCGGAGGACGAGCGTCGAGCGGCGCGGCTCAGCCTGAGCATGGGACATACAACCACCGACCCCCGGCGCCCGGAGCCGCTGCAGAAACTGCTGGACCGTGCCGACGCTGCGATGTACGAGCGGAAACGGCGGAAGAAGCTACAGGCCGTGTAGGGCGACCAGGCCTCACGAGCAGCGCAAGCCGTCCCGCTATCTGAGCCGGACAGGGAATTTTCCGCTTTGTATAGTTATGCATCGCGATGTATATTTATGCATGCGCGGCTTCCCTCGCGGAGCCGCGTTTTGAATTTCAGGAAGCATGAAGCAACTGCGTCACAATGCGATACGGGAACTGGTGGCAGGGTCGTCGATCCTGAACCAGGACGAGCTTCGGCGCAAGTTGCGTCGACGCGGATTCGCGGTGACTCAGGCGACGCTCTCGCGCGACATGCACGAACTGCGGGTCTCAAAGGGGCCTGCCGGCTACATGCTGCCGAATGGGAACGGAAGCGGAGGCGTCGAGGAAGAAGATGACGGTCCGCCGAGCGTTGCCGAGGTTCTGGAGAGCTTTGGCCTGGGCGTTCGCCACGCGATGAACCAGGTGATTCTGCGAACGGTTATGGGCGGAGCCCAGCCGCTGGCGGCAGCGCTCGATTACGAAGAGTGGCCAGAGGTGGTGGGGACAATCGCCGGAGACGACACTGTGCTGGTGATTTGTGCGGATACGCGGCATGCGACGGAAGTGGAAGGCAAGCTGAGGACGATGCTGGAATCATGAGCGAACCGGTACAAACGGGGGTGATGGGAGTAACGGGGTACGCGGGCGCCGAGCTTGCGCGGTTGCTGCTGCGGCATCCGCGGCTCAAGGGCACTCCGCCGGTGTTTGCCGGGCGCCTGAATGAGAAGGCGATGGAGCGCGGGGGCATTCCGCTGGGCGAGATTCATCCGGAACTGATCGATAGCCAGGGCAACGGCAACCTTCGGATGCAGGCATTTTCATGGGAGCTTCTGGCCGATCTGGATGTGAAGGTGCTGTTTCTGGCGACTCCACATGAGCAGTCGCGGGAATGGGCGCCGGAAGCGATGGAACGCGGCATCCGCGTGATCGATTTGAGCGGCGCTTGGCGGTTAACCGATACGGCGAATCGCGCGGTGTATGCGTTCGAAGATGAGGGATCGGCGCGGGCAATTGAAGCGCAGCGGCAGTCGGTGTATGGAATGCCGGAGTTGCATCGGGATGCGATTCGTGGAGCGAAGCTGATCGCCAATCCGGGGTGTTATTCGACGTCAGTGATTCTGCCGCTGCGGCCGCTGGTGGCGGCGGGGATCGTTGATGTAGAGCGCGGCGTCGTGGCGGATGCAAAAAGCGGCGTGAGTGGCGCGGGCAAAGCGCCGACACCGAAGACGCATTTCATGCATGCGGCCGATAACCTGTCGGCATACGGCGCTTTCACGCATCGGCACACGGGGGAGTTGCTGGAGCAGATCGGGCTGGATGCGGAGGACATTGTATTCACGCCGCACCTGCTGCCGATTCCGCGCGGGATTCTTTCGACGATCTACGTGACCTTCAAGCAACCGCAGTCGCGTGCAGGGATTCTGCATGTGTATCGCGAATTTTTTGCGGCGAGCCCGATGGTGCGGCTGCATGAGCATGGGTTGCCGCAGATTCAGCATGTAGTGCGCACAAGCTACTGCGATCTCGGGTTTGAGCTTTCGCCGGATGGAAGACGCGCGGTGATTGTGAGCTGTCTTGACAACCTGCTGAAAGGAGCCTCATCGCAAGCTGTACAGAACCTGAACGTAATGTACGGCTGGGGTGAAGCGGAGGGGCTGGAATGAAGTACGTGGTCAAGCTCGGCGGTGCAGGCCTTGAGATTCCCGCGCTGCTGGAAGGGTCAATGCGGGCGATCGCGGAGGTGGTGCGCGATGGGCACCAGGTTGCCGTGGTGCACGGGGGTGGAGTCCAGTTGACCAGGACGCTGAAGGCGCTGGGCAAGCAGAGCGAATTTGTGAACGGGCTGCGCGTGACCGACGCGGAGACGCGCGACACGGCCCTTATGGTGCTGGCGGGGAAGGTGAACAAGAGCCTGGTTGCGGGCCTGGGCGCGCTCGGACAGCCGGCAATGGGCATGTCGGGCGGGGATGGATTGATTTTTCGGGCGCGCAAGAAGCGGACTGCAGCGGATCTCGGATTTGTGGGCGAGATTGCGGCGAGCGATCCGCGGTGGATCGAGGCGATCTGGAAACTGGGCGGAGTTCCTGTGTTGTGTTCGATGGCGCTGGGCTTCGACGGAGAGTACTACAACGTGAACGCGGACGAGATGGCGGCGGCGTGCGCGATTGCGTGCCGCGCCGATGCGCTCGTGTTTCTGACCGATGTGCCGGGTGTGCGCGGCGGCGACGGTGAAGTGATGCGCTGGTTATCAATTGATCAAATTGCGGAGATGACGAAGAGCGCGATTATTTCGGGTGGAATGCTGCCCAAGCTTGGCGCATGCCGCGAGGCACTGCTGAACGGAGTGAAGCGCGTGCGGATTTTGCCCGCGGAAGCGGCTGGTTCCCTTCCCGACCTGTGCAGTGCACGTATTGCGCATGGAACTGAAGTGATGGTGGCTTGAGAAGGACAGGGATTAGGCATTAGGGATTTGGGACGCGATCACGGGGCGATACGGAGACGAGTGAGAATGGCGAAGCTGGAGCAGGTTCGGGCGATTGAGGCAAAACTGCTGCTGTCGACTTACGATCGCAATGCGATTTTGTTTGAGCGCGGCGAAGGCGCATACCTGATTGACGAGAACGGGGAGCGGTATCTCGACCTGCTGAGCGGCATTGGAGTGAACGCGCTGGGCTATTCGCATCCGGCGATCGAGCAGGCAATCGCGCAGCAGAGCAAGAAGCTGATTCACATTTCGAATCTCTTTTATCACGACGGGCAGTCGGAACTGGCGCAGCGGCTGACCGAACGCACCGGCATGGATCGCGTGTTTTTTGCCAATACCGGAACGGAAGCCTGGGAGGGTGCGCTGAAACTTGCGCGCGCGCATGCCGGGCTGCTGCGCAGCGAAGGCAAGCAGATCGGCACGAAGTTTCTGGCGATGGAACAGAGCTTCCATGGGCGCACGTTCGGCTCGGTTTCGACGACGCACAAGGCGAAATATCGCGAGCCGTTTGGACCGGTTGTGCCGGGCGTTGAGTTTGTGCGCTTCAACGATGTAGAGGACCTGCGGGAGAAGTTTTCGAGCGAAGTGTGCGCGATTCTGGTGGAGGCGATCCAGGGAGAAGGCGGCGTTCGTCCGATTTCGCAGGAGTTTTTTGCGGAGGCGCGGAAGCTGGCGGATTCTACCGGCGCGTTGCTGATGGTGGATGAGATTCAAGCCGGCATGGGCCGCACAGGCAAGTGGTGCGCGTATCAGCACTATGGGATTTTGCCGGACGTAACGGCACTGGCCAAGCCGCTGGCGGGCGGCATTCCGCTTGGCGCAATTCTGTGCACCGAGGAGGCCGCGCGGGCGATTCACGCCGGGATGCACGGCACGACGTTCGGCGGAGGTCCGCTGGCATGCGCGGTGGCCATCGCGGTGATCGACACGCTGGAGAAAGATGGCCTGTTACAGCACGCGTCGGAAATTGGCGGTTATTTCATAAAGCGCCTGCACGAGCTGGCGACGAAGCACGAATGCGTGATCGATGTGCGGGGCAAAGGACTGATGATCGGGGCAGAACTGAATTCGGCGGACCTGGCGAAGCTCACAGTGGCCGAGATGCTGAAGCGGCGCATCGTGATCAACTGCACGAGCGACACGACGCTGCGTTTTCTGCCGCCCTACATTCTGGAGCGATCCCAGGTAGACACCGCGATTGCGGCGTTGGACGAAATCTTCACAGAGCACGCGGGGCCGAACGCCGGCGCGAACCTATCCCAAGCCGCAGGAGGGCAAAACCGTGGCTAGCAGAGCATTGCTTGTACGCAAGGAACCGGAGGTGCCGGTGCATAACGATTCCGACATATTGAACGCCGCGGCACGGCTCGCCGGCGAGGACCTTTGCTCGATCGGCGATTTGTCGAGCGCCGAGGTACGCGCGATCCTGAAGCTCGGCCACGAGGTAAAGCACAACCCCAGGGCGTTCCGCCACGCGCTCGACGCCAGGCAGATGGTACTGATGTTCGAGAAGGCGAGCCTGCGTACGCGGCTGAGCTTTGAGACCGGCATCAATACGATGGGCGGCAACGCGATCTTTGTCGACCAGACGAATTCGCCGCTGGGCGAACGCGAATCGATTGCCGATGTAGCGCGGAACGTGGAGCGCTGGGTGGACGTGATTGTGCTGCGCACCTACGCGCACGACACCATTACGGAGATGGCGGCGAACGCACGCGTGCCGGTAATCAACGCGCTTTCCGATTTCGAGCATCCCTGCCAGGCGCTGGCGGATTTCATGACGCTTGAGGAGCACTTTGGCTCGGTGACGGGGCTCAATTTTACCTATGTTGGCGATGGAAATAATGTGTGCCACTCGCTGATGCTGTGCGGCGCGCAGCTTGGCGCGAACGTGACGGTGGCAACGCCGCGGGGCTATTCGCCCGACATTGAAATTGTGACCAGGGCGCGGGAGATCGCGGCGGAGAATGGCTGCGAGGTGCGCCTGCTGCAGGATCCGCAGGGCGCGGTGGAGGGAGCTGACGCCGTATATACGGATGTTTGCGTGAGCATGGGCTACGAACATGAGTCGACGAAAAGGGCGCCGATTTTCCGGCCGTTCCAGGTGAACGAGGCTCTAATGGCGAAGGCAAATGAGAATGCGGTGTTCATGCATTGCCTGCCGGCGCGGCGCAATGCGGAAGTTACGGACGCGGTGCTGGATGGCCCGCAGTCAATCGTGTTCGACCAGGCCGAGAACCGCATGCATGCGCAGAAGGCGTTGCTGCTGTTGCTGCTGGGCGGGTTGGCGAACGTGGAAAGTTTTCAATAGCAGTTCGCAGTTCACAGTTCGTAGTTCACAGTTCGCTGCCGCGAAGTATAAGCGCACGACTGTGGACTGAACTATGGACAGATTGAGGATTTAGCAAGCATGTCTGTAATTCTCGAATCATTGCCGGTTGGAGAGAAAGTTGGTATCGCTTTTTCCGGCGGGTTGGATACTTCCGCCGCCCTTCACTGGATGAAGCAGAAGGGCGCGATTCCCTATGCCTATACGGCCAACCTGGGCCAGCCTGACGAGGCCGATTACGATGCGATTCCGCGCAAGGCGCTCGAGTACGGCGCGGAGAAGGCACGCCTGATTGACTGCCGCGGGCCGCTGGTGCGCGAAGGCATCGCAGCGCTGCAGGCCGGAGCGTTCCACATCAGCACCGCGGGCGTGACGTACTTCAACACAACGCCCATTGGGCGGGCCGTGACCGGGACGATGCTCGTCGCCGCGATGAAGGAAGACGACGTCCACATCTGGGGCGACGGATCGACATTCAAGGGCAACGACATCGAGCGGTTCTATCGCTATGGCCTGCTGGTCAATCCGGAGCTGAAGGTGTATAAGCCGTGGCTCGATAGTGCGTTCATTGACGAACTGGGTGGGCGCGCGGAGATGTCGGAGTTCATGCGGCGCTCCGGGTTCGGCTACAAGATGTCCGCGGAGAAGGCGTATTCGACGGACTCGAATATTCTGGGCGCAACCCACGAGGCCAAAGACCTGGAGCATCTTTCTTCGTCGGTCAGAATTGTCGATCCCATTATGGGGACGGCGTTCTGGCGCGATGACGTCGAGGTCAAGCGCGAAGAGGTTGCGGTTCGGTTTGAAGAGGGGTTTCCGGTCGCGCTCAACGGAAGGCAATTCGGAGATGCGGTCGAGTTGCTGCTCGAAGCCAACCGCATTGGCGGGCGGCACGGACTCGGCATGTCGGACCAGATTGAGAACCGCATCATTGAGGCAAAGAGCCGCGGCATCTACGAGGCGCCGGGTCTTGCGCTGCTGTTTATCGCGTATGAGCGGCTCATCACGGGCATTCACAACGAGGACACGATCGAGCAGTACCGCGACAATGGTCGCAAGCTCGGCCGTCTGCTTTACCAGGGGCGGTGGTTCGACTCGCAGGCCATCATGCTGAGGGAATCGGCGCAGCGCTGGGTGGCGAAGCCGGTGTCAGGCGAGGTTACGCTGGAACTGCGGCGCGGCAACGATTACTCCATCCTTAACACCGAGTCGCCTAACCTGACGTTCCATCCCGAGCGGCTGAGCATGGAGAAGACCGAGTCGATATTTTCTCCGCGCGACCGTATCGGGCAACTTACGATGCGCAACCTGGATATCAGTGACACCCGGGAGAAGCTCCTCACGTATGCGGCGACGGGGCTGCTGACCTTGAGTAAAGGCGGCGAGATGCCGCAGCTCAATAACGGCAAGAACAAGGAATCGTGAGGGGCCTGATGTCGAAGGAACAACAATCCGGGAAGATGTGGTCAGGCCGGTTTCGCGAGCCGCTGGATGCGGAGTTCGAACAGTGGCAGCGGTCGATTGTGTTTGACTGGCGGCTGCTGGAGGAAGAGGTTGCGGCCAACAAGGCGCACGCGTCGGCGCTGTTTGCGGCGGGTGTGCTGACGACGAGCGAGCTTGCGGAATTGCGTACGGGCCTGGACGCGATTGCGGCGGAACATGCCAGCGACGCCGGCAGGGCGCAGGTGCGCGATCATGCGACCGCCGAGGACATCCATCATTTTGTTGAGATGTCGCTGGTGCAGCGTGTGGGTGCGCTGGGGTTGAAGCTGCACACGGCGCGCAGCCGGAATGAGCAGATTGCGACGGATCTGCGGCTTTATGTTCGCAAGCAGATTGAGCTGGTGGTGGCGGGGCTGGCGGCGTGGGCTGAGGCGCTGACGCAGCAGGCGCGCACGGCGGGCGATGCTGTGATGCCGAGCTACACGCATTTGCAGAGGGCCGAACCGGTCCTGGTGGCGCACTGGCTGCTGGCGTATGTGGAGATGCTGCTGCGCGATGCTTCACGGCTGCGCGACTGTGCGGACAGACTGAATGTGTGTCCGCTGGGATCGGGCGCGATTGCGGGCGCTACGCTGGCGCTGGACCGCACGATTGCCGCGCGGGAGCTCGAGTTTATCGCGCCAACGACGAATTCGATGGACGCGACCAGCGATCGAGACTTTGTGCTCGAATATCTGCAGGCGCTGACGCTGGTTGGATTGCACGCGAGCCGGTTCGCGGAAGAGATCACATTGTTTGCGACCGCCGAGTTCGGGTTCGTGAATCTGCCGGAAGCGTTTTCTACGGGATCGAGCGCGATGCCGCAGAAGAAGAATCCCGATTTGACGGAGCTTCTGCGCGCGAAAGTGGGCCGGATTCACGGAGCAGCGGAGGCAGTGACGCTGCAGATCAAGGGATTACCGCTTGCCTACAATAAGGATATGCAGGAGACGCAGGAGCCCGTGTTTGCCGTGGATTTTGTGCCGCAGATGTTGCAGCTCGTGGCGCGATTCACTGGGGCGCTGGAGTTCAATTTCGTGCGGATGCGCGCGGCTGCCGAGAAAGGCTACCTGAATGCGATGGCTGCTGCAACCTACCTGGCCAATAAGGGAGTTCCCTTCCGCACGGCGCACGAAAAGATTGGCAACGCGGTGCGATTTGCGCTCGAGAAGGGCGTGGAGCTGGGCGATCTTTCGCTTGATGAGTTGCGGCAGTTTGGCACGGAGTTCGATGCGGACTTCTTTGACGCAATTGGGCTGAACGCAACGCTGGACTGCCACGATGTGATCGGAGGCACGGCTAGGAATCGGGTGCGCGCGGCGATTGATGCCGCAGCAGCACGCGTGGCTGCGCTGACGGGATCCGCGAAGGAGGCCGCCCATGCTGGTGCGTAAGGCGCGGCTGCAGGATGCCTCGAATGTGTACGACCTGGTGAATTCGCTGTCGCATGACGGCACGCTGCTCAAGCGCAGCTTTGCGGAGATCTGCGAGAACATTCGCGATTTCACGGTGGCTGAGTCCGATGGCGGAGTGTTTCTCGGTTGCGGCGCGCTGCACCTGTATGGGCCGCATCTTTGCGAGGTGCGGTCGATCGTGGTGAAGCCGGAGGCGAAGGGAAAGGGCGCGGGCGGACGCATTCTGAGCGCGCTGATCGAGGAGGCTGAAGAGCACGGGATTCAGTCGGTTTGCTTGTTTACGCGCATTCCCGATTTCTTTTTCAAGTACAGCTTCAGGCCTGTTGAGGATAAGACCGATTTGCCGGACAAGATCTTCAAGGATTGCCAGAGCTGTCCGCGCCTGCACCGTTGCGACGAGATTGCGATGGTGCGCGGACGGATTCCTCGGATGTCGATTCTGGGACCGCGGCACGAAGCAGAGGAACTGGTGAAGATCTCGGGTTAGCGGTGTTAGCGGTGTTAGCGGAGTCAGGGCCGCCGGAGTTGTGCGGCGGCGACGATTGCCTGGCCGTAGCTCAGGCCGCCGTCGCCGGGGCTGACGCGGCGGTGCTGGAAAACCTGAAAGCCCTCTTCCTCAAGGCCGGCGCGCAGCAGACGCGTCAGGCGGCGGTTGTGCAGGCAACCGCCGGAGAGTGCAATGGAATTAATCCCAGTCTCTATTCGCGCATTGGCGGCAGCGTTGATAAATCCCCACGCCACTCCGCCATGAAAGCGGGCGACAATGCGTGCCTGGTCTTCGCCGCATCGCAGGTCCGTGAGGAGAGTCTTCCACATGCGTTTCGCGCAAATCAGGTTTGGACCGTTCGGTTCTGCGCCTTCGCGCAACTCGAGTGCATATTCAGCCCGGCCCGCGTCGTCCTCTTCGCTGACGGCACAGCCTTCCAGCTCGATGGCCGCCTCGGCTTCGTAATCGACGGTGCGGCGCTTGAGGATCACGGCGGCCACGGCGTCGAAGAGGCGGCCGAGACTTGAGGTGAGCGGCGCGTTGATGTTGCGCTCGATCATGCGCGCCAGCAGATGCGCTTCCTGGGTTGTGGCGCCGGTGAGTTCCTTCGCTTCGTCCTGTGAGAAGCCAGCGGAGAGCAGGTGGGCGAAGGCCACGCGCCAGGGTTCGCGGACGGCTGCATCGCCGCCGGGCATGGGAACGTACTGGAGATGGGCGAAGCGCTCGAAGCGGTCCATGTGTGCGATGAGCACTTCCCCGCCCCAGATGTGGCCATCGGTTCCATATCCTGTGCCATCGAGGGAAAGGCCGATTACCGGGCTGTCGATGTGGTGCTCGCCCATGCATGCCGCGATGTGCGCGTGGTGGTGCTGCACCGCGATGGTGGGGAGGTTGTGATCCGCGGCCCACTGTTTTGCCCACGTGGTCGAAAGATAGCCGGGATGAAGGTCGTGGATCACGGCCTGCGGCTCGATTTCGAAGGTGCGCATCAGGTGCTGGAGCGATTCGGCAAAGAAGTCAAGCCCGGTGAGGTTTTCGAGATCTCCAAGATGCTGGCTCTGGTAGGCAAAGCGGCCGCGGGCGAGGGTGAAGACGCTTTTGAGATGACCTCCGACGGCGAGGGTTGGAGGAGATTCGAGAGGGAGATCGATGCCGAGTGGAACGTAGCCACGCGCGCGACGGATGAGTTGAGGAGCGCCGTCGACGAGCGCGACGACTGAGTCATCGCAGCGCTGCAGGATTTCGCGGTTGTGCATGAGGAAGGCGTCGGCTATGCTGCCGAGGCGCTCCCGCGATTCCGCGTTATCGATTGCGATTGGCTCTTCGCTGAGATTGGCAGAGGTCATCACTAGCGCGCGGACTCGGTCGTCGGCAAACAGAAGATGTTGCAGGGGCGCGTAAGGCAGGTAGATGCCGAGCCAGGGGATTCCGGGCGCGACGGAAGGAGCAATGCCGTTGCCGGAACGCGCAGGAGCGAGCACGATGGGATGCGCGGGCGTCTGGAGTAAGTCGATTTCCTGCTCGCCGAGAGTGCAGAGTGCGGCGGCAGACTCCACGTCGCGGACCATGACAGCGAGGGGCTTGCCGTAGCGGTGTTTTCTGTCGCGGAGGCGCTGCACTGCGGACTCGTTGGTGGCGTCGACTGCGAGATGAAATCCGCCAATGCCCTTGATGGCGACGATGCGGCCGGCGAGCAGATCCTGGATGCAGAGGGCTATGGGGTCAGGGGCTTCGATGCGGGCGCCGTCAGGCGATTCGAGCCAAACCTGCGGGCCGCATTGCCAGCATGCATTCGGCTGCGCGTGAAAGCGGCGGTTGAGCGGATCGTCGTATTCGGCCTGGCAGGCGGAGCACATGGGGAACACGGCCATGGAGGTTTGCGGGCGGTCGTATGGAATGCGGCGGGTGATGGTGAATCGAGGACCACAGTTGGTGCAGTTGAGGAATGGGTAGCGGTAGCGGCGATCATCGGGATCGAACAGCTCGCGCAGGCAGTCGACGCAGGTGGCGGCATCGGCGGGAATCCCGGTACTGACCTGGCCGAGGACCTGGCTGTGGATGATGGTGAACGCGGATTCCCCGGTAGGTTCGATCTCGTCCACTTGCACGGAATCGATGCGGGAGATGGGCGGAGCTTCCGAGCGCAGGCGAGCGAGGAAATCCGCAATTGCGGACTGCGCGCCTTCGATCTCAATCGTGACGCCGTCGGTGTCGTTGCCGATGTGACCAGCAAGCCGATTCTGAAGGGCCAGGCGATAGACGAATGGCCGGAAGCCCACGCCCTGGACGACTCCACGCACGCGGACCACTCGGCGAACTGGTCGGCGAATTGGATGTGCTGTGGAATCTGGGGAAGAGGAACCCACCGGTCTCTCGCTTTCTGTGTCTGCTGCGTTGAGGCCAGCATACAGCAGGCCCGGCGCGGCTCACATCTTCTTTGTTTACAGGTGTATTTCGCCTGTTTGCCTTACGGCGGGAACAGACTGGGGAGCAACCAAAAGGAGTCAAATGCCATTTAACTCAGCAGCAGTCTGGGCTAAGCCATGCGCCTGCCCTGCGGCAAAGTTGGCGGACGTGGTGGACCGCATCAGGTGCGTTCCGGTGTTGCAACAAGTTCAGGAGAGTGGGATATGAAGAAACAATTGCTAGTTTTAACCGCAGTGCTGGGCGTCGCGAGCATGGGATGGGCATCCGACAAAGGGGACGTAAAGGCGAACGCGACCGACCGCCTGGATAATGCGGCAACTGTGCTGCAGCAAGTGATGGGAACGCCCGATAAGGGCATCCCGCAAGAAGTGATGGATCACGCGAAGTGCGTTGCCGTCGTTCCCCATATGATCAAGGGCGGTTTCGTGTTTGGCGCAGAAGGCGGCCGCGGCGTGGCGACGTGCCGCACGGCTAATGGATGGAGCGCGCCGGCGTTCTTCTCGATCGAGGGAGGAAGCTGGGGCCTGCAAATCGGAGTGGAAGGCATTGACCTGGTGATGGTGTTCCAGAACGACAAGGGCATGCAGCACCTGCTCGAGAGCAAGTTCAAAGTCGGCGGCGATGCGTCGGCAGCAGCGGGACCGGTAGGCCGTCATGCGTCGGCTAACACCGACTGGAAGATGAACGCGGAAATCCTTACGTACTCGCGGGCGAAGGGCGCTTTTGCAGGCCTGACACTGAACGGCGCCGCGGTGCATGAGGACAAGGATGCAATGGACGCCATATATGGTCCGAACGTAACCGAGCGTGAAGTTCTAACTGGGAAGGTTCCTCCTCCGGCGTCGGCTCATGCGTTTCTGAGCGCGGTACGTGGCGCGAAGGCAGAAAGCGCTGAAAAATAGCCGTGAAGGCCAACAGCCCTTCAGTGGGCTCACCCACCACGAACCCCGGCGCTATTGACCGCCGGGGTTCAGTGTTTGCGGTCGCGGCGCGAATGCGAGTTTCGGCAGGGCGCTTTCCAGATCCTGGCCCCAACGTCCAAACTGCAGATGCGTGAGGGCTTACTCTATTTCCCGGATTCGCGTTTTTTACACACTGATCTTGATAGCTTCTCTTGCGGATGCCGGCTCGGGGGCATTCGCGGCTGCAGTCCATGGCGGCGACAGTGCGGCCATCATTCCGTTAGTCGATGCTTCGGTCGCCCATCGCGATGACAATCTGCTCTCGTACACGGTAAACGAGCATTATCGCGTGTATCGCGGCGCAGATCACGAACACCCCGCCGCGGAGATGGTGGTCAGGACACTTTATCGCAAGGACACGGGAAAGACGTTTACGATCCTGTCCCAAAGCGGTTCCCACCTTCTTTTGACTGAGGTGCTTGGCCACGTGCTGGACAGCGAGACCCTGATGACGCAGCCGGTCAATCGCAGCCGGGTTGTGCTCACGTCGCTGAACTACACCATGCGGGCAAACGGCTCGGAAAACGTGAATGGCATTGACTGCGTACGCATCTCCATCGATCCGAAGACAAGGTCGCCCTACCTTTTCAAGGGAACAATTTGGGTGAACGCGAAGGACGGAGACATCGTCAAGCTGGAGGGTGTGACGTCAAAGAGCGCCTCTGTGCTGACTGGCGCAACCCAGGTGTCGCGGGTCTACGAAGTGATTCACGGTGTGCCTATGGCCACTCACGCGACCGCGGATGCAAGCAGCTGGTTGCTGGGGGCCACGACAATCGACATCGACTACACCGGTTACGAGATGACCATGCAAGCAACGACTCCTGCGGCGGGGCATTAGGCTCCAGTGTCCCGAGTGACGGATGACGCTGACAGGCCGCGCCGCTGCTGCTCTATACTTCGGGGGTGACTGCGGTTATTGCCGACTGGAAACTCGATGCCGCACTGATCTCGTGCCTGGTGCTGGGATTGCGGCATGGGTTCGACTACGATCACCTCGCAGCCATCTCAGACATTACTGCCGTGCAACGCAACTGGATCAGCGGTTTACGGCTAGGGGTGACGTATGCCCTGGGACATGCCTTCATGGTGGCGGCGCTGGGGATCGGGGTTTTGCTGCTGCATGTCGGCCTGCCGACGGGAGTGGATCACTGGACGGAGCGGCTGATCGGGCTGACGCTGATCGTGCTTGGGATTGGGGTTGTCGCCGGTATTCTGAGGCGGCGGGAACAAGCCCATCATGACCATCGGATCGAAAGCCGGCTGGCGATCGCGATCAACGGACTGATGGGGGGCGCATGGCGCCTGCGGCGCATGTGGTCGCCGAATCTGGCGCAGCCGCCGCGGTTTCAATGGATGTATAACGGCAGGTCGGTTTTCGTGATCGGCGTTCTGCACGGCATTGGCGCGGAAACGCCGAGCCAGCTTGCACTGTTTTTCCTGGCCAAGAGCCTGGGAGGGACGGGCAACGGATTGATGGGGTTGGCGGCTTTCTGCTTTGGACTGGTTGTGATGAACGGGCTCATGACCGCAATGCTTGGGGGCGCATTCCGCACGGGGACCTTTCATCCGCGGTTTTACCAGTTGATTGCTTGGACCGGCGCCGCATATAGCTGCATTATCGGGATGGTTTTCCTTTTGGGAATTTCAGGCCGGTTGCCGCAGCTCGGCTGAGTGGCCGCAGGCCCGCAACCACTCAGCACAATTTGCCCTGCGCGAAATGCATCGCGTGTGCGGATCGCGCATACCCCGCCCATGCGCCGGCTTCGCTCCCACTGCTGACCGCTGAGGCGCGTCCAGGCCCGAGCATCCTGCACCGGCATTTCCAACGTCGTTTCCCTTCAGTTCTGACATGAAAATCTCACTACACACAACCGTGACAGGTGTCACCGTCAACCGTATCCGTTCGCGGCTATAAAGGAGCTGACGCGACGCGATTCATGGATCACGGCTTCGAGCGGGTTCCGGTTTCGGTTGCAATCGGGAGGAAATGTGCAAGCATTCGCCCCGCCACCCCTGCCCAGCGATGACAAGCGCTGGAAAATCGTTAACGGCACGATGCGCAAGAACGGGTTCGCCCGGCACGCGCTGATCGAGACACTGCACACCGTCCAGTCGTGCTTCGGGTATCTCGATGAAGACGCCATCCGTTTTGTCGCGCAATCCCTGCGCGTTCCGCTCAGCCAGGCCTATGGCGTGGTGACGTTCTACCACTACTTCAGCCTGAAACCTCCCGGCAGACACACGATGACGATCTGTACGGGCACCGCGTGCTACATCAAGGGCACCGATAAGCTCCTCGCCTCGGCAGAAAAGAAGCTGGGCATAGCCCAGGGACTTACCACGAAAGACGGCAACATCAGCCTG
>Ga0134126_10001156_pt1 | contig 33457 bp, 26 predicted proteins | sample KB31752_FD_96881 | JGI IMG/M metagenome (GOLD analysis project Ga0134126, IMG submission 96881) | Terrestrial soil microbial communities with excess Nitrogen fertilizer from Kellogg Biological Station, Michigan, USA - KB3-175-2 | ecosystem: Environmental > Terrestrial > Soil > Unclassified ...
AAAATTCCTGAACCGGCCTATAGTAGTGGCGGCCTTTGTACCTTTGGGCTGACAATATTTTATTTATGCGTCGTTTTGAAACCATCAGCGAATACAATGCCTTCAATCATCATGAGACCTTTCATCCGCTTGTTTCGGTGATCGATCTGGCAAACCAGCAACCGCGGCTGAAAATGGGTCGCACCTATTATGGTTTTTATACCGTGCTGTTGAAGGATGTCAAATGCGGTGACTTGCATTATGGGAAGCACACGTATGATTACCAGGAGGGGACCCTGGTGTTTATCGGCCCGGGTCAGATCGTGGGACAGGATGACGATGGAGAAATGTATCAGCCAAAGGGGCATGCGCTGGCATTCCATGCCGATTTGCTGCGTGGAACCAATCTCGGTCAGCATATCCAGGAATATACTTTCTTCTCTTACCATGTCAACGAGGCGCTGCATATCTCGGAGCGGGAGCGGCAGGTCGTGCTCGATTGTCTGGCGAAGATCGATGCCGAGCTGCGGCAGCCCATCGATAAACACAGCAAGCGGCTGATCGTCTCGAATATCGAGCTATTTTTAAATTATTGCGTCCGTTTTTACGACAGGCAGTTCATTACCAGGGACAATGTCCACCGGGGTGTGCTGGAACGGTTCGAATATTTGCTCAACGACTTTTTTTCTTCGGACCGGCCCCAGACCGTTGGGCTGCCTTCGGTGGCATATTGCGCGGGCGAGCTGAACCTTAGTGCGAACTATTTTGGCGATCTGATCAAGAAGGAAACGGGGCAGTCCGCGCAAGAATATATCCAGGCGAAGCTCATCGACGTGGCCAAGGAGAAGATCTTCGATACCAGCAAGTCCGTGAGCCAGATCGCGTATGATCTGGGATTCAAATATCCGCAGCATTTCAGCAGGTTGTTCAAGCAGCGGGTAGGTTATACGCCCAATGAATACCGAACGTTGAATTGACCTTGCTATTTTTCGAAAATAATCGACTGGGCATCGGCGCCGACTTCCAGCAGGATCCGGTTGATCTGCTGAACCATCTCGTCCGGACCACACACATAAAAGCAGCTATCGATCCGCCGGATATGGCCTTGCAAAAAGGCCTTGTCGATGAATTCTGTTTCTTGCTGGCCATGCGGTTTGTCGGTGACCACGAAAACGACTTTGTCTTCGAAGATGCGCAACAGCTCATCCCTATAGATAATGTCGGCTTGGGTCTTATTGGAGAAAAACAGCCGGTTCTTACCGATAAGTCCCACCTGGTGCAACTGTCGGAAGATGGCCAGGAACGGGGTGATGCCGGCGCCGCCCGCGATGAAATATCCCTCCCCTTTATAGCGGATCGCGCCCCAGGGGTCGTCGATCAGTAGTTCGTCGCCTTCAACGAGGTGGCCGATCTCGCGGGTCACTCCTTCCCTCTCGCTGTAGCATTTGATGGTGAATTCGAGATACGGATCGCTGTTGAGGCTTGTAAAGGTGAAGGGACGTTTTTGTTCCTCCCAGCCGGGCTTATTGATAGCGACATCGGTAGCCTGGCCCGGGATAAAGGAATATTTCGCGGGTTTTGCCAGGCGAATGCAACGGACGTCATGGGTTACGGACTTTATCGAGATGATCTTGCTTTGATAGGTCATGGATTAGAGTTTTTAGATCTTTGCCTGTTGCATTCTTGTCAATTGCACCAGGGTATATGCCGAGATTGCCATTACGATGTCACGGACAGCGACGTCAAAATAATGTCCGCCAATGATCAATTGCAGGGCAATACAGAGCAGCCAGATCATTACAATATACGCACCGATGAGCGGTTTTACAAGTACGATGATTCCGGCTACGATCTCGATGATGCCTACGATCTTCATGAATACCAGGGCATCGAATGGGATCAGCGCTTTGTCGAGGTAGTCCACCCAGTGTGTCAACAGGTTAGTGAATTTGTCGAGGCCGGCCACGATGGGCACGATGCCGAAAGTGAGCTTTAGGGTGGTTTGGAGCTGTTTTATTGTCGTCATAAAAATGGTTTTATAGCTATTGGAGCAGGAAATGGCCGAATGGTTACAAAAGAAATTGTTTTCTGATCTTGTAACCTTTTTTCGTAATTTTTATCCAACTAACAATTATGGATGACACCGAATTGATCAAACAAATCCTTGCAGGAGAGAAACAGCTTTTCGAAGTCATTATCCGACGTTACAACCAGCGGCTTTTCCGGATAGGCATGTCGATACTTGCCAACGATGCGGAAGCAGAGGAGGCGATGCAGACGGCATATGTCAAGGCGTACGAACATCTCGCGCAGTTCGAGTTCCGGAGCTCTTTTGGAACCTGGTTGACGAGGATCATGCTCAATCAATGCTTTAAGGCCAGGCGGGATCAGACCCGGGCTTCCCATATACCAGAGGACAGTGAAAATCTCATCAACATGAAAACGCCGGAAAATGTAATGGCCAGCAAGGAGTTGAGCCGGGTTTTGGAAAATGCGATCAATGGGTTGCCAGAGAAGTACCGGCTTATCTTCGTGTTACGCGAGCTCGAAGACCTCTCCGTGCGGGAAACCGCGGAGATCGCCGGTATCGAGGAATCCAATGTGAAGGTGCGTCTTAACAGGGCCAAGACGATGTTACGGGAAAATCTTACCCATTACATGAAGGATACGATCTATCCCTTCCATCTTTCGCGATGTGACCGGATCGTAGCCAATGTGATGGAGAAGATCTAAGCCGATCTCCTGTTAGCCCCTGTTGCCAGCATGACTACACCGGCCAGGGCCAGAATACCGCCGGCGTAGGGAGGCCAGGAGACAGTTTTTTGTTTGTCGGCGGAAATGTGGACGGGGCCGGCGTCGACGACTTTTTCGCGTCGGGTATAGCTGAAGCCGGTCCAGATGAGCATGATTATTCCGGCGACGAGGAAAACGATGCCAAGCGTTTTTTGCATACTTAGGGTTTAAGGGATAGCATAAAAGATTATGCCATCCCTTATTTTTGTGCCATGCAGCAGGAAAGAAAGAACGCCATCCGGCGGACGGTGATCGAGACCGCCTCCCGGCTGTTTTACAAACAGGGGTACGCCAATACGGGCATCAACCAGATCATCGAAGAGTCCGGAGTCGTAAAGTCTTCGGTGTATACGGCGTTTCGGACCAAAGAAGATATCCTGATGGCCTATCTCGAGAATACGGGCGCCGATACGGACAGGGCGCTGCAGGCTGCCGCCGATGGGGCTGCTACGCCGAGGGCCAAGGTGTTGGCGATCTTCGACTTCCTGATCGAGATTGTCCAGGGGGATAATTATTATGGCTGCCAGTTCCTGAACATCATCTCCGAGATCCCGGTGGAGAATGAGCGGATGATCAAGCAGATCCAAAAGCAAAAGAATGGGGTTAGGGAATTGTTTGCGCGCATCCTGGAACCCATTGGGAAGCAAGAGCTTGCCGATGAATTTTACCTACTTTTTGATGGGGCGCTGATCGCCAATAAGGTGCATCATGCCGTGTGGCCGGTGGAGGTGGCGAAGCGGATTGCGGGACAGTTGTTGGGAGGATAATCCACCCGCCGAACCATGGCCGCCTATCGGCGACTATGGTGGGGATAGTCAGAAAACAGACTTGTTTGTTTTATCCCAATTTCCTACATTTGGGTCATGAAACGAACATCGGCCCGCTCGGTTATGGCGGCCCGATCACTTTCCGGATCGCGCAGCGGCGCCCTGAGCTTTTCGCCAGCTATATCCTGCAAAATTCCAATGCCTATGAAGAAGGGCTTGGGCCGGCCATGATAGATGCGGCACCTTATCTCACGAACCGTAATATAGAGACCGAAAAGCTGGTTAAGCCGTTGCTGACGCTGGATGGGATGTTCCTGGCGCGGAGCTACATGTGTATGACACGAGTCATCTGGCATTGGAGGAACATCATGTGGATATTGCGGGAAATATCAAAGCCTTTCTAAATAAGTAAATCAGTTTTTATGAAACAGGGTATCAGCGAGGCGGCGGATGCTACGAACGTGCCGAGTCTCGAACGCGTAAATGCTTTTTCCGACGGGGTCTTTGCCATCATCATCACGATCATGGTACTGGAGCTGAAGAGACCCGAAGAAGCGAGCATAAAGGCATTTGTACATATGTGGCCGACGTGGGTGAGCTATATCGCCAGCTATTTGTTCGTAGCGGTGGTATGGGTGAATCATCACTACTTGTTGAAAAAGGAGATCAGTGCAAGCTGGAGGCTGATCTGGGCCAATTTCGCACATATGTTCGTTGTTTCGCTGATACCCTTTATCACATCGTGGATGGCCGATACGCGGCTGGGGCCATTTCCGGTAGCCCTTTATGCTTTCGATTTCTTTTTTGTCAATGTCACCTATATAGGGCTTGTCTATGAAACCCGTTTCGATTCGGTGGGCTGTTGGCTGACTTTTAAGACGCGGCGACTGATGCGCTTACGGTCGATGGCGACGTTGGTGCTGTTCCTTTCCGCGACGGTACTGGCCTTTTGGCATCCGCTGGTGAGCTTTTCGATGGTTGTCGCCTGTCTTATGTTGTATTTTCGACCGGATATTCCCAAGTATACTCCTTTGAAGCCCGTTGTAGAACCGTTGCGCGTGGATCTACTTTGAGGCCCAGCGTTTCTGAAGCCAGCGCCGGACGGGTTCGTCGTAGAGTTTCAGGCAGCCGTAGGCTATCAAGATGGCACCGCCGACAGTGAGCACGATACGCGGCAGGTATTGCGAGGGTGAGGCATCGCGGTGATCGCTTAGCCAGGCCGTATAGGTATAGATCAGCGGATAGTGGGTAATGTAAAGCGGATAGGAGAGATCGCCGCAGAATTTGCAAAGCCGGGTTGAGAATCTCGTCGACAGCTTACCGCCGGCGCCCATGTAGACGATGAGCGGGAAGACGAGGATGATGACGGCGGCTTCGTAGAGGCCGTTCCACGAGCGATGGGTGTCGCCGCCGATTCGGGGTATGGCGAGGAAGATGGTGAGCACGATGGAACACCAGAGAAAGGCATGGGGAATGGAAGTTGTTTTGATCGTTCGGGAGAGGAGGAGACCGGCGAAGAAGGGGAAGATCAGCCGGGTAAACCCGATGCGCAGCTGCGGACCGGTGATGGACCAGCCGCCGATGAGGTCGCCGGAGTGGCTGCAGACGGCATATTGAACGAGGACGACGGCGGCGATGAAGACGAGGATCGAAAGGGCCGTTTTGGAGAAGCGCCGTACAAACAGGGCATAGAGGATGTTGGCGATATATTCAAAAAAGAGCGACCAGGCCGGACCGTCCAGGGGATGCATCTCCTGCCAGCCGCGGATGTCCATGGAGGTGGGGATGGGGATGAGGGTGGCGCCGATGACCATGATGAGCAACATTTTCCCAACGGGGACGGTATGAATGGCTGGCCAGATGCTGGAATCCTGGAAATAGAAGAAGACGGCGCCGATCACCGAGCCCATGACGACCATGGGTTGGAGACGGATCAGCCGGCGTTTGAAGAACCCCGAGAGTGTCATCTTCGACCACCGGTCGTCGTACGCATACCCGATGACGAAGCCGGAGAGCAGGAAAAAGAAGTCGACGGCGAGATACCCATGATTGATGAACATATCCAGCGAGCTGGTCGAATGTGCTTCACAGACATGCATCAGAACGACGAGGAAGGAGGCGACACCGCGCAGGCCATCGAGGATGGGGTAATGCGGTTTGGATGGCAAGGGTTGGGTGTTCATCTGGTTATTTGGCCAATAATACTAAATATTAAGTGAATGGTGGTACTTTTAAGCCATGCGATTTTTTGATCCATATCAAGAGATTTTGCGAGATGCGGCGCTTTTCGAAGAACGGAATTTCGAGCAGCGACTCGAGGCGATCGAGTTGTTGGAGCTTGCCGTGTTGCCGGATTCGGAGGCAGCAGGCTCGCAGGCCGCGGCAGACCGGGAATCGGCGCGAGGACGATTGGAACGATTGATTGCGGCGTTGGAGGATGTCGATGCGCGGCTTTTTGCGCGGCTGCGGGTGGAGATTGCGGCTGGGCGGCACCGGGGGAACGGGTTTTGGGACGTGCTCGCGGAATACTGCGGCGCGGAGGGCGGTGATGGATGGTGGCGTTCTGATGATGGGCCGGGGTATGATGCGCTCGATGTATTTACGAACCGATTGTGTTCGTTCCTGCCGATGCCTGCGCCGACGCGGTTGCTCGAGGCGGAGATGGTGGATTATCACAAGACGCCGGCGAGGGTGGTGCTGGAATTGGCTCGGCGGGTCACGACGGAGGATGTCTTTGTTGATCTTGGTGCCGGCCTGGGACAGGTTGTGTTGCTGGTGCATCTGCTTACGGGGGCTCGTGCACGTGGGTTGGAGATCGAGCCGGCTTTTTGCTGCTATGCGCGGGAATGTGCGGCGGGGCTGGGGTTGGCGAATGTGGCGTTTCTCGAGGGTGATGCCCGTTTTGCGGATTATTCTAAAGGGACGGTGTTCTTTATGTATACGCCTTTTAGGGGTGAGTTGCTGGAAACTGTGTTTGGATTGTTGCGGCGGGAGGCGTCGTCGAGGTCTTTTATGGTCGTGACGTTTGGGCCTTGCACGGTGCACGCAGCCAGACAGGAGTGGCTGCGTGTGGATGGGGACTCCATGCAAGGAGATGAATTGAGCTTTTTTATAACCACTGATGGAACTTGCGGATAAACCAGTTCTTCACCAGTTGGGTCAGCAGACAATAGCTCAGTGTTTCCAGGAGTGTTAGTACCTGCCCGGCGTCCTTGTCCGCGATGTCGCGCATCCTTGCTGCGGCGGCCGTTTCCAGATCGTTGGTGGATCGGTCTTTGCCTGTTACGGAAAGGAATCTCCTTCCCGCCTGCCGGATCACTTTTTTCATGACATGATCTTTTTTAGACGGTTTTGACACGATGCCTTTCGGCGACCTGCCACTTAATCATTATGTATGTCTATGGTTGAAATCCATCTACCCTCCCGGCGCGGGGAAGGCAGCGAAGCGATCCGGGCGGGAAGTTAAATAGTAGGCCAACTATGACTGTCGCTCTCCATATTGTGATTACAATTGGTTTCGGCGCAAGGGTAAACCACATCTTGAAAGTTGTGCAAAAATCTTTGCACGTCCGTTGCAGAAGTGTGTTACGGAGTTGTTATTATTGCAGCTATAAATTTCATCCTATGCCGATCCCCAATTACGGCGTTCTTGCCGGAAGAGTCTTTGCCCGCAGACTGGCCACGACAAAAGACGAGCATTATCATATGCTGCTCAACCGGGGCAACGATCCGCAGCGGGCTGCGGTCAACACCCAAAGTACGACGCCGCCCAGCCAGGTCTTATATTACTCCACCACCGATTTTCAGCATCCCATCACCAATGCGATCCTTGCGGCTTCTTTGCCGATGGGGAATACACCGCTGGCGTCTAAGCCCGGCGGGCTGGCGTTGGATTTTGTGCGGATGAACCTTTATTCTCCAGGTGCGATGAAACCGCTTAGCGGTACCCGGGCGGGCACGAGCACCGATCTCAATGATCAGCTCGATATCATCGTGCAGGCGGCCATCAGCGATCCTACGGCGATGTTGTACGCCTTTGGTCAGCATTGGCAGGATGCCAGCGGCGCGGATGAGGTGTTCCCCGAGATCAACCCCAGCAAGGGTACGCATGATATCCATATGAACCAGGGGAATCCCAAGGGTTCTTTTTACAAAGACAACGGGGTGTACCAGGACGGAGCGTTGTTGTTCCATTTCCCTGCGAAGGGAAGCTGGACGGCAGTGTTTGTCGCGTTCCAATCCGAGAGCTTTAAGACGGATAATGTTACCGGTGACCCGCTATGATCTTTGATTGGCTTTGATGTGCCGGGCGATCCTTTTTGCGTCGCCTGCAATCTCCCGGATCTGGCCAGTGGGGCTGATCCAATAGCCGCAGAAATAAAGACCTTGTTCGCCGAAGTGTCGTTGTTTTCTTACGGGGAGGTCCAAATCTTCGAAGCGGCTTTCGTGTACTTGTACGATGCCGGCATGATCTTGGAAGAAGCCAATGCCCGCTATGATGGCATCGAAATTTCCGTGGGTGGCGTTTTTGAAATGGATGGTGTTGTGATCGATGTGGCCGATGTCTTTTTGAATTTTGATGTGGCCCTTGCGAATGTGGTCGATCGTGCCGATGTCCAGGACCGGGGCCTTCATATCCCTTGCGATCTGTTCGAGGGCGCCATAGGCCTGGCGTTGGAGACCGAGCGATTCGATGTTGCCTACGGCCCATTGGATGGCAGGTTTGCTGAGCCTATCGGCGATATTCGGGGAAAGGGGGGTAAGCAGTGTACTGATCTGCAGAATGGGGATGCCGAGCAGGTCGCGGGGTACGATGTTCACGGGTGAGCGGACGGCCATGGTGGGAAAGGCGCCCTGTTCGTACAAGTCTATGGCGATCTCGCAGGCGGAGTTGCCGAAGCCGACGACGAGGACATTTTTTCCCCGATAAGTTTCGCCCGTTTTGTATTGGCTGCTATGGATGGCGGGGCCGGGGAAGGTTTCGAGGCCGGGAAAATCGAGTGGTTTGGGCTTGCTGAACGTTCCGGTCGCCATAATGATGTTGCACGATGTGTAGGTGTCTTTGGTCGTTTGGGTGACCCAAGTTTCGCCTTCGCGTTTGATCATTAGCGCTTCGCTGTTGAATTCCGGTGTGATATTAAACGTCTTTTGATAGTCCTCCAGGTAATCGATCACCTGCAGCCGACTGGGATAGCGGGGGATGTTCTTTCCAAAATTTTTGTACGGGAGGTGGGAGCCGGCTTTAGGCGTGTGAAGATGAAGGCGCTCATAGTGATTGCGCCATGTTGTGGCGAGCTGGCCGTGTTTTTCGATGATGCGATAGTCGATCTGGTGATGGCGCAGGCAGGCGGCGCAGGCCAGGCCGGAGAAGCTTGCGCCGACGATGAGTGTGTTTGTCGTGGTCACACCTTGGCCAGCGGATTCCGGAAACCGAGCGGGCTGACGGCCGCGTGTTTTCTGAAGAAATTGGAGAAATGCGCCACTTCTTCGAAACCGAGGCTATAGGCGATCTCGGACACGTTCCAATCGGTTTGTCGCAGGAGTATCTTGGCTTCCTGGGCGGTACGGGAGGAGATGAGTTCGGTGGTCGTCTTGCCGGTATTTTCCTTGAGCACTTTGTTGAGATGGTTGACGTGGATGGCTAGCCGGTCCGCATAGTCTTTGGCGGTGCGAAGGCCGAGCCGCTGGTTGATCGATTCGATAGGGAATTGCCGTTCGAGCAATTCGATGAACAGCGAGGAGACCCGGGCCGAGGCATTGTGCGCTGGATAGAGGGCGGTAGCGGGTTGCAGCTTTTGTCCGTAGTGGATGAGCTCCATCACGTAGTTGCGGAGTAGATCGTATTTATAGGCATAGTCGGAGGAGAGCTCTTTGTACATCTTTTTGAAAATTGCGTCGAGCTCTTTTACTTCCAGGATGTCGACCGGGAAGATGGGGTAGCCGCCGGCTTTGAAGATGGGCAGCTCGTCGATGATGACGCCGGTTTTCGTCTGGACCATGAATTCGTCCGTGAAGATGCAGAAGTAGCCGGCTTCGTTTGTGCCGCGGGGGGTGTAGTTATAAGGGACCTTTGGTGTGGCGAACAGCAGGGCATTCTTTTCGATCTCTATGACCTTGTCCGCATATTCGGCGGTGCTGGCGGCGCGGATGAGGCTGATCTTGTAATAAGACCTTCGGTTGTAGGGCATCACGGCTTTTTCGCGTCTTTTTCCGGCGAGGTCGGCGTTCCGGAATACGTTGAAGTGGCCGATCTCGCGGGTGATGCCGTCGGGCAGGAGGTAGCCGGGGGCGTCCTGGTCGAAGCCAGAGGCGCCCAGCTGTTTATAGAACTCTTCCAGGGTGATGGTCTCCACGTCGCAGGGATTTGTAAAAATCAAATATACGACTTATTCGGTGGGGTGGCTGGGGCGGCTTAGCCGGGGCGGGCCTGGCTGGCTGGCCGGGGCGGACCTGGTTAGTGGTCATCGTCGGTGACGACCTGTTCGCTGCTGCCGCTGCCCTTGCTGTTGCTGTATTGCGAGAATCTAATGTGGTCTTTGGGACGTTTGATGTATTTGGTCTTGTATTGTTGGAAGATCTCTTCGGGCTGGTTTTGGCCGTTGACCGTCATGCCATAGTTCGTTAGAGTAAAGGAAAGTTTATCGAGATTGTCGATGAGCTTGTCGTTTTGGAGGTCGTGGATGATGCCGAGGGTGAGGGCGTTGTTGGTGAGATAGGGAGGTTTGCTCTGGTGGCCGATCTCGCCGCCTGCGGTTCTGCTGTTGTCGCCGCTGCTGTTCATCGTGATGGTGCCGTTGCCGGAGGTGGCTACCATGGTTTGCCCGTCATTAGCAGTCACGTCGACATAGCCGGGGGTGCCCGGTGTCCCGGGGGTTCCCGGAGTACCCGCGTGGCCGGGAGTTCCAGGGGTGCCTGGTGTCCCGGGGGTTCCCGGAGTTCCAGGCGTGCCGGGTGTACCTGGAGTTCCAGGGGTGCCTGGTGTACCCGGAGTGCCGGGAGTTCCGGGCGTACCTGGTGTGCCGGGGTGACCTTTGTGCTGCATGAAGGCTTCGAGGACGTCGGCATATTTATAGTAATCGGCGGGTGAGATCAGCGCGTTGTTGATGCGGAATTTTTTGATCTCGTCATTGGCCTCATCCAGTTCGTATCTGTCGCCTTTTTCGTCGATGCCGGCGCCGGTGAAAGTTTTTTCGTCACCGTTTTCGTTCGTGGTGGTCGTAAGGCTTTTGAAGGAGAATCTTTTTGTTGCGGTCCGGGGGATGGTGTCGTGGTGGGCGGGGACGGGGGGAATTGGGGCGATGGGGGCCGCGACGGCGTTGGGCGCTTGGATGGCGACTTGAACCGACGTGGCGGCGGGTGTCGCGGCGGCGATGTTGGCTGCGGGCGCGGCGGCGATATTAGCTGCGGGCGCGGCGCTCGAACCTGCGCGGGCAGAGGGCTTGGTTGTATGGTGGGTCGGGGAGCCGGCGGGTTTTACCGAGGCGCGGATCGTGCCGAAAGAGACGAGGGCAAAGAGGCCGAGGGACAGGATCGTTTTCTCGACGAGGTGTAAGCGTTTGTTCTCCCGGGTGAGCATGCGTTTGATGCGCCAGGAGAGGTCGGTCCTGCGGCCACCGCCCAATTGGAGCGCATAGGCAGGCGCGCTGTGGCGGTCAATGCTGAATTGCATGAAGGCCAGCAGTGCCTCGAAATAGTTGTTCCGGTCCGGAGTGCCGGCCAATACCATATCGTCGCAACAAGCTTCGCGTTCGCGGCGGATGAGGGCAGCGATCCAACGAACGCCGGGATTGAAAAAGAAGACGGCTTCCGTGACGTGCAATAGCAAGTTGGCGAAATAGTCACTGCGACGGATATGCGCCAGTTCGTGGAGCAGGATCGCCTCGACCTGTTCGGGGGAAAGCCGTGTCAGCAAACCGATGGGCAACAGGATAGCCGGTTTCAAAAACCCGATGGCCGAGGGCGCCTGGACTTTGCCGGATTGCAGCAGCACGACCGTCCTTTTGATGCCAAGACGATGGGCGAGCACCATGAGCCGTTTTTCCCAGTGTGCATCCGGTACCAGGCCTCCTTTACGAAGCTTGTTGATCTGATACAAGCCGCCGGACAGCCGCACCAGTTGTGCGGCGAGGCAGATCAGCCAGATAAAGGTGATCATGGGTGCGTGCGTATTCAGATAGTTTTCGGTGCGTTGGAGCAACGACGGGGTCGCCGAAATATAGGAGGGCGCTGTGGGTTGGGCGTTAGATGCGGATGTTGCATGAGCGACGTTCGCGGCGGCGAGCGAGCCGGATTGAGTTAAATTGGGCGATCCCGTCGAGCCGGGAGACTGCGCTACGGGGGTTGTTTCCGGTGAGCCGGATAATGCCGGGGCGCCGGGACGGGAGAGCTCGTAATAAAAGGTGAATCCTGCGCCTAACACGAAAAGCACGAGGACGCCCGTCAATAAATTATAGCGAAGGGCGGCTGCCCGTTTGGGGGTGCTGAGGATGATCGCGCCGGCGAGCAGGGCGGCGGCTATGCCTTCCCAGGTGGAGTGGACGAGGGTCCAGCATACGGCTTTGGCGGCGCCGTCGGATAATATGATATGGAGTAATGGTTGCATTCTTCTAAGGTAGGAATGTTTTCCTAGTTTTCAAACAAACCCTAGGAAATTTTTCCTAGGAGGCGGGGTTGGATGAGACGGCGATTTTGCTTAATTTCGGTTTCGCTTTTATGGCGACCAAGACTTATGACGAGTAGTAGGACGACGACTGCATCGGGCACAAAGATGCGCATCAGCTCCATCGATATTTTGCGGGGACTGGTGATGCTGATCATGGCGATCGACCATATTCGGGATAATTTTCACCGGGGTACCCCCGACCCTACCGACCTCCATACGACGACGCTGGCGCTTTTCTTTACGCGATGGATCACGCATTTTTGCGCGCCGGCCTTTGTGTTCCTAAGCGGGGTTTCGGCCTACCTGGCGGGGAGGCGACGCACGCAAAATCAGCTGGGCCTATTCCTGATCAAACGGGGATTGTGGCTAATCCTGCTGGAGTTGACGGTGATCACCTTTGCCTTCTTCCTGGACCCGGGTTTTCATTTCCTGCTGCTGCAGGTGATCTGGGCCATTGGCGGGAGCATGATCATTCTGGGCCTGCTGGTCCGGCTGAAAGTCTCACCGGGAGACATCGGCACCATTGGCGCAGTGATCTTTTTTTGTCACAATTTGCTCGACTATATGGAAATGGGTGATCTGGGCAGGACTTACTGGTGGAAGATGCTTTGGACCTGCGGGCCAGCCCGTTCGAGCATCACGAGCATCGGCGGCGGGCATTCGCTGGTGACCATTTATGCACTGATGCCCTGGACAGGCGTGATGCTATTGGGGTACGCGGTAGGCACCATGTATGCGACTGGTTTCGACGCGGCCCGGCGGAAGAAGCTGCTAGTATATTCCGGCGCAGGGCTGCTGGTTTTGTTTGCGATCCTGCGCGCGTGGAATCTTTATGGAGACCCCCATCCCTGGAGTCTTCAGCAGACCAGCTTATTGAGCATCCTCAGCTTTTTCAATGTCACCAAATATCCCGCTTCGCTTTTATACTTGTGTATGACGTTGGGGCCGGTGCTGATCCTCCTCGCCTGCACCGAAAACATCACGGGCAGGTTTGCCCGCGTGACCAGGGTTTATGGACAGGTCCCCTTTTTCTACTGCGTGTTGCATTGGTACCTGATACAGGGTCTCCACGTGGGACTCTTCTTTGCCATGGGTTTTACCAGCAGGCAGATCGTGAACCCCAACGGCCTTTTCCGTTTCCATCCCAACGGGTACGGTGTAAGCCTGGCGGGCGTCTATGCTGTTTGGCTGATCGTGATCGTCCTTCTCTACTGGCCGTGCAAATGGTATGGCCGGTATAAGCAGACGCATCGGCAATGGTGGTTAAGCTATCTCTAACGGGGTGCTACCGTAAGCTCGAAGTTTAATTTGTTGTATCCCGTGGCAGGCTCCCAACAGTCCTCATTAGCCAATCGGATGCTGTATTCCGGCCGACGGGTGATCTCCGCATAGCTGTCCGGCAATGCGAGCAAGAGCTCGTAGCGCCCCGGCGCGGTACCGGCGGGAAGGAGGAGGTCGTTCGACCAGTGCAGCGTTTTCCGGATATCCGTTATAAAAGGCAACCGGATCTCCTGTCCATTGGTTTTGCTACGCAGGATAAGATAGGCCGAACGGGGATTGTAGGGCATGGCATAACCGGCATTGTACAGCTCGAGGTCGACGGTAAATTTGGCGCCCGGTGTCACGCGAGTGGGAAAATGGGCCCGGCTCAATACCAGGCGGTAGCCGAGACGTTTCCGGATGCTGCCGATGCAACCCAGCGAGTCCCAATCGTTGTTGACGTCATTGTTGTAGGTCGTATTGAGGAAGCTGAAGTGCATACGGGCCATTTCTTCTTCTGCATGACCAGCCGGAGCGCAATCGTTTTGCGGGCTATACGCATCATCGCAGGTCTCGCCGCCCACGGGCAGATAGCGGCTGTCTTCCGCGAAATAACGACGCAATACTTCATTGGCTGGCTTTTTGGGCTGAATAGAGCTACCATTGTCGTAATAGGTTCCGTAGTCATCGACACTGGCCAGGAAACAGTCATTGTGAAAACCAATGCGGGCCATATCGCTCTCAGAATAGCCCTGGGCGGCGGACAGGGGTTTTTCTTCCACGGTGGCATGCGGGCCATAGACATATTTCTGCTTGATCTGCGGGGTGCGGACCTGAATCATCCGATCCGCGGGCAGTGCTTCGAGCAGGGCGTGCAGCACCTGGTTGCGGTCGTTCCAGCTGCTATCGAAAAGATGGCCGGGCCCATTGTTGCCGGCGTCACCGAAATAGTCCGTATAGTAATTCTCCCCCCAGATGCCGATGAAGCCTTCCTGCAGGACCGCGATGACCGCTACATGTTTTTTCAGAAGCGGCGCAAGCTGCGCGATATGTCCGAGGACGATGGTCTTGGGGGCGTCGCCATATGGCGGGCAGATCTTATAGACATCCGGGCAGTCGCCGCTTTTGGCCGTGTTCGTATAGGCGAAGCGGAGGATCACTTTTAGGCCGGCTTGTTCTACCACGTCGAGGTCATGGTCCACCTGGTCGAGGAATTCCTGCGTGAGTGGTCTGCCCCGAAAGGTATCGAGGGTATATTCGCGCATCAGCAGGGTGGAGAAGACGGCGTAGGTGGCTTTGCCATGTTTTTGGGGTCCCGCGAATTCGGCTCTCAGGGCCGCGTTGTCGAGGGGCACGAAATGGCTGGCGCGGGTGCCGGTGCCTATATAGAAGCCGCGTTCGGGGTTGGGAAAGTCTTCCGTGGAGGGTTGGTAGGTGACAACGGCGTTCTGCGCGCGGGCGGCGTTTGGGCCATGGGCCGTGTTCTGGGCACGGGAGGTGCAGGCCAGGAAGATGAGCAGGAGGCTAAAGGTGGTCAGTTTCATCACCTGAATTTAGCGAATCTGGTATAGCGAAAATGTGCATACGATTGCGTTATCTCTTTGTGCCCGGAGAACAATATTTGGACAGGGATTAACCCTTCGCGGGCAGCCGCGTAGAGCCGGATCTCCGGCTGGGCTCACGGGAGCGGCGGCATTTTTACCCGGTGGTTGTCGATCTCTTTTAGCATGCGGCGCAATAGTGCAACGCTGGTGCCCGAAGGCGATGTGGAGCATGGGCGCTGGCCGAGCGGAGCGGCCCCAAAAGAAGCGGTCCCAAAGGAAAAAGCGGGACCGCTGATCCAACTCTTAAGGCGATCCATGGAAGAAGAGCGGTTATGGTTACGACGGCTATGAGTCCCATGGAATATAACTTCCATATGGGCGATATGTATCTCAAGGAGAACGGATGCTACAGACGTCTGCGCGACGTGATGACATGGATCTATCCCACAACTAACTGGCAGACAATGGAAATTTTGGGTCGAGAATGCGATAACAGCTCATTAGTATCTGATTAACATATGATGGCTGGCGTGGCACCCCTTTTGGTTGTACCTTTTATGCCTTGATTGATTTTGTGAAGAGTAAAAGGACATATTATGAAAAATTTTATCGTTTTTGACAACGGGGGTAAAAGTGCAGACAGGTATACCATTATCAATATGGAGACGGCGGATGTATTTGGTGCAAGTGAAAATCCCCATGACCCTAGTGGTCTGGGCCGGTGGATAGGAAATATCGCCGATCATCGGACCGTGCTGTTTGGTGCGGGCTGGCGGCAACGGCTACCCGCTAAAAAGATTATCCAGTCCGAAGTAGAGAATTATGTCAATAATGCCAAATTGGATCCCGAATGGCTGGGTGTCGAAGTCCCCACGTACGAACTTCCCGAGACGCTCCGCGTTTATGCCGAAGGGCTGGACGTAGAAGATCCCAGGACACACTCCAAGGCCAAGATCGCTTCCTTTGGCGAATTCCAACGTACGACAAAGGCCGCTGGGAATCAATAATGACGACGGTGCTATACTGATCTTCCTATTCGATAAGGTGCGGAACGAACCTGCTGAGGTTGTCGGTGATCAGCGAACCAGCTTCGCGAATGCCGATCCCTGCGGGTTCACGGCCGATGATCCAGGACCCTATAAGGGGATAATTATTCCCAAAGTCCGGTAACTGGAACATTTCCTGATAGACCATATCGATGTTCGCGCCTTCCCGCGACAGAATGGGTTTTTTGACATAGTTCGTGAGCCCGCCGGCCGAAAAATAAACGGGCAGCAGGTAGGGATGTCCGGGAAACAATTCCCACAGCAGGGTACGTACCGGCCGGCCGGCTTTGTCGACAAAGACCTGCTGCCGGGGATCCCAGCCGATCTCTTCGAGATACAGGAAATGCGTTTCGATATCCGCCTGGATCGCGCAGTCGCGGATATATTCCACATTGGTGAGGTCTTCGAGGGTTCCGCGGAGACACGTGAAATGCAAGGGTCCGGGATAGAGATAATGCCGTAAGAAGCGCCACTGCGCGATGAGCTTTTCGTGGATGCTGTTGAATTGATCCTTGTTCTCGTCGAAATCCTGTAACCAGAACCACTGGACGATGCCCGCTTCATAGAGACTGGTGGGAGTGTCTGCATTGAACTCCAGCAGCTTCACCCGGCCTTCCTTATAACAAAGATCGAAGCGGCCATAGAGCAAAGGATGGTCTTCTTTCCACGATCGTTCGAGCAGTGGAACAAAGTCCGGCGGGACATGGAACAGCTCATATCGTTTCCGGTTGATGACATATTGTACCGCGGTGAGGCACATCTCCTATAGTTCGGCGGTCGCATCTTCGAGCCGGAGGATCTCGTCCATGGTAAACGAGTAATAGGCGCTTTCGTCCCAATAAGGGACATTGGTCGTATGGAAGCCGAAGCCCAGCCGTTCAACGGCTTCCTTCCAATGGTTTCGCGGAGTGATGGCAATAATGCATGTCGATACCGAAATGCATAAGGTGGGCCGTTAAAATAAAAATTAAAATAGTTGCCCTGGATCAGACATAACGGGAGTATCCACCTGCTAAGGAAATTAAAAAGCGGTTAAGCAGGCGCTAAGGGGATAGCGTCATTCGGTAGGCAAATGTTAATGCAATGGCCCGATTTTTATGTTAAATTTGTTTACCATGAGCGTTTCCCTAAAGCGGGCTTCGGGTGCAGGCATCCTCATTGCCCTCGGCATTATATATGGAGACATCGGTACTTCGCCGTTGTATACCTTTCAAACGATCCTCACCGAGGGGGGTGGCGTCAACAAGGGACTCGTCTTCGGCGCCATATCGTGTATCTTCTGGACCCTGACCCTGCAAACGACGTTCAAATATGTGATCATTACGCTGCAAGCGGATAACCATGGGGAAGGCGGCGTTTTCTCGCTCTATGCGCTGGTCCGCCGCTATGGGAAGTTCCTGGTCTACCCCGCCATCATCGGCGCCGGGACGCTGCTGGCGGATGGTATCATTACCCCGCCCATCACCGTTACCTCGGCCATCGAGGGGCTCAATATGGTAAAAGGATTGGAGCAGCATATTGTTCCCGGGAATACCCTCGTCGTCGAGATCGTGCTGGTGATATTGCTGCTGCTTTTTATCTTTCAGCGATTTGGGACCAAGGTTGTCGGGGGGGCATTCGGGCCGATCATGTTCTTGTGGTTTACCATGCTGGGCTACGCGGGTATCCGGCAACTCCTGCTTTATCCCGGCGTAGTGGCTGCGTTAAACCCCATTTATGGACTGCACCTGCTGATAGAGCATCCGCATGGGTTCTGGCTGCTGGGCGCCATCTTTCTTTGTACTACGGGTGCGGAGGCCCTGTATAGCGATCTCGGACATTGCGGACGCCATAATATCTATTGGAGCTGGACCTTTGTCAAGATCACCCTGGTCCTGAACTATCTTGGCCAGGGTGCCTGGGCGATGCTGCAACATAAGCCGGACCTGGGAGGGATCAACCCCTTTTTTGCTATCGTCCCACCGCAATTTCTGCTGGTCAGCATCGTGATCGCCACGGTGGCATCCATCATCGCAAGCCAGGCACTGATCAGCGGGTCGTTTACCCTGATCAGTGAGGCCATCAGCCTTGGGTTCTGGCCGCGGGTAAAGGTGAAATATCCCACCGACGTGCGGGGACAGATCTATATCCCCAGCATCAACTGGATCTTGTTCGTCGGGTGTTCGCTGGTGGTCCTGTATTTCCGGACCAGCGAGGCGATGACGGCGGCCTATGGGTTTTCGATCACGGTGGCGATGCTGATGACGACGGTACTTGTCTTTTATTATTTGCGGTATATCAAACGCTATCCCTTCTGGATCGTGGGGGCCATTGTGACCGTGTTCGTATGTGTAGAAACCAGTTTCTTCGTCGCCAATGCCATCAAGCTGCTGAAACGATTGTTCTTCCTCGTGTTCGAGATCGGTTTGATCACGACCATGTACGTATGGTACAATGCACGCAAGGTCACGCTGCGATTGCTAACGTTTACGGATATCCGACCATATCTGCCGCAGCTGGTGAAGCTGAGCCAGGACCTGAGCCTGCCCAAGTATTCGATGCATGTCGTGTACCTCACCCGTTCTTCGCCGCACGAGATCGAGAAACGGATCGTCGATTCCATCTTCGACAATCCGCCGAAACGGGCCGATACGTACTGGCTGGTGAACATCGAACGGACGGATGACCCGTATACTTCCGAGTATGATGTCGATTCGCTGGAGCTGGAGAAGGTGATCCGCGTGAATTTCCGGCTGGGTTTCCGCGTGCAGCCGCGGATTGGGGTGATGTTAAGGAAGGTGGCGGAGGAGATGGCTTCCTGCGGCGAGATCCCCAAGGCGGGTCGGCCCAGGGATTTCAAGTTCGTGATCCTGGAAAGGTTCTTGTCTTATGACAATGAATTCTCGGCGCGGGAGGGGTTTATCCTGAATACTTATTTCTCGATCCTACGGCTGGCGCGGTCGGATAGCCGGGCGTATGGGATCGACAGTGATCAGGCGGTTATCGAGAAGGTGCCGCTCGTGTTGACGCCGTTGAGTAAGATACAGTTGCGCAGAGTTCGGAGGTAACTAATGGGGGCATAGCCTACAAACTTTTGCCTTCTCTTTCGATGATTGTTTGTGTAATCGCGAGGAGGTTGGTGCGGAACCAGATTGGGAGTTCGGCCTGGGCGGCTTCAGCGCTGGAGCGGCCGGGGCGAGGCTGGCAAGGGGTAAAAAAATAATTGCGCAGCCGAATGGTTTCGCTTATATTCGCAACCGAATGGTTTCATATCAAAACCAACCGCAGCATGAAAAAACTTCTCCTTGCCGGGTCTTGCCTGCTCATCGGTTTGCAGGTGATATCCCAAACCTCTTTTTCAGATCAGGTAAAGAAATACATCGATTACGATTCCGCCTCGATTGCCTTCACCCATTGCAGGCTCGCCGATGTGAAACACCTCAAGGTACTCGATGACCAAACGGTGATCGTCCGCAATGGGATAATAACCGCTGTGGCAGATAGCAAAAAACTTCCACCGCCTCCCGGCAGCACCGTTATCGACCTCACCGGAAAATCGCTTTTGCCCGGATTCGTACTCCTGCATGAACACATGTTTTATGCGGCCTACTCCGCCGACTTCACCTATTTGCATGTAAAAGAACTACCCTACACTTTCCCAAAACTTTACCTCACCTGCGGCGCGACGACCATCCGTACGGCCGGGAGCGTGGAGCCCTATTCCGATCTGAATCTCAAACGGGACATCAACCGGGGCAAGATGCTCGGACCGGCAATGGACGTAACCGCGCCTTACGTGGAAGGCAAGGGCAGCATCTTTCCCGGGATGCACGAGTTGAGCGGACCCGCGGAGGCAAAGGCCTTTGTCGACTTTTGGGCCAGCCAGGGCTGTACTTCCTTCAAGGGATATATGTTCGTGGATAAGCCGACCCTAAAAGCCGCAATAGACGAGGCCCACGTCAAAGGACTCAAGGTGACGGGCCATTTATGCGCTGTCACCTATCGCGAAGCAGCGGAAATGGGCATCGACCAACTGGAACACGGCTTTTTTGCCTCCACCGATTTCGTTCCCAATAAAAAGGAGAATGCCTGTCCATTGCGTGCGACACCCATCGCATCCGCGGATTCGCCGGGAGTAAAAGACCTGATCCGATTCGTCATAGATAAAAAAGTGACCGTGACGTCTACCCTTGCCGTACTCTACAATATGACCACACTGGATACAGCGATCCGACCCGAGGTACTGGAGGCGATGTCACCCGATACCCGCAGCATGTTCCTGGATGTCTACAACAAAATGCGCAACCCTTCCGGCAATCACACCATGCTGGAGGAAATGAAGATGGAGAAGCTTTTTTCGGATGAGGGCGGCCTGTTGACCGTCGGCACCGATCCTACCGGCAACGGCGCCACGCTGGCAGGTTACGGCTCACAGCAATCCATCGAACTACTGACGAAAGCGGGGTTCAGCCCCATCGAGGCTATACGCATCGCGACGTACAACGGCGCAAAGGCGCTTGGGCTGGAAGATAAGATCGGATCCATTGAGGTCGGAAAAGAGGCCGATCTCGTGATCACCGACGGGGATATTTTTCAAAATATCGAGAACATCCGGAAGATCCGCTGGGTATTCAAACACGGGGTAGGCTTCGATTCCCAAAGGATATTCGCTTCCGTTAAAGGACAGGTTGGGAAGTATTAAACAGCATCCGAGCCCATTTTCCGCATTCGGATCGGACGTGTCGGGGAAATCCGGGGTGATGCTGAGGAAGGGTGCGGAGGTAAAAACCCCCTGCAAAATGCCCGGGGGTCTCTTGATCCGGAAGGATCAAGCGATTGCAAACACCTTTGAAGTCTCTCCTAAGAATAAGAGCGACTAAAGGTTCTACTTGTATGTATAAAGATCGTTTAGCCGGGTTTTGTCCGCCGATTGCTTCCGATTGCAAGCTACCCGTGTGGTTAATAGAAGGGGTCCAAATTTTGGACAAAAAGGTTCAATTTTTGATCAACTCGAAATCATGCATTGACAACAAGAGATCTACACATTTTAAATAAATAACATAAAATAGGCGCGTCAGACTGCACTATCTCTTGCATACTCGGAAGGGGAGATATGGTATTTCTCCTTGAAGCAGGTACTGAAATATTTAGGATTGCTAAAACCAACATGATAGGCCACTTCGGATATATTGACACCGCCAGTGTCAAGAAGCTGTTTTGCCCGCTGCATGCGCATATCCCGCACAAATTCTCCCGGCGCAAGGCCGGTAAGACTCTTGAATTTTCTATAAAAGGTTTTTTGGCTCATGGCTAATGACTCCGCTATAGCGTCGAGGTTGAAATCGGTGTCGGCCATCTTGTCTTCTACCACTTTGATCACTTGTTTTAAAAAGATCTCGTCCCTCGAAGTAATGACAATCGGCTCACAGCTTAACGCGCCCGATCGCTTCCTGGCTACCAGGGTCTCAAATAATTTTTTCCGCTGATGGATAAGGTTATGGATAGCTGCAACCAGGAATTCAGTATTGAAAGGTTTTGTAATGTAATGGTCGGCTCCATATTTCAATCCCTCGATGTGGCTTTCAACGGAACATTTGGCGGACAGTAAAACCACGGGTATATGACTCGTGTTCTCCTCGTTTTTTATTCTGTCCAGCATTTCGATACCGCCCATTCCGGGCATTACTATATCGCTTACGATAAGGTCTGGCGCCAGGTCGTTTGCTTTCTGCAGGCCTTCTTCTCCATTCCCCGCCGTCACGACCCGGTAATGCTCACTTAATTGGTCTTCGATAAAACTCCGGAGTTCGTCATTATCTTCTACAAGCAGGACCAGCGGACCACCCGGGCTTTTCGCGGCGTCGTTACGGACGATAGGGGGATGCGCCTGTTGCCCCAAGTTTTCTTCATGAACGCTCGTCTCCGTGGGCCCGTCCACAAAAGATATTTGCTGGCTCTTGAAATGTTCGGTACCAAGTGGGAGCTTTACGGTAATGGTTAGTCCGCCATCGGAATTGTTTCCGGCCCGGATCCCTCCCCCATGCAGCTTCACGAATTCACGCGACAATGCCAGGCCGATCCCCGTACCCTTCACGTCCCGCGCCCCCGTGTGCTCTACTTCCCTGAATAATTCGAAGATCTCCTCCAACTTTTCGGTTGGCACTCCGGGGCCCTGGTCTCGTATAGCAATAAAAAAGAACGCCCCTTCCGTAGGCGACGTGATGCTGATACGTATGGCTTTCCCTTGGGGAGTGAACTTAACGGCATTACTCATAAGGTTGTAAACGACGACATCCAGCTTTTCGGTGTCTGCCCACGCAAATAGCTCCTGCCGGTCCGAATCGATACTCAGGTCGATTCGTTTGCTTCGGACTGCCTCGGAAAAATGATCGCCTACTTTCTTCACAAATCCGACAACCTCGACCCTCGAAAGACGAAGGACGGCTTTATCGCTCTGGACCTTCCGCAGATCCAAAAGCTGGTTGATAAAACGGACGGTACGATCGGCATTTCTTTTGGCTATCTCTACCCATGCCGCCTCCTCGGAAGAAAGGTTGCCCTTCTTAGCCAGTTGCTCGAGAGGATTGACGATCAACGTAAGCGGCGTCCTTAATTCGTGAGAGACATTGGTAAAGAAATTCATTTTCAGCTCTGCCAACCTTCCCTCGAGGGCAATCTTGTGGCGCAGCCGGATCTTGTCTACGGCGTTGCGCCGGATAAAATAAAGCAAAACCGCGGCAACGATCACATACAAGACATACGCCCACCAGGTTTTCCACCACGGTGGCAGGATGACAATAGATAAACGTCTGTAGGGTTGATGTGTATAAAGATCGGGGCTGAGCGCCTTTACCTCGAAGACATAATCTCCCGGTGGCAGATTGGTATATGTCGCTCTTCGAAACTGCCGGTCGTTATGCCATGTGGTGTCAAAACCAACAAGCCGGTAAGCAAAGGCCTGTCTGGTACCCGCCCGCAGGTCGAGTATTCCATAATCGATGCTGATGATATTTTGGTTGTATTTTAAAGTAAGGCCGGAAACATAGTTGATATCGTTCCCAAGGACAGATCCGTTCTTGCCCGGACCGACATCTTCATTATTGATCTGCAAATTCGTCAGGGCAAGATTAGCGTCGATCCGAATGGTATTGATCCGTTCCGGATCGAAAGTAAGATAACCATGCCGCGTACCGAAGACGACTTCATCTCCCGAGGCATTCGTGCAGACAGAGGCCTCGGAGAAGGCTACTTTTGGCAGGCCATCATAGGAATCATAGTTGCGTATCACCTTGGTTTTCGGGTCAAACCTTGCGATCCCATTTTCGGTGGAAAGCCAGAAATTGCCCTCTTTGTCTTCTGCACAACCCAGTACATAGTCATTTGGCATTCCGTCCTTCGTAGTATAATTCCGAAATTGTAACGTTTGTAACGGCGCATCTCCGGTGGCAAGGCTAAAACCGCCTCCCGAAGTGGCCACCCACATACGTCCTTTTGTGTCCCGAAGGATAAACTGAATATCGTTGTTGATCAGCTTCTGCCTTTCGATGGATGTGTTACTATAAGCCTTGTATTGGTAAACATTCGATTGCCTGTTACTCATGCCCTGGACCAAAAGTCCGTTAGTTGTTCCGATCCATAGATCTCCCTGTTTATCGAGGGCAAGGTGTCTGATCTTTTGAAAACACCTTTTCGGATAGTTTTGAAAAGCATTGCCGCCATGAATAAAAGTGACGTTGTGCCCGTCATCTGCTATTAATGAAAGGCCGTTGTCAAACGAACCAACCCATATCCGCCCCTGCTTATCTTCCAATAAGGCATAGATCTCGTTGCAAGGCAAACTGCCGGGATGGTCTTTATCCGGCAAATAATGGGTGAGGTAGTATTTGCTCGCATCCTTATTGACAGGGGTTGCCTTGAATAAGCCGTTATCCTTGGTACCAAGCCATACGTTTCCGCGTGTGTCTTCAAGAATGGAATAAACCATGTGTAACCCGCCCGGCGGCGGGTTGACAAACAATTCTTTAATTTGCTCTTTGTCTTTGCAGACAACCAGGTTTCCTCTCTTCGCTCCCAACCACAGGCGATCTTGTCTGTCGTAAAGGATTCCCCGAATATCATTATCCGACGGGGCCGTGCCCTGTGTTGTCAGCAGCATCTGTGTGAAATTATCTTCGTGCAACACGATCTTGACCAGATCCCGCTCGTTAGTCTTTAACCAAAGAATGCCATTATTGTCATAATAAGCTCCAAACACGATCGGCGGAAAATGGTAATTTGACCCGTCAGGCGTAGCCAGGACATATTCTACCTTCTTCGTCAGGGGATCAAAATAGCCGAATCCCCCGGCCTTCATATTTACCCAGACGGTACCGTTGTTGTCTTCAAAAACCCGGTAACGGTTGCCGGTAAAGAATATGCTTTCGCCGCTGTTGAACGAAAATAACCGGAATTGCAGGGTAGCAGGATCAAAACGAATAGCACCTTCTTTTTCCGGTTCTATCCAAATAGCGCCTGTCGCGTCCTCGTATAAAGTATTGAGCGGTTCCCCGGTGTGATAGCTCACTTTCGTGACTTTTTGGCCGGCCAGGTGCATGATGATCACCTCCCCATTTGAACCGGCCGCATAAAGAGCATCGGTCTTCTTTGACCGGCAAATGGAATACAGATGGCCAGTCGTGAGTCTTTGAACAATGAATGTTCCCTGCGCTTTTTTAAAGATGATAAGCCGGCCGTCATCCGTACTGAAATATAGTCGCTCCGCATCTTCATCGAACGCGGTAAGGTTGCTTTTGCCAGCTATTGCAGCCGGGACAATTCCGCCGTTGACAAAGGTTCCGGTGGGTGCCTTTTTCAAACAGCAGAGTCCCTGCGACGTTCCCACCCAGATACGGTGATCGTTGTCCTCGTGAAGAAAATTAATGGTATCGGAAGGCAACCGGTATGGCGCCGGTGCATCTTTATGGTAATGCTGAAAATGGCCGGGTGACAGATCCGTTTGCGAAATACAGAAAAGGCCTTTTTCTGAAGATTTCAACCATACCAAACCATCGGCGGCGCCAAGGATATTTCTAAAGATGACCTTCTCTTTTCGTTCCGGGTAAATAATGGTCGACGCGGGGAAAAACACTTCCGTTCTCTTATCGAACTGGTAAACTTCCCCGTCGTAGGCAGCTATCCACAAATGGCCCGTTTGGTCCTCTACCATTTGGTCGATCCGCTCATTGCCTATTTGAAATTTGTCCCCGGGCGCGGATTTGAAGGCAACAAAGGAGTGACCGTCAAAACGGTTTATTCCATCCCACGTTCCGAACCACATAAAGCCTTCCTTATCTTTGAGCATGGTGGTCACTCTCTGATGCGAAAGCCCTTGTTCAGTGGAATAATATTCGACTTTGCCCCTCGGCTGCGTCCTTGCGCCTACCGCAAGAAGTAGAAGTGATAAAGTGCAGTAGATCGTATGTCGGCAGGCAATCCACATTTCGAAAATTAAACAAAATCGACATACCTTCCAAGATTTACTTTATCTCCCTTCCATCCATAAAAGCCGTCATATGGGTGAGTTCTAATTTGTTTATTCCCTCGCTGGTCTTGATTGTACAACTATCCAATCTCACATTTTCAGCGTAGAAAATACCAAATGGCGCATCCGCGGTAATATTCACGTTCTTTAATACGATACCGGCTGCAGGTGCTTCCGGCAACCCCCATATCAAACCCGCCCGTTTTCCCGGTTGAACAGTAGCCGTAATGTTCTCGAATCGGATGTTCTTATAAACTGGCGTAAGGCCGGTAACGGAAGACGCCGGATAACCGGCCGCTATTTCAGGTGTGAGCTTCTGCAGGTTTCGATATTCCCGTTCAGGAGCCATATAGGCCCCGTATATCAAAATGGGGATGCCGACATTTGTCATTCGAAGATTGCGGTAAGTGAGATCCTGGACCACGCCCCCCCGGTCACGGTCTGATTTAATGCGGATGTCCGCCTCGGTATTTGTAAACGTGCAATTTTCAATTAAGAAATTTTTCACGCCGCCCTTGGTGTAGCTGCCGATAGATAACCCATGACCATAGCCATACCTACAACCCGTGATATGAACATTGGATGTACCGCAAAATCTTTTACATTGAATAGCTTATTCGGAATGTCCGGAAGCAGCGGCGAAACAAGATTTGGCTGGGCTTGCAAGTATTGATACGCCAATAAACAAAATAAAAAAATATGCATTCTCATCATTATGGATTTGCCATTCCGTAGCCATTGGTGATCTTACCCTTTGAATCGCTAATCGTTTCCGAAGGTATGGGCCAATAGTATCTGGGAGGATCATCGGCGGATGTTATTCCGGATAAAATATTGGCCTGATACGTGACATAATTATTAACGATGTCGATCCCCCAATTCTTTTTGACATAGCCGGCACTTTGCAGGGATGCGGCGACAGAACCATTCGGATCGATATAGGTGAACAACCCCTGGATGGCCATGTTATGATTGGTACCCACTACTTTCGGGCCGTTTTGTATGCTGCTATAATTGTATTGCCCTCTCCACCCCGGATAAAGCGCGGGATTAGTGGAATCCGGGGTATCGTAAGTCAAGGGATTGGTCAGATTAACCGATTTTGTCCAGATATAATCCGAGATCACATTCCCATTGGGGAAGGTATGATACCCCTGGGTCTTAAGATCGTTTACCATCGTTGCCATTTCCTGCTGGACCGCTATCGCCCTTTCCGAAAGCGTACCCGACCTGATCAGGTCCCAACGCCGCGTTCCTTCGCCAAGCAACTCGAGCTTTCGCTCCTCTAAGACGGCATTTTTTAATGAATCGCCGGATAGTCCACTGATGTCATGGCTGGCATTGCCGAAGGCCCTTTCGCGAATCTGGTTCACGAGGGTAATAGCGTCACCGCTTTCTCCCAGTTCGGCCTTTACTTCGGCTAACATTAAGATGACATCCGCCAATCGCAGGACAGGCCAATCCATACCGGAGGCTCTTTGCGCCACGGTGTAAGGCGGACTCATGCGATTTTCGTCCCATTTATTCGTGGCGATCCCGCCGGCACTTTTATTTCCCGGGACAAAGGTGAGCATCTTTTCATTTCCATCGCCATTACTTCCCGTAACCGCAACGCTGGCATCCCTGCGTTTATCGCCATTTTCATATTCACCATAATAAACGGTCGGAATGATGCGCAGCGCACCGAAGGTCTTTGCGGGTGCGGCATTGGCGCTACCACCATCAGACGGCCGTCCAAAAGCATAGCTGTATTCGCTCGTGGTTGCGGGCGTCCCTCCCTGGATGTTACCTAATTGAAACAAGGATTCGGGACTTACCTGCAGATCCGCAAAATACTGGAATTGCCGTTGGAATGGGTTCTGCGTGTAAGTCCTTTCGTCCGCGGTAACCAGATGGGCCGAGCCTTCGTTATTGATCGCTGCCTGCAAATATGTTTCCGCTGTCTTGTAATAATCAAGATAATCGGTACGCCGGGCATATACGCAGTTCAGCTTTTCGGAGCCCTTTTTGTTAAAATTTACCTTTCCATAAAGAGTGCCGACATCGGTACGTATGGTTTGATATCCGCCGGAGTAAAGAGCTATCTCCCCCATCAATGCGTCGCAAAACGATCTTGAAAAACGTTCTGCAGTTATCCCGCCTTGTCCTAAGGTATACATCAGTGGCTCGACGACTTTAAGCGAGGCGATCAGGCTATCGTAGATGTCGAACCTGGAGTTTAATGAATAATTGGTTACATATTGATTTTCGTATCCATAAGGCACATCACCGAAATGCTTCACCAGCTCGAAATAACAAAATGCCCTTATTGTCATTGCTTCACCGTATAGCTGGGTCCAATCGGTAGGTTTGCCACCGGCGACGTCGGTCTTGTATGCCTGTTTTTCCGCGATAAGACCGGCCACTTTCGAGGCATGTGCAATCGTGGTATAAAGGCCATTGAATCCGGTTGCGACAATATCGATAGTTAACAATTCAGGCTTTAAGATGGCATTTATGTTATTACTGGAATTGGCCTCCGGATAAGTTTCAGCGTCGGATCCTATGGGGTCATTCCACCTGTAAACCCCCATGATACAGTTCTGACGGTAATTGGCATAACACCAGGATAAGGTCTTAAATGTTTCTGAAGGCGTCGATGTGACAAAGTTATCATCGACATTAGAAGGGGAGGTAGCATTTAGAAATTGCTTCTTACATTGTGTAAGACCGATACACAACGTAATGGCTATTAAAGAATTTATTATTCTTCTCATACTGTAGTTTTTAATGGTTAGAAGCTGACATTCATTCCGACAATGTAAGACCGCGGCCGGGGATAGGTTCCAAAATCCAAACCCGTGGTCGGATAGACGGCACTATTATGCGATGGATCGGTATTTACTTCAGGATCTAGCCCCGAATAACCGGTAAGCGTAAAGACATTATAGATACTACCGTAGATGCGAAGGTTACTGATCCTGGCTCTTGACACCACTGTCTTTGGCAAAGTATATCCCAGGTTGAGGGTGTTCAACCGCAAATAGGAACCGTCCTCGATGCCCAAAGTGGAAACCGCACCTACTTCCTCATACGACAAGGGCAGCGAAGCGTGCGTATTTGCCGCATTCAGCTGGTCAGGGGTAGAGAGTCTCACCAATTGGCCGCCCTCGACGTCGTAAATTTTATACGCATTGTTCATAATGGCGAGCTTATTTTCATAAACCCCCGCTTCTTTGGGCCCATACAGCGTAGCCAGCTTATTGGCATCATAAATACGATTGCCATAGCTCCAGTTAAAATAGACTCCGAAGTCAATACTTTTATAAGCGGCATTCAGGGTGAAGCCGCCCGTGTGTTTCGGGTTCATATTCCCAATGACAGAAACATCCTTTTGATCGATTATACCGTCCCCATTCAAGTCTCTGAACTTGGGAAGCCCCGGATACGCATACTGGCCGGAGGGGCGATCGGTGGCGCCTAATTCATGTACAACGGTTATCCAGCTTCCCAGATCAGGGACACCCTTCTTTAACTTGTACGTACCATTATTATAATCAAAGTCCGCGGTGGTATAAACTCCATTATAAATAAATCCGCGGACGAGTCCTACCGGGTGACCTGCTTCCAGGATATAGTCACTGGTGGGATAAGAAGCGATGCCCCCCCAATCCGCCCCATAGAGCCCGGTAACATTTGGAGCAAGCTGATCGACATTGCTGATATTGAAGTTAATATTACCGCCGGCAGTTAATCTCCAGTTCCGGTTCTGAAAAATTGTCCCCAAAAGTGAGAACTCCAGTCCTTTGTTACTCGTTTGCCCGATATTCGCATAAGTTGCTGTAAAGCCGGTGATGCCGGGAATACTGGTCAACATCAGCAGGTCTTTGGTTGTATTCCAGTAGGCGTCCACCGTTCCTGACAAACGACCCTTGAAAAAGGAAAAATCGGTTCCGATATCACGGGTGATCGTTGTTTCCCATTTCAGATTGAGGTTGGCCAGTGTCGAGGAAGAAAAGTCATAGGCCTGCTGCCGCAGGCGATTGATATCATACTCGGCTCTTTGATCCGTAACCGATGTCCACGACTGGGACCACAGGTTCGAGCTGATCCCGTCGTTACCGACTTCCCCAAAAGAGATCCGGAGCTTTAAATTGTCCAGCCAGCTTACGTTTTTCAAAAAAGGTTCTTCCGACATCTTCCACGCTACGGCTCCCGCGGGGAAGAATCCCCACTGGTGAGCGGGTGAAAATTTGGACGATCCATCCGCACGAAATGTTGCGGTTAATAGATACCGATCCATCAACGAATAGTTTGCCCGGCCAAAATAAGAAAGGAGACGGCTGGGGACAGTAACGGTTGAAGAAAATTGTGCCGTACCATTCACCTGGTCATATTGATTAATTTGCGCAAAAGCCGTCGCTCTGTCAAAATTGGAGGGGAAATGGTTGGCTTGTATATCTACACCGGTACCACCCGAGTTAGATACTTCCTGACCTGCCAGAAGATTCAATTTGTTATTATGATCTATATTAAAATCGTAATTCAGGGTGTTTGTCCAACGCATGCCCCAGGCATCGGATTTTCCATAATCGACAGCGCCGGCGAAAAGGTGGTTTCCGGCATCATCGACATAGTTGTTGTAAATGGCGCCTGACCAATACTTTTTTTGTCCCCATGATCTGTTCAAAAATAATTCGGTGTGATAGACCAGTCCTTTGATAATTTTCCAGTCCATCGATGCAATTGCCCTAACGGCCTGGCTCATCGTAAGGGGATCAAAATCCGCTATGCGTGCAGCAGGGCTATAAAGATCCCACATCGCATTTTTCCCATATTGTTCGATATTGCCGGTTTTCAAAGCGTTGGTATCGCCCAAAATATGCGCGGTGGCAATGGGCCGGAAACGATAGGCAGTGGAGAGTATGGATCCGCTCCCGTTCGTTGTGCCTTCATCATCCATATCCTGGATATCCGTGTAACGCGTGTCGAGATTGAATACAAGGTTGTCAAATACTTTTTGATTGATCTTAAACGATACGTTGGCCCGTTTCAGGTAGGAATTTACTTTCATGCCCTGCTCGTTCGTATAATTTACGGAGAAGAGCATTTTTGTCCTTTCTGTTCCGCCCGTTACGGTCAGGTCATGATTCCAGGAAGTAGAGTTGTTATAGACCAGCTTTTGCTCATTGTCGGTGTGAAGATTCCGGTAACTTTCAATTCCGCCCGTGTTTTTACCGGCGTTCGCCCCCAGGCCAAATAATTGTTCAAACGGTGTTTGATAAGCGGCTCCATTCGCGGCGGCGTTGGCCCATACATATTTCAAATAGTCATAGGGGCCGAGGGCCTGTAAGTATTTGGCAGGCGTATTGAATTTCACATAGCCATTATAGCCGATCCTGGTTTTTCCTTCCTGTGCTCCTTTCGTGGTGACGAGGATAACGCCGTTCGCTCCACGCGCGCCGTAGATTGCCGTCGAAGACGCATCTTTGAGCACATCGATGCTTTTCACCTGATCCGGCGGGATATCACTCAATGTACCAGGAACCCCGTCGATCAGGATCAGTGGCTGATTGCTTTGGGATATCGATCCCCCTCCGCGTACGCGGATCTCGACATCCGCATCCGGACGGCCATCCTGTGAAACCACGCTCACTCCCGGCAGTTTCCCCTGCATCGCTTCGGCGATGTTGGTAACGGGTATCGCCGAAATGGTCTTTCCGCTTACCGAGGCTACAGAACCGGTGAGGTCCCTCCTGGTAGTCGTTCCATAACCGATGACCACCACTTCGTCTAAACGGCTGTTGGCGGACTGAAAGGTGATATCGAGCCGTTGCTGGCCATTTACTTTAATTTCCTTTGGCGCATAGCCCACATAGGAGATCACCAGGGTCGCATTCCGGCTGGAAACGTCGATAGAGAAGCTACCGTCTTCTTTTGTAACGACACTCGAGGAACCGCCTTTTTCGGCAACCGTTGCACCGGCCATGGGCTCACCCGCTGATTGCGTGACTTTACCGTTTACATGAAATTTGGTCTGACCGACGGCAACGGCGGTTGTCAGGAGGGAAAAAAAGAGGAATAATGCATAGGTTAGCTTTCGAATAGCAAGCATAGATCGCAGTTTTGGTTAAAAACGTATGTCCTGAATATTAAAAATAAAAGCTCGGGCAACCATGAATTCACAACGGTCCGGCAAGGAACGTGGATTCACTTTCTTTTGACATACAAGTAGATGGGAATGCTAAAGGTAACTGCCTAGTCTCAAAAAAGCCGGATTGGCCTTCTAAAAATTTACGCAATCGTTCCCGGTAAACGGCGTCGGGGATTGCGGAGGTGGCTACTGTGCCTCGGCGAACAGCTACTCGCTGCGTAAACCATGTACCGGATTTGACAGGCCAGCTTTAACGGCCTGATAGCTGATAGTGACCAGGGCGATGAGGATCGCAAGCGCGCCGGCCGAAAGGAAGATCCAGGCGCCCAGGTGCACCCGATAGTCAAAGGTCTCTAACCAGTGGCTCATGGCATACCACGCAATAGGCGAGGCGATGACCACGGCAATCAACACGAGTTTGATGAAATCCCTGGCCATGAGCCCGGCAATCCCGGCAACGGAGGCGCCCAGCACCTTGCGGATACCGATCTCGCGCGTCCGGGTCTCGGCCATATACGATGCCAAACCGAAGAGGCCTAAACAGGAAATGAAGATCGAGAGACCGGCGAAGAGCAGACCCAGCGTCCCTTGTTGTTGCTGCGCCTTGAATTTATTATTATAGAACTCATCGGCGAAATAATATTCGAAGGGATATTGGGGGTTGTATTGTTTAAAGATCTTTCCGGCCTTGTCGAGATCGTCGGCGAAGGAATTGGCAGGATTAAGACGAAAATGCACAACGGGGTAGCTTGTATTTAGACCCTGCACGATCATGGGATTGATCTTATTGTAGGGGGATTCGATGATAAAGTCGCCGATGACACCCACCACATGACAATCGACGCCGTTCTCATTCCTGATGATAGCGCCTATGGGGTTTTTGAGCCGCATCAGCTTTACGGCTGCTTCGTTGAGCAGGATGGCTGTGCTGTCCGTCGGATAGGTCTTTAGATCGATGTCCCGGCCCGCGAGAAGCTTTGCACCCGTGGTCCTGACAAAATCCGCGTCGGATTCATAGTCGTTGAAAAAGCGTTTCTTATCGGCTTCGGTACTTCCGGGCCAGGAGAGGTTGGTGGTTTCATTCCAGACCGTGGTGATCGGCGAATACAGTTTGGTGACCGATACAGCGGCTCCGCTGCTCAACAGATCGCGTTTGATGGCGTCATAATGGGGCAGCACATCGCCTTGCACGAAAGTCATCACCAGTCCGTTTTGATCATAACCCACCTGGCGATGACGGCCATACGCGATCTGTCTTTCCACGACGATGGTGCAGATGATCAGGATGACCGCGAAGCTGAACTGGAGGACGACCAGGACCTTTCGGGGAGTAACCAGCGCGCCCGTTTTTTTAAAGGCACCTTTGAGCACGGTGACGGGACGAAAGGAGGACAGATAGAACGCCGGATAGGAGCCCGCGACGAGGCCGGTGAACAGCACGAAGGCGAGCGACGCCAGCCAGAAATACGGGTTAGTCCAATCCAGCTCCAGACGACCGTCGATAAGTTGGTTGAAGGGTTTGATGCTAAGCTGTACAATGCCCAGCGCCAGGAAGAAGGATAACAACGCGAGCAGGATGCTCTCGCCGATGAACTGGGTGATCAGCGAGCTTTTCAGCGCCCCTACGACCTTGCGGATGCCGACCTCTTTGGCACGTTTCTCGCTGCGGGCCGTGCTGAGGTTCATAAAATTGATGCAGGCGATGAGCAGGATAAAGATGCCGATCACCATGAACAGACGCACCATCGTAATGAGTCCACCGGTGAGGCGGCCA
>Ga0134126_10001157_pt1 | contig 33452 bp, 27 predicted proteins | sample KB31752_FD_96881 | JGI IMG/M metagenome (GOLD analysis project Ga0134126, IMG submission 96881) | Terrestrial soil microbial communities with excess Nitrogen fertilizer from Kellogg Biological Station, Michigan, USA - KB3-175-2 | ecosystem: Environmental > Terrestrial > Soil > Unclassified ...
AGAAACGGAGAGTTGTTCATGCGGATGCTGCTCCTTGTGCGACCCAGCGAATCGAAGGGGACGCAACTCGGTGCTGGGACGAATCTCGAGTGTGCGATGCGAATCTGTTTGGGACTTGTGCGCTGTCACTGGGACCAAGAGGGGAGCTCGGCCAGGTTATGTGAGCGCCAGCGTAGGCGAGGTAATCGTAACGTTGCCGGATGAGGCGTGTCAATACAGGTCCTGGCGTCAAAAGCGTCGAGGTAAAGCCCCTTAGTGCGCCAGAACACGGCCATCGGTAACCCTAAGGCTCCAATAGGAGCGGCGAATGTCTGGTCACAAACAAACCAGAAATGTGGTGATCGACGCTCTGGCAGCCGATCGAAATGCTCAACTGCGACGAGGGGAAGCATGGAAACCTCGCCGCGCGGGAAAGTTACCATCGATGCCAAAGAATGCATGGGATGCGGGCGGTGCGTTGATTCTTTTTTGCCGTAATGTCTGGATCCGGCGCCGGAATTGTACGCCAGTGAAGTTCACCCGAAGCATTGCAATGGTCACATTTGCACCGGGTGCGGCATCTGCTTCGATTGCTGCCCGGAGCCAGGCGCGATCACCGTCTGCCGCCGCACGAAGGGGAAAGCCACGCGAGCAAGGTCGGCCAAACATACTCCAACTTTGGCTCCGGTGAAAGGCGTGACTCTTGCGGCTGTCGCGGCTACTAGATTCACATCGACAGAGCTCTATTTCACGGCCGAAGAAACCTCCGCGTCCTTTGACTTTAGCCGGAATTGTGAGAAGTCTCCCGTTTCATCGAAGGAACCAAGTCCAACCCGCCCGCATGTAAATGTGTGGTCAATCACGGAAAACCTTGGCTGCTTCTCTTTATCCATGAATATCTGGATCGACCCGGTTCGGACATTGCGCACGATGCGCACGTGGTGCCACTCCTTGTCCGGGAGCGCGGGCGACGCCTTCAAACCAGCGATTCGATATCGCGGCTTGCCGTTCACGATGAAAATGCCGTTGTGAACGGAGATCTGGGTACCCGGATTTTCCGACAGGTGGACATAGTAGAAGTGAAGCGTGTCAACGTAGTTGAATACGATAATCATCGAGCCACCGGCACGACGCAAATTGACGTTGAGTGTAAAGCTGCCGACCTTGACACCCTTAAGAAGGGCAAATTGCATCGGACGGCGCGGCACAAGAGGCTCGCGGTTCCGCTTCATGTGCAAATAGTGCACATCGCCCTGCTGCAGAATCTCCCAATCTTCAGGGAACGGCATATCCCAGGCATTCAGATTGCCGGAAGTGAAAGCATGCTGGATCGAAATTTTGGCAGGATGCGTTCCGCACTGAGCGAGCGCCAGTTTGCTGGAGAAGCAACAGACAAATAGACAAGCTGTGATGACAAGCCCAAGCCGAATCCGCGCGGGATTTGCCTTGATGATCGAACTACCGTGATTCATTCATCCCCCTTATGAACAACCCGCGCCAGGGCACCTTGTGCAAGTGGAACCTCGTGGCGCAAGCAAATTTTGTCTGAAACTCTGTAGCAGCGGATACAGCCATGCATTCCCATCCTAATATTAATCACCCGGAAAAGGTTCTTGCGGTCTTCTAATACGGCTGAGCGGTAGCGCGAACATCCAGAATGGATCTAAAAAACTTCACGTCGATTTATGCGCGAGAAGAATATACCCAGAGGCTGGAATCAAATCGTTGCGTTGACTCTCATATCGCGGTCACGCTAGTCTGTCTGCGATGCGCAGACGAGACTTTGTCAAGGCGATCGTGGCCGTTCCGGTCACGGCTATGCCGATTTTCGGACAGAACGCGGCTCCTCCGGCGGCAGAGAAAACCTACCAATCTGAGTCCACATCCTCAGCAGCCGCTCCTCCGCTTCCTGAAACTGCACCCAAAAAACTAGAAGAGCCGCAGGGTTTCGGATTCCATAGCCCGGCGATTCCGTCCACCATTCCCGATGCAGTTGCGACCACCGAGCAACACTATTTCAATGCGGAGCGCATGGAAACGCTGCGCAAGCTGGGCGACATCTTGTTGCCTCCGATAAATGGATATCCAGGTTCGACGCAGGCATCCTCGCCGGAGTTTATCGATTTCCTGATCAGCGTATCCCCGACCGACCGGCAAAAGATGTATCTCGATGGCCTAGACCGGCTGAACAGCGAAGCGCATAAGCAATTCCGCATCCCATTCAGCCAGGTCAACGCCCATCAGGCGGATGCATTGATTCGGCCATGGCTGCGAACCTGGATGGTCGACCATCCGCCGACAGAACCGTTTGCGCATTTCATCAATGTGGCGCATGAAGATATTCGAACAGCCACCATGAACTCACAGCTATGGAGTATCGCGGCGACTTCGGCCGGCGAGCGCGCTCCCGGAATTGGCTTGTACTGGTCGCCGATCGATCCCGATATCCAAATGTATGTGTAAACCATAGGATCCGTGTTCCGCATGCCCGAGGAAAATGTTGATGTTCTGATTGTCGGCTCAGGCCACTCCGGAGGGATGGTCGCCAAAATACTGACGGAAAAAGGCATCTCTTGCGTGATGCTGAATGCCGGACCGATTGTCGATTTTCAAAAAGACCGCGAACTGAAGCCTGCGCATGAACTGCCGTATCGCGGCTTTAATATGCCTGGGCGGCTGCCGCACGTTTTTCAGGCGAACGAGTTCAACGCCAACACCTGGGTGGATGAAAAGGAAGTTCCTTACACATTCAATCAAGACCAGCCGTACAACTGGGTGCGTGTGCGACTGTTTGGGGGCCGATCGCTGTTCTGGGCTCGCCAATCCTTTCGCCTTAGCAATTACGAATTCAAAGCGAAAGATCACGACGGGTTTGGAACCAATTGGCCCATCACCCTGTCCGACCTGGCTCCGTTCTATTCCCGAGTAGAAGCGATTTTCCAGGTTAGCGGACATCCTGATGGGTTGCCGCAATATCCAGACGGCAATTTCGTCATCGATGACTCGCCGTGGTCTGGCTCAATGCAGCGCTTTATCGCGGCGGGAAAAAAGTTGAATGTTCCGGTCTGTAAAGCCCGCAGCGCCATGGGCCGCGACGGACTCGCCAGTTCCATCAATCTTCTGCTGCCCGATGCGTTCGCCACCGGAAAGCTGACTGCCGTACCCAACGTGGTGGTTCGCGAAATTACGGTGGATAAAAATACCGGGCTCGCCAACGGCGCCAACTTTGTTGATCGTCACTCGCGGCGCGAAATGTCAGTGAAGGCCAGGGTTGTCGTGCTGGCAGCCGGATGCCTGGAGAGTACGCGCCTGCTGCTGAACTCAAAGCTTGCAAATTCCAGTGGCGTTCTTGGGCATTATCTGATCGACAACATCTACGGCCCTGGAGTTGTCTGTTCTGTACCCGAAGCGCGCGACGGCAAAGCGGCACCAGGCCTGATGGGAGGCGATGCACTGATTCCACGCTTCCGCAACGTCACCACCAAAGCGCCGAACTTCATTGGGGGATATGCGCTGAATGTATGGAGCAGCGATCGGGCCATGCCGTCGCGAAATTTCGCAGAGTATGGTGTGGAGTTGCAGAAAAATATGGACAGCTATTACGGGAGCGGCTTTTCGATGAGCATGATGGGCCAGGTAATCTCTCGATACGAGAACCACGTCAGCATTGATAAGAACGTAGTGGATGCGTGGAAAATTCCGGTGCTGCATGTGGACACAAAGTACGGCGACAATGAATTCAATATGTCGCGAGATGCCGTGGATACAGGTGTTGCGATGGCGGAAGCAGCAGGCTTTGAAGTGCTCTCGAAGAATTACGAGCCCAATCCTCCGGGCTACAGCATTCACGAGCTGGGCACGTGCCGGATGGGCGATGACCCAAAAACCAGCGTGTTGAATAAGTGGAACCAAAGCCACGATATCAAGAATCTTTTCGTGGTGGACGGCAGCAGCTTTGTCGGTACTGGATGGCAAAATCCCACGATGACAATTCTGTCGCTTTCCATGCGCGCAAGCGAGTATATGGCAGAGCAAATGCGACAAAGGAACATCGGATGATGAAATCCTGGAGGCTAGTTTCGTTGTTGGTTTTATTTGCCTTGTGGGCTCCGTCGCACTTCAACACGCCGAGTGTCGCAGCATTCGCGCAGAGCTCGGCAGAGACGACAACAAATTCGCCGCCGCAAAACAATGCTGTCGCCCTCAGCAGCACGACGCCGCAGGAGGTCTTACAGACATCGCAGTCAGAAACACTGCGCGGGCCAGCGCAACCGGTTCCCTTCAGTCATAAAGAGCACGCGGGCACGCTAAAAATGGCTTGCCAATACTGTCACACACCATCGCGTTCCGGCGAGACGCTGTTGATTCCTCGTGCTCAGTTCTGCATGCAATGTCACCAGACCGTCGCCACCGACAACCCCGGCGTGCAAAAACTGGCACAATTCGCCAAAACGGATCGCACCATCCCGTGGCTGCGGATTTATGAATTGCCTTCTTTTGTGAGCTTCAGCCATAAAGTCCATATGCAGCATGGCGCGACCTGCGAGGAGTGCCATGGTCAAGTCGCACAGCGAGCCCGGCTCTATCAGGAGTCCGACATTTCCATGGCGACATGTGTCAACTGCCATCGGGCCAAACAAGCCAGCACCGATTGCAGTACTTGTCATATGCTGGAACAGTAACGAACCTATTGAAATATCCGGTCTGCGCCCGCGATGCGCGCGGCGATTTATAACTCAATTCACAAGGAGATGCTATGAAATCGATGATCCGACTGCTCTCGGCGGCTGCGATCCTTTGCCTGTTCTCTTCCGTAGCTCATGCGCAAAGCAAAGGAGCGACGCTGTTCCAGTCTAACTGCCAGATGTGCCACGGTGCCGATGGAACAGGCTCGACGCCCACCGGTCAAGCGATGAAGGTGGCAAATCTTCACAGTCCAGCGATCGTGAAGATGAGCAATGCAGAGCTGGCCCACGTGATCAGCAACGGTAAGAATGCCATGCCTGCCTTCGGCTCCCGCCTGACGCCGCCCGAGATCGAGAGTTTGGTTTCCTACATTCGCAAGCTGCAAAAGCAATAATGAATTGCGGAATTGGTCCGCGATCCCACCCACAGAAAAAGAAAAGGCGGATGATGATGAAATCAAGAAGAGACTTTTTGAAAACCGGCACTGCCGCGCTGCTTTATGGTTCAGCTATGATCGGTAACTCCGCATTGAACGCGGAGGATAAGACGAAATACCTGAACCTGCCGCTGGGGATTCAGCTCTATTCAGTTCGCAATCAATTGCCGAAGGATTATGAAGGCACCCTGAAGCAAATTGCCGCGCTTGGCTACCGAGAAGTGGAAGCGGCTGGATTCTACAATCACACTGCAAGCCAGGTGAAACAGGCGATGCAGCAGGCCGGCCTTCACTGTGTTAGCGCGCACTATTCTTACGACGATTTGAACGGTCACATCGATGAGATCGTCAAATTCATGAAGGGTATTGGCAGCCACTACATTATTTGTTCTTATCCCGGGCACCACGGCGGTCATGGCCCTACGTTCACGCTGGATGAGTGGCGCTGGAATGCGGGCGAGTTCAACAAATTCGGAAAACAGATCCGTGCCGCTGGATTGAAATTCGGATATCACAATCACACCATGGAATTCCAAAAAGAAAATGGTGTGGTGCCGTACGACGAGTTGATGCGGCTGACTGATCCCCAATACGTGACCATGGAGATGGATCTCGGTTGGGTCACTGTGGGCGGCGGCAATCCCATCGAATTGCTGCATCGCTATGGAAACCGTATTTCCATGCTGCACGTCAAGGATTTCAAGCCTTTCAAGATACCCCAGACCATCGAAAATCCTCCGACTGCCACCGCGCTCGGACAAGGCTCTATCGACTATCGTCCGATCTTCGCGGCTGCAGCACAAACCGGCCACATCAAACACTGCTTTGTCGAGCAGGAAGAATTCAATATGCCCGCGATGCAGGAACTGAAAATTGACGCAGAATATATGCGTAAACTTCACGCCTGAGCCTTGCAGTAAAACGGCGGTCTAAAACAAATGAGGACAGATTGAATCTGTCCTCATTTACTTGCGTCGGCACTTGAAGCAACAGGGCTAAATTTGCGGTGCCCAGCCTTTTTCGTACTCTCTGCCCCACATCTTCATGGCCTGCTGATCATCCTGAATTTTTCCGTCCACCGTGTCGAGATGCAGTTCGCGGTGCACTTCCCACGCGATATTGGAAAGCTGCAGCATGGTGACGGCGACATTTCCGACGGAAATGGGAGCATGGAGCGGTGCGCCTGTCCGTATTCCCGCAATGAAGTTGGCGAAATGCGCATCGGTCATGGAATCGCGACCCACGAGATCAGAAGACGAGGATGACTCTCCCACCTTAAATTCACTGGTCTTTTTTCCGTCGAGATCGTAAATCTCGTACCCGCCGCGATCGACCAGCACGGTTCCCTTCGTACCCATAATCGCCGATCCACGGTCCCGCTGATAGAACTTCATGCCCTGGCAGCTCTTCCCTTCCCAATCGATCATCTTGTCGAGATATTCGAAGCTAGTCACAAGCGTGTCATAAAACTGCCAGTCGTCTTTGAATTGATATCTGCCGCCGGAGGAAGTGATGCGTTGCGGATAATCGACACCGAGCGCCCAGCGGCAGACATCGACTTCATGCGTGCCATTGTTGAGCGCCTCACCGGTACCGTAGATTTTGAACCAATGCCAGTTGTACGGCTGCACATTGTCTTTGTATGGGCGGCGCGGGGCAGGACCCTGCCACAAATCCCAGTCCAGTTGCGGCGGCACAGGTACCACTTTTCCAATGCCAATGGATTTTCTGGTGTTGCTGTACCACGCCTTGGCATAATACGGCCGGCCGATCAAGCCGTTGTGAATCTTGTCAACAATTTCGATGGTGTAATCCGACGAGCGCTGCTGCGTGCCCATCTGCACCAGCTTGCCGTACTTTCGCTGAGCCTCGACCAGCAACGCGCCCTCCGCGGGGTTATGGCTGCATGGTTTTTCCACGTAGACATTCTTACCCGCCTTCAAACCGTCGATTGCGATCGGCGTGTGCCAGTGGTCCGGCGTAGCAATCGTGATGGCATCCACGTCTTTCTGCGCGAGAATTTCGCGGAAGTCCTTGGAGGGCGCAGCAGAATAGCCCATCACCTGCTGCACGCTGTCGGCAAATTTCTTCAGTGTATTGCTGTCGACGTCGCAGACATGGGTAATGCGGACGGCATTGCTATTTGCCTTGAGCGAGGAAAGATGCGCGTAACCGCGGCTGTGCAAACCAATCACGGCAAAGTTCAATCGATCATTGGCGCCCAGGATTCGGGCATAACTTTTAGCTGTCGATCCCACAGCCAGGCCAGCGGCGCCGATCGCAACAGTATCCAGAAATTCCCGTCGAGTGACCATCTGTCTCCTTTAGAAGCAAGTTTGGGCTTTCATCCGCATGAACGAAAGAATGAAATCCGTCGAATAGTTTCAGAAGCAATTTTTCTTTCGCAAGTTACCTAATGCCTGAATGGGTGCAACTTAAACAGTCGAGTATTTCCGGCAAAGAGTTCGTATCTGCCCCACCAGCTTCGGCACGTCGGTATCCGAGTCGGGACCTTCATACTCGGCGGACATGTAACCCTTAAAGCCTGCCTGCGCAAACAGCCTCCACACACGATCCAAATCCACTGGGCTCTGGTTATATTCAAATCGATCGCGAATGTGCGTGTTGGTCGCATATGGGATACACGCGGCGATCTGCGCATAGACATCCTGCGTGGGTGTGGGAATGAAGTTGGTCACATCGAGATTGATGCCAGCGTATGGAGAATTCACCCGGTGCATGATCTCAAGGCAAACGTCAGCGTGCTGTGTTACGCCGTTGTGATCCTCCACACCGAGCATAATTCCTTTCTTGCCGGAGTAGTCGGTCGCTGCCTTCATCGTCTCCACGGTCCAGTCGATTCCCTGCTGCAGCGTCATCCCTGATGGCAACTCGCCAGCAAATACCCGCAGATGAGAGGCGCCTAGACGATCCGTGACATCCACCCACTTCTTGATCTCGGTCAGACTCTGGGCGCGTTTCGACGAGTCGGCCTGAACCATGCTGACACCGCAGGCGGATCCGGAAAAGGGCAATGCGTTTTTGTACGCCAGGTGACGGAGGCCATCAAGGTATTCCGGGTCGGTCGATTTCAGGTAGTAGGCCGTCATATCAACTCCATCCACACGCAGCTCGACCGCTTTCTGGATGAAATCTTCGATCGTCATCGTGCCTTTTCGCAAGGCGTGATCGTAGGAATAGGCACAGCAACCGACAAAGAATCGGGGCATTTTTGCCACGTTCATTTTTTCCGTCGCAGATGACTGCGCGGCGGCGGTTGACCCGAGCCATTGCGACCCTGCACCCGCAAGTGCACCCATCCCTACAGTTTTTAAAAATTTTCGGCGTGGTATCGATTGGTGCATTGAGCCTCCCTAGATGAAGTTCGATTGAGGTTGTTCTTTCCTGCTTCGTGCAGAATTCCGTCGCATAAATGTTATTGCGGACCAGCGCTGGTGCGAAAGAAATTATAATCCGGAGCTAAGAAGCCTGGACGGACACGGTGGGCAAATACGTTTCGCAAAGGAGAAAGTCCCAATGGAAGAAGAGCAGAAGAAAATCAATCGTCGCGATTTTATGGGGCAAGTGGGGCTGGGGGTTGCGGCCTTAGGAACCTTTCCGGGCAAGCAACTGTTCGCCTCGAACCGGGTGATTGGCGCAAACGATCGCATTCGTATTGGAATTATCGGCGCGGGAGATCGCGGACAGGAAGACCTGAAGAACGCCTTGCGACAGCCGAATGTTGAATGCGTCGCGGTGGCCGATGTATATTCCCGACGTCGCGATCAAGTAAAAAGTTTTGTTCCAAATGTCGCCGCCTATGACGACCCGATGCGACTGCTTGATCGCAATGACATCGACGCGGTGATACAAGCGACACCCCAGCATCTGCACGCGAAATATTTCCTGGCGACGCTATCTTCAGGCAAAGATCTGTATTCCGAGAAGACCATGGCATGGGATATTCCCGAGGCGGCGGCATGTCGCGCTGCCGCGAAAGCGTCCAAGCAGGTTGTGCAGATTGGAATGCAGGACGAGAGTTCCGGCGAGTTGGCCGACGCGAAGCAATGGATTCAGCAAGGGCTGCCGGGAAAGATCACGATGGTGGAATCCTGGATGAGCCGCAACACGAGGAATGGCCATGGACAATGGGTGCGACCTGTGCCGACCGACTGCAATCCGGCGCACGTCAACTGGGATTTGTTTCTGTCGGGGCGTCCAAAGGTTCCGTTTGACGGCTACAAATTTATAAACTGGCGTCTGTACTGGGAATTTTCTGGCGGCAACATCACCGAGAATATGGTACACCAGATTGGATGGATCATTACCGCGATGAATCTGGAATTGCCCAGGGCTGCGAACATGATGGGTGGCGTGTTCTCTGTAAAGGATGGTCGACAGGTCCCCGATACGATCAGCGTCAGTTTTGAGTATCCGAATGATCTGTTGGTCGCATGGCAATCGACCTTCAGCAATGAACGGTACGGCCTCGGCGAGCACTTTCTAGGCAGCAACGGAACGATCACGCATGTGAGCGGTTCCAACACCATGGAGACGGGCGATCTTAAATCCGCCAATCCGAACTGGGACGAAGAAAACGCTCCGGGACCGATCAACTTTTTCCCCGAGAAGATCAATAACCCGAGTGGCGTGCATCTGCAGGGGAAAAATCCTGGCGTAAGTCACATGGCAAATTGGATGGCTTGCATCCGTGATCGCAAACAGCCGAACGGTACTGTCGAGATCGGCTACTTGTCGGCGGTCGCGTGCCACATGGCAAATCTCTCATACAAGGAGAAGCGGCGTGTCACGCTGGAAGAAGCGATGGCGGCGAAGCCCGAGGCTTGGATGTGAGAATCCTTCTGCACGGTTTCGAGAATTAAAGATGAGGTGCAATCTCTAGCCGAATTCAGGCCCGGCAGCGGCAAGCAACCGCGACGGATCTCCCGGCAGACGGGACAAACCCAGCGCCATGCGCGTGAATCGACGTTGAGGTCGATAGCCAAGCGAGTTCAGGGTTGGGATAAGGCCGTTGCCTGCGTCGAGCACATCCATATAGACGCGGGCAGACGCAGCGCGGGTTGCGGCGATCAGGAGCCTGGAAGCTTCCGCTGGATCCGCGATGACAGGGCCGACGTGCGACGCAATTGCACCTCTACGCAACAACGCAAATCCATGCGGCGCTCGGAACCCGATAGTGTCGGCGCGTGCAAGAAAATCGTCGAGCAGGAACTTTCTGTCGGCCCCGAACGCGGACTGGTCTGGCGTTAGATCGACAGAATCCGAAGTAGTTGCGATACCGCTGCCTCGACCTTCCCACCGCTCCATTCGGCATAGAGGAACGAAGCCCAGCTTCGCGTAAATCTCCGTCGCATCCGGCGCCGCATCGAGCAGCGCGGCTTTTCCATTGTCGCGCAGGGCAGATACGCAAGCGGTGACAAGGCGCGTTGCAAGTCCACGACGACGCCACTCAGCCGTCACCAGCACCATCGAAAGCCAACCGAATTTCCCACCATAGGGAAGTATCGCAGAGGTTGCGACGAGACGATCGCCATGCGCGATGCCGAGCACTGTTCCATGCGTGAAGAAAACTGCCCAGTCATCCGCGGTCTGGTTCCAGCCCGCCTCTTTTGAGAGCTGCAGGGCTCGAGAGATCCAGCTAGCATCCAGCGCAATTGGACTTAGTTTATCCATCGAAAACAAGTAAAAGGCCTTTCGTAATTCTGTTACACGTTTGAGCAACTAGTGCGGTGCACCTATCTAGGCACAGTATCGCATTACAAGTGAGAACCGACTGCCTGCGAACTTTCGACGCTCGGGAAGGTCTAGTTTTTATACCTTCGACATTTGCGACGAGGATGAAATCGCCAAACATTCTTCACACAAATCGGCACGACCTACCTGGAGCAGATACGAGAAGTTAGAGAATATTTGGGTTCAATCGCGGCATGATTCAGAGGCGAAACAGAATCCGATTTCTCTGTCACTCCGGTTTCCACGACTGCAGGAAGGACGTTGCCAGCCGAAATCGGGATAGGTACCTAAAGTAACTTTCGGCAAAGATCAAAACGTCCCTCGATCACTACTTTGTAGGCCCTACTGACATAGCAATGAGTTCTCAAACTGATTCAGAATTACGTCCAAAGCGCCGCGAGAAGTAGGTCTTCGCCACTCTTCCGAACACTTCGAATACGCCATTCCCCGCTGATCCGGATGACTAATCCAATAGTTATGCATCTTGTTAGTTACTATATGCACTAACGTAACTATATAAATGGGTACTGTTGAGTCATATATGCGCTACTATCAGTCACCACTAATTTCAAGGAAAGTCTCGACCATCCCCACCGGAAGCCGCAGTGTGCCCGGAAGGACTGTTCGTGCACCCCCAAGGAGAGTCCTATGGACGACTTCAAGGTGCTTTTTTGTCCATTGGGCGGAGAAAAATTCCGACCAACACTTATTGGAAATTCAACCCGCAATATCGACCGACCTGGACTCGAAAATGAAAAGCTACAGTCCACTGCAGCTCCGAATATCGCCAGACCTTTATCATCCACGAACACCCGCCGACAACCCCGCTATTCAATTCGCATAGGTATTAGGAATCTGGCGTTGCTCCTAACTGCTCTTACAGTTCCTATCTATCTTGTAGGTTGCGGTGGAGGTCCGAGCGTAAGTGCCCAACTGACGCCTCCTTCAGCTACTTCCAGCGGCCCCGGAACTACTGGCACATCCGGTACAGGAACTACGGGAACAGGTGGCACAGGATCTACTGGAACTACTGAGACAGGAGATACCGGCACTGGAACGACTGGCACAACAAGTACAGGAACTACAGGGACGGGCAGCACCGGATCTACCGGAACTACTGGGACCGGAAATACCGAGACTGGAAACACTAGCACACCGCTATTTTCGCAGGTTGGCTCGACGCTTACGATCTCCAACTGCCTGCCCGGGCAATCGATTCTCTACCGCACGGATGGCGGCTTGGTCACGATCGCGTCGACTCTATATTCGGGGCCGATCACGGTGACGACGGGCGAGGTTGTCTCTGCCATCTGCGCGACGATCGGAGCGTATGAAACAAATCTTCAGTCGAACTCTTCTGGGGCTGCGTGCGGCGTTGGGTCTTCGGGTTCGCCATCGACTACGACGTTCGGTAACTGGGTCTGTGACAATAACGGCGGTGTAGGAACGGTCACGCCGTCGGACCTGGTATGGAGGTTTGGCACGACGAACACGGCGACGATTACAGCTCCGGCTCATTCCGGGTCCAGTGTGCAGGCGCTATTTAAGTGGCAATTTGGCGGGATTGCCGATCCTAGGGCGCCAACCTGCGATACCTGCACTGAGCAGGTGAAGGATATCAAATTCACCGTGATTGGAACGGGGCTGGAGAATCAGGAGTTTGACTCCCCGCAGTACGATCCGACGCACGGCCACACGGACCGCCAGAACGGAACACAGTGCCAGGGTTCGAGCGGGCTGATCGAAGTTGATTCCGGCAATGCTGGCGGATGGACGCAGACGACAGCAGATTGCAGCACATGGACCAACGGAACCACACACGAGGTTGTGAATCGCGTCGATCACGATCTAACCGGAAGCTGCCCCGGAGGGCATGGCTGCGCGCTTTATAAATACATCTGGATCGATGGCGTTCTTACTAAGTTGCTCGGCAACTACAGCAACACGCAGGGCTACAGCAGAGCCAGCGGTGCAGCATGGGGATGGCAGTTCCAGCCTGACATGAAGCCGACCGGAGGCTCGGCGGCTACGGGCGGCTGGACCATCATCTCGGCGACCGTGGCGCTTGGCATTGGCGACGAAAGCGAAATGGCATCCTACACGGCTTCGTAGACTATAACTCCTTCCTCACCCATCTCTGCCGCCAATCCCACGTGATTACGGCGAAGTAAACTCCGGGAACTGCTCGGCACTGGAACCGGTGGGAGGGCAACACTGGAACTACGGGCAGTGGAGATACACAAGGAACTGTCATCCGCGATATTCAGAGAATGGTGAAGAATTGGAAATCATGGGGACAGGGCGGACCAAATTATGCCGACTGCAGTCCATCGCCGAGCAATGGATATGCGTGGTCGATGAAGTTCGGCATTACACTGCCCTCGCTGAACAACAATGCCGCCGAGTTCATGATCAATGGCACGAAGGCATACAGAGATGCTCTATTTTCCGCAGACCTTATCGGCACGACTTCGCCTCCATTAAAGGATTCCAACCACACGCTTCCGCCGTCGATTCATAATTTCACCTACGATACTGACTTTTATTTGACCGATGTATAGACCACGCAAACCCTGGAATTTGACATCACTATGTACATGCAGGGCGCGCGGTTGAATCTGGGAAACCAATGTAGTCATCGGCAGCGATAAGTCCTGGGACATTTACGACAACGTTAATCATAAGTGGGTCTCGGCTGGGATTCCATGCAAAATGGTGAACGAATGGAATCACATGACAATCCATGCACAAAGGGCGTCAGATAATACGTGGCTATACCAATCGATAGTCCTGAACGGAACTACCTACCCACTAAATATTAAAAATTGTCCCGGTAAGACGTCCGCTAGCTGGTGGGGAGTAACTGTCAACTACCAAATGGATGGCGATTCAACACCGCATGCGAATACTACATATCTGGATAACTTCAGCCTGACATATTGGTAGGCGGGTCCGGGCAGGGACTGAGTGACATTGTTCCTGCTCGAACACATTCTGCGATGAGAAAGGCTCCTCGTGAATTGCTGGATCTGTGAAAGGCGCTGCGAGCTCGGGCCGGACACCCAATCCGGCAATCAAAGCGCGATGGACTGTGTAATTTCATCCAGTCGACAGGCGTATTTTTTTCTTCCTTAAGCACAATTTACACAGAACGAGAAAAGGATGCCCCATATCCACATTTTTTTTTAGAAATTTGATCCAAACACTTCTTTGCGGGAAGGAATTGTGTAATTATTCACGTAGAAATTCCTTGCATCCTTCTGCCTAGGTCCCCCCGAATCTGTGTCTCAAGCAGAGGCATTCGGTGCTTGCGTGTGTCGTTTGTGGAACGTTGAAGCTCACACTCCACACCCGAGTTCACGCTTGAGTCGCACTTTAGTTCGGGTTCATCGTTGTTCGTGCTTTTGTTTTCTAAGGGCGCGCTAGAACTAGAAGAGGTTGTCGGTACCCGTCAGACGCGATCCGTCTTGTCGCTCCAGGCCAGCCCAATCAAAACGAGCAGACGCAACTGACTCCTATCTCTGACCTAGTGTCACCGGCAGGAGCCTCACGCAGACCATAACAGACACGTGTCAGACATCGTGCCGAGGCAGATTCATGAGATTACCCACTTACTCCCTACTCTTCGTCTTCGTCGCCACTGCATCCGCATTTGCATCCGTCAGCATCAGCAGCCCGTCCAGCGGCGAACACGTTGCATCCCCATTTACGCTGTCGGCGACTTCAACAAGTTGCTCTTCTCAACCCGTGGGCACTATGGGCTATTCAATCGATAACGGGGATACCACGCAGATCCATAACACTTCATTCGATGAGCAGGTCAGCGCATCAGCCGGCACGCATACTGTACATGTCAAATCCTGGGGCGATAACGGCGCCGTGTGTGTAACAGACGTTGATATCGACGTTACAAATGTGACCGACAATGTTGCTGCAGACAGTTCTGTCGTTCCTTCCGACGCGGTGAGTGTCAGCAGCATAAACAAACTTGGTGGCTGGAGAACAGCCCATGACGACGGAACCAATGGCAGTTCAAGCGGCAAGATGTACATGGTTGGTTCGCCCGTACACAGTGGGTCTTCGCGTGAATTCGTGACCAAGTTTTCCGGTGCAGCTGGACAGCGTTATTCTGTCTCCTTTAGCGACAATGCGACTTCCACCAACTTTTTTTACGATGGTTGGATATATCTCACCAGTTCTTCGAGTCACATCGCCAATCTGGAGCTGGATCTGAATCAAACCATGTCGAATGGCGACACCGTGTTCATGGGAATACAGTGTGATGGCTACACCGGCACCTGGGATTACACTGAGAACTTAGGAACCGCTTCACACCCCAAAGGGCACTGGGCTCATTCCAGCTCACCATGCAACCCGCGCTCCTGGAAGCAATATGCCTGGCACCATGTTCAGGCGAGCCTCTCCCGCACATCTACGGGAAAGGTCACTTATAAGACGATTTACCTGGATGGCGTGAAGCACACGCTGAATCACACCGTCTATGCAGCGCGCGCAGCCGGCTGGGGCAGAGTGTTGATGACGCAATTCCAGATCGATTCCAGAAGCAGTTCAACAATCACTGCGTATTTGGATGACCTGACCATTTACCGCTGGTGAAGAGGCTTTTAGGGCAGCCGAAGGAATCTGGTCTAGTTAGGAGGTGAGATGTGGAACATCCATATCCCAACTGCTGAATTTTGGTCGGCTGCACACCTCGGCGACGAGTGCGATGCAAAACAAACGATCACTTATTCGACTTCCCCGCATACGGACGTTGTGCTACTGGAGGAGCCCCACGAAACCCTCAACTGGCACGCGGTCAAAATGACGTGCCGAGGCAGATTCATGAAACTACTTTTCTATCCCCTGTTGTTCGTTCTCGTTTCCACCGCACCCGTATTTGGAGTTTCTATCAGCAGCCCTTCCAGCGGCGAACATGTCAACTCTCCATTTACGCTGATTGCTTCTTCTGCAACCTGCTCAAGTAAACCCGTGACGACGATTGGCTATTCCCTCGATAGCGCGGGAACTACGTTGTTCAAAGGACATGCCTATCTTGACACAAAAGTTTCGGCCTCTGTAGGCACGCATACGGTGCACGTAAAAGTGTGGAACAGCAGCGGTTCGGTATGCGTTACCGATGTCAAAATAACCGTATCGAGTACCTCGGATGATGTCGCCACCAGCAGCACCTCCTCCGTCGTTCCCAAGAGCGCGATAAGTGTCAGCAATCTGGATTCGATGAGCTGGAAGGCGTCCCACGACACCGGTGCCGGCGGCAGCGCGAGCGGAAAAACGAGCCTGGTCGGCTCACCTTCCCATAGCGGTTCTTCCCGTAAATTCGTGACAACCTACTCCCACTATGGTGCGGAACGTTATTCTGTGACCTTCGGGGACAATCGAAGTGCGCAAAACTTTATGTGGGACGGCTGGGTGTACCTGACCAGTTCCGCCAGTCACATCAACAATCTGGAAATGGATTTGAATCAGACGATGCCGAACGGCCAAACTGTGATCTTCGGAATCCAATGTAACAGTTCGGCTAATAGGTGGGACTACACGGAAAATTTAGGTACAGCGAGTCACCCCAAAGGGCACTGGGCTCACTCCGGGGCAACCTGCAATTTTCACCATTGGAGTACGGGCAAGTGGCATCACGTCCAGATGGAATATTCCCGCACCAACACCGGACATGTCACTTATAAATATGTCTGGCTGGATGGGAGCCGGTCCACCATAAATAAAACCGCATTCTGCGCACGTTCACTTGGATGGGGTTCGAGTTTGTCAATCAACTTCCAGATGGATGGTAATTCAGGCAGCGGAACGGCCACTATGTACCTGGATAGTTTGAAACTCTATCGGTGGTAAGCAGCGGCGAAGCCTTCATTCAAGGCGCCTTCGAAGACAAGACAGGCGAGTTTGACTAAAACAGTTGAACTCGCCTGTCTTGCTGCACCTATATTTGGCTGCGAAAGCTTGCAAGATGGAATATATGCGCGGATACAAATGCATTGCGCTTACCGCTAGGTGACCAGATGTTCCGCAGGCTGATTCTTCAGTTCTTCAGACGACAATAGAGCGAACGCATGTTGAATCACTTCCCGCTCCGCATCCTTGATCGACATGGGCGGAATGACGGTAATGCCGCCGATCAGGTCAATCAAAGTGAAATAGGAAGCGCGGCTTATATGAAGAAAATCGAGCGGATACTCGGGTTTTCTGGCGCGAGCTGCCGCAGGATCAGCATCCAGAAAATAGCTGACATCCGGCCGAGGCACCAATTTCATGATCATTCGGACGTAGGCACGTGCTGCTGGATTTCCCAGGTTCAGATTGGCCAGTTCGTCGTAGATATATCGATCGCAAATGACGAAATCCGCGCCCGATTGCAGGGTTTTCGCGACAGTGGCGCGAAGCGATAAAGCATCCACGAAATATAGCCCCAGGCGCACCACACTCATAGGCCAGGAACGGACATTTTTATCTCGGCGGTTGACCGGCTTTTCAGGACTCCCAACGCCCTTTTCCCCTTTAAACAGGGTGTGACCCGCGCCTTCGCGGATCCGTTTCAGCCTGGCAACATCATCCCAGAAAGTGATGAGCTCGACCCGCATACCTGCGCTTTCCAGGCGTGCGCGAAGATTCGCAATCTGAGTGCTTTTCCCGGCACCATCGATCCCGGAAAAACTTACAAATTTACGACGTATGTTGTCTTGCTTCACTTGCATCGGTACACTCCTGCAAAAGCATCCATGTGAGGTTACTACCTGCCATTCCCTATGGTCGGCTTGGGCTTGCAGCGGACATGCCCACAACGGCTCCGACTGCGACGCAAGCGCCTACGATTAATCCAACCCGGATGAGGAAGGATCTTGATCTTTTTTGTTTTCCCGGTGCGACTACCGCTCCAGCCGGCCTTGACGCTGGTATTCCAGTTGGCTTTTCATAGGGCGCGGCGGCCGTGCCTACGGGATTTGATGTGCCATTCTGTTGTTGCTGCGGAGCCGGGGGCAACGTAGCCGAGGATTGTTCCTGATTCGCGTTGTCAGAACTCAATGCGCTGGAATTGCTGGGAATTGCCGATGGCTGCGGGTTAGCTGGATCCGCGGTACCCGTCGCACTGTCGGAACTCTGCGAATGCGTTGCGGGTGTAGTTGCCGCCTGCCGGCTAGAAGCGGTCGCCTGCGGTTGTGTGCTGGCAGCTTCGGCGAACGGGACCGCCAGCAGAATGACCAGAAACCCTGCGATTTGTCTCTGTTGCCAACTACTTGAAATTCTCATATATTCTCCTCGGCCCACCCGCCAACATTCCGGTGGGGAGCGTGACCACGGCAGCGGTCAAACTGCGCCATCCGGATGCGTGCGAGTTTCCCTCGTGACCTGCCGGGACGACGAGTCGGTCGGAAGCTTGTAAAAGCTGCTCACCGCGCTTGCCGTTGTGTCGTGAATCTCGAACAGACCGACCGCACCGAAACTTTGCAGAGCGGTCTCTGCCGCAGCGTGCAGGCCAGCCAGTTTCAGGTCGCCATTTCTCTTCATGGCTTCCTCCAGGCAGCATAGCAGCAGGTGAACTCCGGATTTGTCCAACTGGTCGAGGTTCGAACAATCGAGCACGACGAACGGGCGTTCCGCATCGATACAACGCTCCATATCGCGCAAAAAAGCGTGCCGTTGCTTTGCAGTTCTGATTTCCTCCAATTGCATCACGGCTACATCACGCTTGCGAATTGTCATAGTTTTCACCTCCCAGTCGTTCCTTTACACTTCACCGTGCAACATCGCAGCAGCTACTCCCCGACGACGCATTGGCCGAGGGCCGTTTTTCACTACGAGCTTTGGAGCAATCGTGCAAGCTCGGCCTTTGGACTGCGAACGCCATCTCTCAGAACGTGTGTCCCATATCGAAACAGGGCTCCGAAGCTGGTGCGATACCAGCAGCACTCCATCATTCGAGGCGACAATCCACACAGCACCCGCAGTTTATTCACCCTGTTCGGCGAAGCCAGTATGCCCGCTATCAGTCGATGATTTCCATCCAGGATCGTGAGCGGTTCGGTTTCGCTGACTCCGATCAGCACGACTGGCCCAATTCCGTGATCTTCCTGCCCGAGCCGATCTCCGATCTCTGTGAGCTTTACAAAAAATTTGTCGTCGATCACGCTTTCACGTTTTTTCATGCTATCGGCCACTTCGAGGATCGAGAAATGGCCCTGCGCAATATTTTTCCATTGCGCACGTGGAAAGACTCGAACCTGCGTCAGATCGGAGAGATTCAGCTCGATCTCATACCATTCTGTTCCAGCGGGAAGCTCACTCCACAATGCGCGATGGCGAATAAAGAACAGCGCGCGCCGCTTCGCATTTTCGCTGACGTTATCGAGGTCAGGATGCATCACTATGTCACCCAGCGCCTCATGGTAGTCGCGAAATACAGGGGTGTTGAAATCACTCTTCAAGAACTCCGCAATCACTTCATCTTCTGAGACGTGGCGAATCAATCTGACGGGCTGAAACACACCAGGTTTTTGATTCTCATATGGATCGCGAAGTGCATCCGTCAGGAACGGCAAAACCACCAGAACAAACAGAACAGACAGCAGCGTCAACTGCACCAGAATGACCTGCCGCAATGAAGAATGGAACAGGCAAATTCCCGCAATGACGACACCGCTGAACATCAGTTGAATCCAACTCGTATTCGCAATCTTGTAAGACATTTCATAGGTGATCATCACCGCGCTCAGCGAATAGACCACCGATGTGATTGCATAGAGCGCCAGCAGGTAAGACAGCCCATGGGGGCCGGCGATGTCAAACTTTTTGCCAAAGAACGCCATCCACAGCCAGTTTGGCGCAAGGCGCAGACCGAGAGCGAGGCAGGATCCGATCGTCAACACCATCAGAAGCGCGGAAGCAATAACGGTAAGATCTTTCCTTTCCTCGTTACTTGCGCCGGCTGACAAGGGGAAAAGGCTATTGACAATCGCTTGGGAAAACGAAAAAACGACTCGGCCAACCATCGCAACTGCGGCATACAGACCCGCTTCCCTCATCAGGAAAAAGTGCTTCACCAGGACGATGTCGCAGTTATTGATGAGCACCTGGCCGGAAAAAAATACCAGCGTCTGAGCCATTTCGCGAATTGCATACGAGCGTCGGATCGGCGACGGAATGCGGGCTGCCAGTCTGGGTGTAATTGCGAAATACGCTGTGATAACAGCGATGGAATTGGCGGCAATCACACCGCGAACACCGAACCCGAGGAGAATTAAAAGCACCGACCCGCCAAGTCGCATCACGCCTTCAAGGACCAGGCTGCCAGCCAGACGGCGAAAGCCGTACGCCCCCTGGACATAGCCTCGGCGACTGCCGAGCGGAATGTAGAACGCGACCCCAACGGCAAGCAGAATAATTAGAAGCGGATCATTCAGGTTCAGATAATTCGCGATGAGATTGTGAAACAGCAGCAAGATCGCAGCGAAGGCGAGACCGCATGCCCATGCTCCAGCATGGAAACCGCGATAGCCGGCTGACTTGGCCTCGGGAGTTCTCTGTTGCGCGACTATCTTGGCGGAAGTAATTTGAAACGACAGGGTAACCGCCGACACCAGGATGAGCAGCGTATAAACGGCCGTGGCGTTACCAAAGCCGCTGGGGCCCAAAAATCTGGCCACGGCGATGTTGTAGATGAAATTGGTTGCGGTGGCGAGACCGGAGCCGGTCAGCAGTACGAAGCTTCCGGAAAGAACACGGGCTCTCAACGTTTTCGGTTTCTGTGTCGTGACATTCAACTTATTGAGGCTCCAATTACCAACCAGGCAAAATTCATTGAGCTGCTCCTGCATCTGGCCGAGGGTGGCCAGGGAGCTCGATGTATACTTCAATTCCGCAGTAACTGACTTTGATGCGCAAGAGATCGTTGTGGCTGCTCGGAGCCTACAAACAATCTGCAGAAATCGCGACAACCCTGGCATCCCCATCTGCTTCTAATCAATCACTCCATATGTTAGGTCGCGTAGGTACTGCACTCTTCTTGTTTCTTTTTTTTGTTGGCGGTTGCTCCAGGCGTGGGACTCCGCAGCCGGTGCAATTGAAATATAAAGCCACAGGCCAGTCGCCCAAAATACTGGCCCTGTACGAAGCCTGGTTCGGATTCTCCAAGCACATCAACCCCGGCTATTCCTCACATGATCCGGCAGTGATTCACCGGCAGATCCAGCAGGCGAAAGCCAGAGGGATTTCGGCATTCGTTGTGGATTGGTATGGAGACCGGGAGCCATTCATCGATCAAAGTTATGCGTTAATGCAAAAGGCCGCCGCGAAGGAGCACTTCCACGTTGCGATGATGTATGACGAGAGCGACCAGGAGGATGGCGCGACCGATGAAGCCATCGCCGATTTCACGATGTTTCACGACACTTATCTTTCTTCCAAATCTCCGGGTCACGAGGCCTACCTGACATACGACGGCCGTCCTGTCATTTTTGTCTGGCCCAAGGGACGGCACACCAATTGGAATCAGGTTAGAGCGGTAATCAATAAATGGAAGCCTGCGCCGCTGCTGATTGCATTGAATCCGCCCGGCAAGGACGCCAACGCATTTGACGGCTTCTACGCATGGATCAATCCGGGACCGGAGGGTTGGGCGGCGGATGGCAACCATTGGGGCGAGCAATATCTCGCGCATTTCTATCAGACCATGGGCTCAAAATACGCGGACAAGATTATTGTCGGGGGGGTCTGGTCCCAGTTCAACGACAGTAAAGCGTCGTGGAGCCTGAACCGGCACATGTCGGCGCGTTGCGGACAGACTTACCAGGACACATTCAACCTGTGGCGGAAGTACTTTCCTGCCAATCAACCAATTCCCTTCCTGATGCTGGAAACCTGGAACGACTACGAAGAAGGTTCGTCAATTGAACCAGGCATCCCAACATGCGCAAAGGGTACGCTAGAACCTGCCCCTCTGAATCAAGACGCCAAGGCGCCGAGTCCTACCGACCACCACTAGACCAAGGTGCGGAATCTCGCAAACATCGGCATATTGATCGACCAACAAAAATGGTCGCCCGCGTAATGCAGGCGACCATTTTTGTTCGCTGGATTCCGAACGATGGCGAATTGGCGATCTGCCGCGGCCGCCGAATATTACCTGGGCGCTGCCAGCCTCGGGCTCTCCAGTCCTGTTACCCCGCACGCATCTTGAATGCGATGACGGGCTCGGTCTCGTCGTAGTCGAGAATGCCGTCACCATTCTGGTATTCCATGGAACCTTGAGCATCCGCCATAGCTGGCGACTGATAGACCTTATTGATTAGCGACAGCGGACGAGCTCGCACTTCGTCATACACCCGCCCAAGATATTCTCCCAGCACCCCAAGACACAGCAGTAACATACCCCCAACCGTAAAAATCGCGGCGGTAATAGAGAGTCCCATGGTGTCGATTGGGTTTTTGACCAGCAATGCGGAAAGCGCGAGAATGGCGACAACGAACGCGGACAGGCTGGCTAGCGCGAAACACATACGCAGCGGCTTATAGCTGAAACTGGTGATGGCATCCATCGCGTACTTGATGCGGCTCAGGAATGAGAGCTTGCCGTCACCGGCTAAGCGGTCGTTGCGGTCATAGTAGACAACAGCATTTTTGTAACCGACCCAGGCGCGCAAGCCCGGCAGGTACCGGTTGCCTTCACTCAACGCATTGATAGAATCGACCGCCTGCCGATCCATCAGGCCAAAGATACCCGCGTTGAGCGGAATGGGATAGTCCGAAAGCGCAGCCAGGACACGATAGAACAGGGGGAAAAGCGCGGCCAGAATCTTGCGCCGCTCCTGGCGGCTCCGTCTGACAGCAACAACAACCTGAGCACCGCGGCGCCAGGCGTCGACAAGCTGGGGGAGAACTTCGGGGGGGTCCTGCATGTCTCCATCCATCAAAATGACTGCTTGTCCGCGTGCGGTCCGAAGGCCGGCTGAGATTGCGCCCATATGTCCCCAGTTGCGTGACAAGTCGACCACGACCACATGCGGATCGACGCTCTGCAGCTCCCGCAGCAGTTCCAGGGACGAGTCCTTGGAACCATCGTTCACGTAGACAACTTCCCAGTCTTCCTCGACAAGGCTCATGGAGCCTGACAGAGCTTCGTGCAACTGGCAAACTAATTCTTCCTCGTTGTAGATCGGTATCACTACAGAGATCATGCTGCCCCCCAACCCTTCTTGAAACAAAATACCTGTTCGCAGATTCCGGCCCATTTCAGCGCGTTGTGCTGACCGGATTTTTGAACGGGTCTCTAACAATCGCTGGTTTAATAAAGAACCAGCCAAACCGCGAACCGGCTGAATGGGGAATTCATTCGGTATTCACATTGCCAGATAGGATGCTCAGTATCGCCGATTCGTTTTATCAAGTCAAAACTTTTTGGTCGCTGGGCGATGATGCAATCCTTTGCACACCTTCACCAGGCTTTCCACTTCTAAGAAAAATCTCATTCCGGTTCAGCCTGAAAAATTCGTACTCTCCACCGCGTTTCAGCAGGAGTCATTACAACGGTATAGCGGGTATGAGTGTGCTGCGTTGCCAAAACTTTTTGATGATCGACCACTCGCTCCTCATATTCGACATCATCCACTAGTTGAATGGAGAGTCCATCGGGAGAATAGAACACAATCTGAATTTTATGAGCGCGATCCTGGTAGCGCGTATGAAGCCCCAGGGCAACCTGCTGGTGAATGGTGTCCATCAATTTATCTTTGGCGGTCCCGATAAAGTCCTGATCGAGCAGATCGGCACGATTTTGCCGCAGCGCAGCCGCCAGGCTTTGCCAGGATTCCACATAATCTCGAACCACCGCGGTCGCCGTTTGATCCTGCAATTGCCGCGGCCCATGCAAATTTGGCGGCTCCACATGCACTTTCGGCTCGGCTGCCAGCAGAACGCCGGGCACGACCGCGATAGAAAATAGAACCAGCGCGATTTTGTTCTTCATCAATATCATTTCTGCCAACGAATTTCGTTACCTAACACAACCCCGCTGGCGACGGTAATGGTCGCTCCGGGATGGGCCGGCAATTCCACCTGTGCGATTCCGTGTTTCAGGGGCACGTCCGCCGTCGAGCGTGTGCCATTGTAGTTCTCGGTAAACGTGACGATAGTCCCGTCGGGCACAGCGTTTCCGCTGCAATCTCGCACCGGATCGGTTTGTAAATGGATCTGGTTCCCGGCAGGCTGAGCGCTCATCTTCAAGCCGCATGGGCTGCCGGGAACCTGCTCTACAACGCGTGTGCTGGAAATACCATCTACCTGGGCTTCAAACTGGGCGAAACCTTCCTTCGTCCCCGAGTCCATTTCTGTCGTCGCCTCCCCTAAGTGCGCAGTCACTGTGCGCTGCTGTACCGCGCCCGACGGGATCGACAATTTGAAAGACACCGGAGTGGGTTTGGTGATCAGGTTGTGGAAGACGTCGAAGATATACAGGGTTCCGCTGATGCCGTTATGCAAGCCGATTGACAGCCGCGACGGCCTTGCCAGAAAACTCAGATTCGCCGGCTTGCTCCCAGGTGCAACACTAAACCATCCGCTGTCTGTGGAGGAGCCTGACACGAGAACGACCAGGTAACGGCCGGCGTTGTACAGAGAGCCGGTCTCGAAGTAAGCGGGCTGTCCCAACTGCACGTCTCGTTTCAGCACCTGGCCGGGTCCGGCAATGTACAAAACCCCCTTGCCGCTGCCTGTGCTCTGAATTGAAAAAGCATTGCCCGCTTCGACAATCTTAGGCAATGTCATCCGACCGTCCTGCGCATATGCGAGAGGCAGAGCGGCGAACAAGGTGGCGACGATCAGGCATGCGAACCTGAGCTTCAATCGAGACTCCTGACGCTATAGGTCTCAGTGATCGTGCGTTCGCTGCTGATCTTCCTGGCGAGATCCTCGGGAATATGGATGGTGAATGGAATTGGCGTCTGAGGCAGCAGGGCGTGATTTGTATACTGATCGGCCACCCAGACCACCTGGCCACTCTTGTCGTAGAGGGTCTCCAAAATATGCGCGATATTCACCACTTGCCCGCCTTGATTGACAAGCTGCCCGGTAACGGTGGCTCCCGGAGCTGGATTCAAACGCTCATTTTCAATTGCGATTACAGGACCCGCGGAGGCGCTGACCAGGCTGGATAACGGCTCCATGCGAATACTGCCGACATCCGACAACGTCGCGTCCGGAAAATTGATGAAGAATGGCGTTACCTGTTTGGGCAAAAGGATGTGCGAGATTTTGTCGAAGCTGCCCTCGGCCGAGATTGTGGAGCCGCTCTTTGACAACAGAGTAGCCCTGACCGAAACGTACGCAGGCACGACATCTTCATTCAGCAGCTCGCCGAGTACGACCACACCTTCCGCGCGCTGCACTGGGTGCATATCTACAATGCGTACATGCGGTGCTTCAACGTCCTGGACTCCCCAATCGTCTCCCGCACCGCGATAGATCACGTCCCAGCGAAGATAATTCTCTGGGATGACCTGGGGCGGCACAACCGTCTTCTTGACCAGCGGCCACTCGACGTTCCATCGGCTACCGTTCCTGACGACATGCAGGTCCCGCGTAGTAGTGAACGGTCCCACCACGGAAGACCAGTGCATCCGGAAGCGCACCTCTGCCTGATCGCCGGAGGCGTGCAGCGGTCGCACCTGGAAAGTTTCCAGAGTCGCGTATGTTCGCAGGCTCAAGTAGTACCCCGTCAAATCATGCACAAAATCCGACTGGGTGAACTCGGCTTTGTTCGCAAGACTGGAGTACGCAGGCTTCCAGGCTCGCAGGCGAATTTCATCCCCTAGATTTTCCACAGCGGCCTGCGGGGTGGAGGATGTTCGCAGCAAATTTTTTCCGCCTGAAAATTCGAGCGCGGTCTTCGAGGGATAGATCGTTCCGATCGCGATAAATATCGCAGTTGCAGCGGTAATGGAGGCGGCGATCACACGTCCTGTTTTCACGAGACGAGCCTCCCGGTTTCGAGATCTTTGTGACCGGCAAAGGAATCATCACCATCCGCATTTTCATGCTTTCGTCCAGGAATCAGGACTACGAGGATGGCGAGAAGGCTGCTGCCAAACGGAAGCGTGCCCCACATGACGCCCTGCCAGTGCGGCGGCTTCTGTGGCGCATTCACGGGCACCGCAGGGGGCACACCGTCTTTGCCCCATATCGTGATGGTATGGTTGTCCAGGTCATCTACGGGTCGCCAGCCGGCGAACTTTAACAGCGGATCGTAGTAGGGATCTCGAACAATTACCCACTTCAGGCCATATTTGTCGGCGTGTCGCAGCATGGCGCGCAGCGCGTCCAGCCCCGCCTGGCCGAAATATTTCGAGCTACTGAGCGAACCCGCTCCGCTACTGGTCAGTTCCGGCAACCTGCGGCCAGAGTTCCACACCCCATCAACGCTGCCGGCGTCGGTAAGGACCGCCAGCCGCGAGATCTTGTCTCCGAAACCCAGAGTGACGTAGCGATATTGATCGTGACGATCGCGATTGAGCCAACTCGCCACTGATTTGACCTTGATGTCTGCGCCTTCCGCCGGTCGAATGGTTACCCACGCAACCGCAAAAGCGCAGGTAAAAGCCGCCGCAATTGAGAGTGGGATAATTGCTCGCATGCGGAACCGGTCCACAAGCTCGGAAATCAAAAGGCCTACCATAGGAAGCGCCAGCAGCGTCGCCCAATAGGTGAACCGCTCCATTGTTAACACTTCATAGGCGCGGCCAAGAAGCAGGTGACCCACTGGCGTTGTGCCGCCGAGACCGATCAAAAATGCGATCCAGAACCCAAAGAGCAACGGACGAAGACGGACGATAGCGGAACCGCGAAGCACAATGAATGGCAGCGCCAGCAGCATCGCACCATAGGGCGCCAGAAGATAGTTGAAGGCGTAGATTGGGCTGAGGATATAGTTGGCTCGGCTGGCATGCGGAATCGGAGCCTGCGTGACCGGGTAATGAATCAAGGCAATCCAGAATGGAAGCAGGACCACGGCGATGGCTGCGCCCACAAGCAAGACGATCGTGAGCGTGCGAGTGATAAAAGCTGACTTGGAGGTTCGAGGGCCCCCCTGACGGTCGAGCAGCACCAGTGCCAGCACCGGTATCGCAAAGAAAAATGAACCGAACAACAGGGTGGCGTGATGGGCTGCCGCAGCGGCAGTAAACAGCACGCTGGCTTTCAGAAAAGATCGCCAACTGCCATGCCGGACCCAGTCAAACAAGTAAGGGAGCGCATTCAGATAAATCGGCGCAGCGGCTGTGGTGGCCAACTGCCCGGCAGAGTAAACCAGAAAGCTTTCTGAACCCAAGAAGACGGTCGCGAGCGCTGCAAAAGATGCGGCCCGCGGACTGACCCACAATCGAGAAAAGCGGTAAATGCCGACGACAAGCAGCAAAATGGCAGCCAGTTGGACCGCCATGTATGCCATATCCAAACCTGTAAGATGGGAGATGACCGCTATCCACTGCTGCGGCAGCGGCGGATAGGTGGTCTGAGAAAATCCGGCGTACCATTTCGTGTTCCAGGGGTTGAACCAGTGATGCAGATAATGCGAGGCGAAAAAGATATGAAAATTCGCGTCGTATGAGTTCAGCGGCAATCTTATGAGCATCAGAGGTAAATGAACCACCAACGCGGCCATAAGAATGAGGCTCATCGGTAGGGGCCGTGACGACGGCGCGACCGACTCAGTTCTGTCCACAGTTCCCTTTCAACAAAAACATGGATTTTCTGTCAAGTAGACTTTAGATTCCCCAATAGTGTTGCTGGTTGCCTAGCCCGTTCGGGCCGACCGCAAACGAGTTCAGGTTCGGACAGCCAACGCCACCAGACTTTTCAGAATCTAAGCTCTTTTGCATTATCTGGATGATAACTTGGAGACCCATTGATTGCTTCACCTTGCCTCTTGAAGATTGCTTATGTGTCGACGCTTGGAATCGCGCTCATTGTCCCTAGCTACGCGCAAACCTACACAGTAGGCCCCGCCACGTCTGCCCAGCCTCAGAAGAAATCCGAACAAAAGAGGGGCGCTCCGGCGCAGACTCCAAACCACCCGCTGGGGTGGGGATCCAACATCCAGAATGCTCGCCTTGCGAACGCGGCGCAGCGAGCCCTGAAAGAGGGCAACCATGCGCTGGCGGTGGAATATGCGCAAAAAGCTGCTCAATCTGCTCCAGACGATGCACGACTCTGGTTTCTGCTCGGCTACACGGCGCGCCTCGATCATAATTATCAGCTCTCTCTCAACTCGTACAATCACGGACTTCGGCTAAGTCCATCCTCTGTTGAAGGTCTCTCTGGACTCGCCCAGACCTACAGCCTGTTGGGGCGAACCGATGATGCTGAGCATCTCCTGAAACAGGTGGTCGCGTCCAATCCACAGCGCAGAAACGACGTACTCCTATTGGGAAATTTATACATGAAAGCTGGAGACTACACCGGCGCACTTGACTGGCTGCACCGCGCGGAGCGGCTCAAGCCTGACGCCCGTTCAGAAGTTCTGCTGGCGATTTCCTACGAACACCTGAAGCAATTGGATCAGGCAAACCGCTACCTTGAGCTCGCGAAACGCCGTGACCCGAACAATCCCGATGTGCAACGCTCGCTGGCGGGATATTACCGGCAGATAGGAAATTACCCGGCGGCGATTGCAGCCCTGAAATCCATTCGACGTCCTAAACCGGACGTCAAGGCGGAACTGGCATTCACCTATCAACTGGACGGCAAGCGGGCTGAGGCTGCCAAAGAATACGCGGAAGTCGCCCGTGCCTTGCCGAAAAACCTGGGCTATCAGCTTTCTGCCGCGCAAGCCGCGGTGGCTGCCGGCAGCACCGACGATGCAACTCCATTTCTGCGGCGCGCTGCCCAAATTAATGCGAACTCCTATCGACTGCACGCCATACAAGGTGAGATCGCGCAACTGCAGGACCATCTGGAAGACGCGGTCCGGGAGTACACCGCGGCCATCGACCACCTACCCCCCAATCCTGCGGAAGGCCCGCTTTACGGCATTCAGCTCCATGTCGACTTAATGCAGCTTTACCGCAACTTGAACGACGACAACGGAGCTCAACAGCAACTTAAAATCGCGCAAGCGCAAATCGGTGCGCTCGACGAGCGCGGAGCAGATCGAGCACCGTTCCTTCGCCTGCGCGCTTTGATCAAAATGAACGCCGGCAATCTTGACAGCGCTCTGGCGGACATCAAAGAAGCGCTCTCAATCAGCCCGCATGACCCCAATAATCTGCAACTGGACGGCGACCTGCTGGTGAAGCTGGGACGCACCGAAGATGCCATCGCCGCTTACAAACAGATCCTGGCCATTGATCCGCGCAATCGGTTTGCTCTGACCTCGTTAGGATATGCATCCAGGGTTGTCGGCCGAGAAGCGGAAGCCCAGGCGTATTTCGAACGGCTCGCCAAAGACTATCCAAATCTGTATGTTCCCTATCTCGCACTGGGAGACATGTATACGGCCCACCACGAGTACGCAAAGGCGGAGAGCTCCTATCGCAAGGCCTTTTCTCTGGCGCCGAAGAATTCGCTGATTATCGCTGGAGGAATGAACGCGGCCATTGAGGCACAGAAGCTTGATTTGGCTGGCCGATGGTTGGAGCGCGCTTCCAACGACATGCAGCAGCAGCCTCGGGTGCTGAAGCAGCGCGAGCGCTATCTCCGTTTGCAGGGCCACTATCAGGAGTCGGCCGACATTGGACGGCAAGCGATCAAGGCGCTGCCGAAGGACAGAGATGTCGTTGTGTATCTGGGCTACGACTACCTGCAACTCCAGCAGTACAACCAACTGGCGAACTTGACTTCGGAGTACTACAACACCTTCCCACAAGACTCCGATATTCCATTGTTGGCCGGATATGTTGCGAAGCATGACAACAACAATGAAAAAGCGCTGCAGGACTTCAGCGAAGCCATCCACCGCAATCCGAAGGTTGCCACGGCGTATGTGAATCGCGGATATATCTACAACGATCTTCACAAGCCGGCGTTGGGCGCAAACGATTTTGAAGCCGCCATCAAGCTTGAGCCGAAAAACGGTCAGGCGCACATGGGACTCGCTTATTCGGACCTGGATTTGGGCAAATCAAGGGCCGCTATCCATGAGTCGGAGCTAGCGGAAAAAACGATGGGCGACTCCCAATTTGTCCATGTGATTCGGGCGACAGCGTATGGTCGTCAGGGCATGCTGACCAAGGCGGTGGACGAATATCATGCAGCCTTGAAATTTGCTCCGAACGATGGCAGCCTGCACCTGGGGCTGGGAAATGCGTTATTTGCCGAGCGGCGCTATCACGATGCCGTGAACGAACTGCTGCTTGCCCAAAAACTGCTGCCTGACAACGCCGTTGTTTACAGCCTGCTGGCGCGCGCCTACGCGGAGCAGCAGGACCGTCCGCACACAATGCAGTACGTTCAGTTGGCGGAGCAACATGCGCAACAATCTGCGAACCCCGCCAATCCCGCCGAGCTAAGCCAAATCTATGTATCGACCGGACAGGCTCTCAGCACCATCGGCGACCAAAAGGGCGCCATGAAGCGGTTTCGCAAAGCCCTTTCCGCCCCACACAGCGACCGCATTGCCGTGCGCCTGGCGATTGCCCATGTGATGGCGCAGCAGAATCACACGGAGGATGCCGAGCGGCAGATTGCGCTCGCCTTTATGGAAGGTGAGGCGGGCAAGACTTCCCCGCCCACAGGCAGCGAATTTATTCAGGCTGCGGATATTTTCCGCTTACTGCACGAGTATGACCTGTCCATCACCTATCTGGGACGCGCGCGGGCCGCTGGTGCGCCGGACATTGTGGTGCGAACTGGGATGGCGAATACGTATCTCGCCGTGGGGGACGTCAACCGGGCTGCGGCTGAGCTCGCGGCCGTCAACTCCGAGGACAGCTCCTCCGACTATCGATATTTGCTGGCACAGGCCGGTGTTTATCGCCAGCAGCATCACGGTGAGCAGGCGTTGACCGCGTTCGCTCAGGCTGCCAGCGCTGCGGGCGAAGATCAGTCCGCGCAGCAAAGTCTGCTTGCGGCAGGGGCAAGCGAAGGCTACATGCTCAATTCCAAATTGAGCATGCTTGGAAATTTTTCCGTTCAGCCGACCTTTGAAGATACGACGATCTATGTTTTGGACTCAAAGCTGGATCAGCCGATCCCGGTGCCGCCCGATGACATTGCTCTGCTTCCGCCGCTTCGTTCGTCTCTCGTGACCCAGGGTATGGCTGCATACCACTTGCATCTGGGGAATTTCGTCCCCATGAGCGGATTCTTCCAACTAAGGAACGCGCGCGGCACAATTTCTGTGCCTGCCACCAGTTCGATCGTCAATCGCAATACCACGGACTACAACGCCAGTATCGGGATTAATCCTTCGATTCGTCTCGGCCGCAATGCCATCACCCTGAACAGCGGCATAGAAGGAACGATTCGTCGCGATTCCGAATCTCCGCGGCAAATGAATCAGAATCTATTTCGTGCGTTTACCTACGGTTCCACGACCGCCTTCTTCAACGCTGTTTCCGCTAGTGGCTATGTAATTTATGACACCGGACCTTTCACCGAAAGCGATATCCATTCTCGAGCACTGGCGGCGTCGCTGAACTTTCGCGTCGGCCGGCCGTGGGGACAGAACGCTCTCATTGCCGGCTGGGGCGCCAACGACCAGGAATTCTCGCCGGTCGGCATCGAAGATTATTTCACCTCCTCCTATGTCGGATTCGCTCGCCGGTTCTCCAACCGCTGGGACGCCCAGGCGGTTGTAGAAGATGTTCGCGCGTGGCGTACCGTCACCCCGCGCTCGGGAATTGCACAGGCCGTACGGTATGCGGGAACCATCAACTTCACCCCCACTCCATCCTGGGACTTCCAGGCGTCGCTTGCCTATGAGAACACTCGGAATTATCACGCTTACGACGCAACTCAGAACGGCTTTTCGGTTTCTTATATGAAGGCTCTCCACCACACGATCAACAACGCAACCGGCGAAGTTGAAGCACAATATCCGCTTCACTTTTCAGCCGGGTTCGAGCAGGAATCATTTTTTAATTTCACGCCCGGAAAAAATCAGCAGTTCCGGCCGTATGTGAGCATCACGATCTTTTGAGGCAGGACTTGATGAAAATTTGCTTAGTGGCGACCTTTCCGCCCAGTGGTCGGCAGTTAAACGAATATGCGTTCCATATCGCTCGCGAACTGCAGCGCCTGCCGAACGTCGAGTTGACTATTCTTGCCGATGAATTGGCCGCCTACGATTTTGCGACCGACTCCAGCGGAAAACCTCTCAGTGCTTCTGCACAGGCGGAACTGCCGGAATTCAACGTGGTTCGCTGCTGGAAATTCGGCAGCATGGGAAATCCTTCCCGCATTTTGAGCGCGGTTCGCAAAATCAAGCCCGACGTCGTGTGGTTCAATCTTGTCTTTTCCAGTTTTGCTACGCCCGACAACCCGTTCGCGGCGTTCTTTGGACTGTCTGCGCCTGCCCTAACGCGCGCGGCTGGGTTTTATACGCACGTCACCTTGCACCACATCCTGGAGCATGTGAACTTCGCGGCCGCTGGAATCCGCCGCGAACGGATGTTGCGCATGGGCAGCGATCTGGCCACGCGGGCATTGCTGCGGGCGCATTCAGTTTCCGTCTTGCTACCGCATTACCGGCGAACTTTGGTCCAGAAATATTCCGCGCGCAATGTCCTTCTGGGCACCCACGGAACCTTCGCGCCCAATCCCACTCCCCCGGACTTTTCCAAGCGAGGCAATCCGGATCTTCGCATCCTGGCGATCGGTCATTGGGGCACATACAAGCGGCTGGAGACGCTGATGGAGGCTTTCCCGGCGGTGTTGGAGAAGATTCCCAATGCCAGACTGATTGTTGCGGGCGCCAATCACCATACAAAATCGGGCTACTGGGAATCGATCCGAGAAGCCCAACCGAAGCACCTGCCGATCGACTTCCTGGGATATGTGCCGGAAGAAGCAATCCCGGACCTGTTTCGGAGCATATCCATCCTGGTTCTACCCTATGACTCTGCAACTGGATCGAGCGGCCCGGCGCATCAAGCGTGCGAATACGGAATGCCGATCGTCTGCGCCGACATCGCCGATTTGCGAGAGATGGTGACCGATGAAGACATGGCCGTCAGCTTCTTTACAAAAGGCGATGCCAATCATCTGGCCCGGGCGCTCACGACCATCCTGCAGTCGCCCGACCTGCAGCGCAGCATGGCAGAGCATAACTTTGCGGCCGGCGTCCAAATGACGATGGGAACCGTTGTGCGAAGCTACCTCCGCTGGTTCGAGTTGAAGAAGTGCCAGAGCGACATCGAGTATGGAACATCTTTTCCGCGGAGAGGATGGGTGCACTCTCTCTTCTCTAGGTCAAGGGAAAGTTTCTCGTCGGATTCTTTCGCGCACGACGGAATGAACATTTGTCAACCGCCAGATTCGACAGGAAATCGAGGTCTGTCCTCCGATTTCCCAAGCCCATTGACCTGGCGCAAATCGGAAACATTAACCGACCCGCCGGAACCAGACCAATATTCGGTCA
>Ga0134126_10001158_pt1 | contig 33428 bp, 24 predicted proteins | sample KB31752_FD_96881 | JGI IMG/M metagenome (GOLD analysis project Ga0134126, IMG submission 96881) | Terrestrial soil microbial communities with excess Nitrogen fertilizer from Kellogg Biological Station, Michigan, USA - KB3-175-2 | ecosystem: Environmental > Terrestrial > Soil > Unclassified ...
AGTGGCCAGCGCCGGGAACGACGCGGTTTACGCCTTGAGTCGAGAGGCGTCTGGCCGCGCGGACCTGATCGGAACTGGTCCTGAACACATTCACCCCCTCCGACCAGACAGCCTGAAAGTGCATGGCAGTTGAGTTGTTTTCAGCAACGGCGTCGTTGAATTGCGCGCTGAAGTGAGCATCGGGACCGCCTACGCACTTCGTAAAGATGTCGGATGACCTGTAGAAACCCTTGGCCGCCACAGGAATGCACTCGCTGTGTAGCCACGCTACGTACTGGTCATTGAGGGTCTTCGTTGCGGGATCGAGCGCGGTGTAACGGCGCCCCTGTTCCTCGGATGCGGGATCGACAAGCACGCAGTCAAGCTAACCGTCCGCTCGCAGTGACGCCGCAGACTCCGTCCGAGTGAGCCGCCACCAGACCCTCGCCCCTCCCTGAAGTGGCGGGCGAGCGTCGAGCCACCTGCCGGCGCAGGCTCGAGCTGGTGAGCCTTCGAGACAGCAACCGAATACCGCCTCGGAACCTAGGGAGCACCGAGTCGTTGGCTACGTCATGACTATTCGTACTCGCCCTCAACGATGACCGCGGCCTGGTGGCAACGCGGAGTGATTTACCAGATCTATCCACGGTCCTTTCAAGACAGCAATGGGGACGGCGTTGGCGATCTGGAGGGCATCGTGCAACGGCTCGACTATTGTGCCGGACTGGGCATCGATGCTTTGTGGCTCTCGCCGATCTATCCGTCACCAATGGCTGATTTCGGCTACGACGTGTCCGACTATACGGCTGTCCATCCGCTATTCGGATCTCTCCAACAGTTCGATGAGCTGGCCGCTCAAATGCGGCAAAGAGGACTGAAGCTCATCATGGACTATGTGCCGAATCACACTTCCGACCAGCATCCCTGGTTCAAGGAGTCCCGGGCCTCCCGAGCCAGCGCCAAGCGCGACTGGTATCTGTGGCGTGACCCCGCGCCCGATGGCGGGCCCCCTAACAACTGGTTGAGCCAGTTCGGCGGCAGCGCGTGGGAGCGGGACGCCTCCTCCGGGCAATACTACTATCACGCATTCCTGAAAGAGCAGCCCGATCTGAACTGGCGCAACTCTCAGGTCCGTGCGGCAATGTTCGATGTGTTGCGGTTCTGGCTGCGCAGAGGTGTCGACGGCTTCCGAGTCGACGTCCTGTGGCACCTGATCAAGGACGATCAATGGCGCGACAACCCGGCAAACCCCCGGTACCAGCCGGGCGACCCGCCCCACCTGAGCCAGATCCCTCTATACAACACCGACAGGCCCGAGGTACAGGAGCTGATCGCTCAAATGCGCAGCGTCGTCGATGAGTTTCCCGATCGGGTCTTGATCGGGGAGATCTACCTCCCGATCGAGCGCCTGGTCGCCTACTACGGCGCGCGGCTCGACGGTGTGCACCTGCCCTTCAATTTTCATTTGCTGCTGACTGCATGGAATGCACGCTCCATCGCATCCCTCATCGAGCAGTACGAGCGCGCGTTGCCTGCAGGCGGATGGCCAAATTGGGTACTCGGCAACCACGACAACCCGCGAGTTGCTACGCGCCTGGGCCCGTTGCAAGCGCGCGTTGCAGCGATGCTGCTCCTTACGTTGCGTGGCACGCCGACCCTGTACTACGGCGATGAGATCGGAATGACGAACACGGACGTGCCGCCCGAGAAGATCCAGGACCCGTTTGAGAAGAACGTGCCTGGCCTTGGAGTAGGACGCGATCCGTCACGAACACCTATGCAGTGGACGGATGCGCTCCATGCGGGCTTCAGCACCTCGGAGCCGTGGCTGCCGACCGCGGAAAACTACCCAGTCATCAATGTGCGCAGCGAGGATGCCGATCCACAGTCGCTCCTCAGTCTCTACCGAAAACTGCTGAAGCTGCGACACAACCATCAGGCTCTCGTGGACGGCGGATACGAGCCCGTCACCGTGTCGGACGACTTGCTCGTTTACATCCGTCGCTCACCTTATGCCAGCCTGTTGATCGCCTTGAACTTCGCCGACGCACCATTCGACCTGTTACTGGGCTCGCTCGGCGTTCAAGGTCGCATCATTTTGTCCACCCATCTCGACCGCGATGACAAACCAACCGCGCAGGACCTGGCACTGCGGCCGCACGAGGGCGTCATTGTCGAGCTGACGGGCCCTCCCCTGACCTCATGATCAACGATCTCTGGTACAAAAACGCCGTCATTTATTGCCTGTCGGTCGGCACCTACATGGACGCCAACGGCGACGGCGTCGGCGATTTTGAAGGTCTGATGCGCCGTCTCGACTATCTTCAGGGCCTGGGCATCACGGCCATCTGGCTCATGCCTTTCCAGAGCTCCCCTCACCGGGACGACGGTTACGACATAGCCAACTATTACGAGGTGGACTCCCGCTACGGCACATTGGGAGATTTCGTCGAATTCACTCATGCGGCGGCCCAGCGTGGTATCCGAGTCATCATAGACCTGGTGGTCAACCATACCTCGGACCAACACCCCTGGTTCCAGCAAGCCCGCAGCGATCCTGACTCGAAGTACCGTGACTGGTATGTCTGGGCAAAGAAGCGACCCCCGGGCTCGAGCCGCGGCGTGGTCTTCCCGGGAGTCCAAAAGACGACCTGGAGTTATGACTCGGCGGCACGCGAGTGGTATTTCCACCGGTTCTACAAATTCCAACCGGACCTGAACACGAGCAATCCGCACGTACAGGCCGAAATCCTCAAGATCATGGGCTTCTGGATCCAGCTCGGCGTGTCGGGGTTTCGCATGGACGCAGTTCCATTCGTGATCGCGGCCAAGGGCGCCGCGGTCCGCCGGCCGACCGAGCAATATGACATGTTGCGGATGATTCGTGAGTTCCTGCAATGGCGCAAAGGAGACTCGATCATTCTCGCCGAAGCCAACGTGCTGCCGGACACCGACATGGAATATTTCGGCCGCGATGGCGACCGGATGCACATGATGTTCAACTTCCAGGTCAATCAGAACCTGTTCTACGCACTCGCCAGCAGTGATGCGCGCCCGCTGAATGCGGCCTTGCGCAAGACCCGCAGCCGTCCTGCCACCGCCCAATGGGGACAGTTCCTGCGCAATCATGATGAGCTCGATCTGGGCCGCCTCACCCAGCCGCAACGAAACAAGGTTTTCAAGGCGTTCGGCCCCGAGCCCGCGATGCAACTGTACCAGCGGGGCATCCGCCGCCGTCTCGCCCCCATGTTGGCAGGGGACCGGCGGCGCATCGAATTGGCCTACAGCCTGATGTTCACTCTCCCCGGCACGCCGGTCATTCGTTACGGCGATGAGCTCGGAATGGGCGACAACCTCGAGCTGTCCGAGCGCGACTGTGCCAGAACCCCCATGCAATGGTCGACTGAACCCAACGCCGGGTTCACCAGCAATGCCAGGACCATCTCACCCGTCATCAGTTCCGGGCCGTATGGCTACGAACACGTGAACGCCGCCCGGCAGCGCCGCGAGCCGAACTCGCTGCTCAACTGGACCGAGCGCTTGATCCGCATGCGCAAAGAAGTCCCCGAAATCGGTTGGGGCGATTTTCAGCTGCTCGAGACGGACGATGACTCTGTGTTTGCAATCCGCTATGACTGGCGCAATAACTCCGTGGTATTCGTGCATAACCTCAAAGGGACGCCGCGCGAAGTCAGTTTCGACGTCGGCTTACGAGGTAAGGAGGCGGCCTTGCTGGTCAATCTCTTGTCGGAGGATCACAGCCGCTCGCACGATGGCCGACATCACATCTTGCTCGAGGGTTACGGCTACCGCTGGTTCCGCGTCGGCGGTCTGGACTACTTACTCAAGCGCAGCGCCGTTTGAGAAGCTCGTCGTGCCGCCACCGGCACGACGAGCGGATCACTCAATTCTTATAGTTGCGAGTTGGTCGTGGCATTGAACTTCATGCCAACAGCCGACTCGAGGTTGCCGATTGCCCCATCGATCACCGCAAAGATCGTAGCCCGATCGGTCGCATTGCTGAGGTCGAGCGAGGCGCCGCTGGCCACGGCGTGCTGAGCCATGGCGGAGCCAAACGCAGCCTGCGCCTGGGCAGCGCTGAAGAACTGCGCCGGACTGGTGCCATTTGAGAAGGACATCTTTTGGAACACATTGGAGAAGACCCCTTCCAACGCCGTCATACCGAAGAAGACATGGTTGGTCGGTGTCATAAAGGTGGTAGGGCCGGTGGTCGGAATCGGATTGTCGTACAGCTGGTCGAGATAGTAATGGACCTGATAAGGATACTGGGCGAAGGTGCTGCCATTGCCCCAGATGGAGCTATATGCGTTTACCGTCGCTACAGTTGCCGCAGTTGCCGTGGCTCCCTGCGTACTGAATTGAGCCGTCAATCCACCGAAATAACCCTGGTTGTAGGCGACGTTCAGGATGATGTCGAGGAAGCTGTTCGGCAGGTTCACGAAATTGTTGAGCGCCTGGTCATATTGCGGCTCCCAGGGAGGAGTGAACGCCTGCGCGCCTTTGCCAATCACGTTCAGCGACACGAAGTCGTTGTAATGGAAGAACGCCGGCAGCATCGGCCCGTAGAACTTGTCGTTGAACGATGGCGGCGTGGCCAGATTGAACTGGTTTGAGGCCGTCGCGAAGGTATAGCCGATGTTTTTCTCAATCGCGATGTAGTTGATCAGGGAGTGGCCGGCGGGCGCCGTGCCTCCTGCCACCAGATCCACCGCGTAGTTGTTGATCTGGTACGGCCCGCCCTGGCCCGCTGCCATGACGGCCTGCTGTTCGGCGGCCGGATCAATCAGGTTGCTGCTGGACTGATAGTCCCCGGTGGCAAGATTTTCCTGCAGCAGCTGCGCCATGATGGATCCGTACAGATAGTCCTTGTTGAACTGTATCCCCGGAACCGGCGCGTATTCCTGGATCAGGTGTCCGTACATGACCCCGGCGATCATGTTGGACATGATCAGATCGGTGAAGTTACCCCCGTCGAGGACCAGGCTGTCCTGCGCATTGCCTACACCCAGCAGGAGATGAAAATGAACGGTCCCGGTCGTCGCTCCAGTGGTCGCGCCACCCACGGTCAGATTCACTTGGGCCGTATGACTCAAGTTGCCGCTCGCGCCCGTAATGGTCAAGCCGGAGCTTCCAGCAGGAGTCGAGGTGGTGGTAGACACCGTCAGGGTCGACGATCCGGACGCACTGATCGATGTCGGATTGAAGCTGGCTGTAGCTCCGGCAGGCAAACCACTCACACGCAATGCGACCGTGCCGCTGAACCCACTCAGCGCCGTGCTCGAAACGGTGTAGGTGGCGGGACTACCGACCGAAACCGATTGTGATGCCGGTGTCGCAGTCAGAGAAAAGTCCGGGTTGGTTGGAGTGCCAGCCGCCAGCTGCCACAGCGCCGGCACGTTCGGCGGCTCCCACCCTATCTGTGACGTATGGCTCTGAAGGCACTTGAATTCCTGCGTGTTGAACGACACCAATGTCCCGGCGGTATAGGCGGTATTGGGCTGCCACGCGGGAACTGTTTGTGCAGAGACTTCCGTAGTGCGAATGAAGATGAGAAAGAAAGATGCCAGTGTGAGCAAAACCATGCGTCTCATGAAGACCCCTCCTCTGGGTTCGGGAGTTTCGGATGCGACAGGCGCGCAGCCCGTCAGGAGTTACATCCCGAGCGGCTGATATAACGTAACCCGATGCGCTGTCCTTAGCACGACTGAATATACTTTGTGCACTGCGGGGATTCAACGAATTGGAAGTTCCCGAGTCAGCCTTGTTGGAGCGACCGGCCGCGTCTGACGGTGGATACACTGTTTGAAATGACAGTTGCACCGAATCGGTGCGCAGATGCGCCGCATCCCGTCAGGAGCCGCGACTTTCGTACTACCTGATGACTGCGCCAGCGCGGATCACCTGGCTCTGGGATCGGCCAGGCCGTCGTCAGCCTCCGACCGATGCTCCCTGACGAACATGACTTGTTTAGCAAGCGCCCGGGCGGCGTTGCGAACCTCTTCCTGGAATGCCCCATCCGCATCGAGCGCATCGTGACTGGTCGCGTACGGCCCGTAGTAACCGACATAACGGTCCAGTAACCCCGCATCCGCTGCGGGAGTCAGGCGCAGGTCGCCCAGCCAATCCGTCAACACATGCCGTAGTACGCGCTCTCCGGTGGCGTCGCCGTGGGCGACGACGGCAAAAGCGCGCCCGGCGAGATGCTTCGCATACCCCCACCCGCGAGCTCCAGTCGCTTGGCGCGCTCGGGGTCCTACTCTTGGGGAGACACCCATGCGGGTCTGGATCCTGGATCAGTTGGCGGATATGGCACAATGAGCGAACGATGACCGCGCCGCAGAACGCTATTTTCATCCCCGAAGAATCCCGTCAGCGACATACGCAAGGCGGCTGCCATCGGGTGACCATTCGAGCCCATTGGCGGCCCGCACACCCAAGGAGCGGGTCCAATGAAGCGACTGCTGAAATCCCGTGCCCGTGACACTTGGAACCCGCGCTCCCCCGCGGCAATAGCGTTCGTGGAATGCCTTTCACAGGCAAGGTCGGGCGTATGAGCAAACAACCTGCAAGCCGGAGCACTCTCTTCGACTTGACCGGCGCCGCAGCGCTGCGCCATATGCGCGCGGGCACGCTCACTGCGGAGGTGTACACGGCCACCCTGCTCTCCAGATACGAGCGGGTGGCAAGAGCCAACGCGCTGACGTGGTTTGACGGCGAAAAGGCTTTGCAGCAGGCGCGCAACATCGACCGATCGCGCGCCATGGGACAGCCCGTTGGTTCTTTGGCCGGGCTGCCGATTGTAGTGAAAGACAATATCGATACGGTGGGATTCCCCACATCCGCCGGCACTCGGATACTGCAAGACAATTTCCCGCAGGAAGACGCCCCAGTAGTGCGCGCACTGCTGGATCAGGGAGCCATTCTCCTGGCCAAGACCAACATGCATGAGGTCGCCGGCGGCGGCACCTCGAACAATCCTGTGTTTGGACCTGCTCGCAATCCCTACGATGCTCGCCGGGTGGCGGGTGGCTCCAGCGGCGGGACGGCATCGGCAATCGCCTTGCGATTTGCCTCAGCGGGACTCGGGACGGATACAGCCGGATCGGTGCGCATTCCGGCTGCCTCGTGCGGTATTGCCGGCCTGCGCCCTTCCACACAAGGCCGGCAGGCGTATTCGCAGGAGGGTCTCGTCCCTCTGGCTCTCAATCTCGACACCATCGGACCGATGGGACGGTGTGTGGAAGATGTTGCACTACTCCACGCAGTCATCGCCGCGGAACCGCAGACCGCTGCAATACCACTGACCGGTGTCAAGCTCGGTTTGCCGAAGCAACTCTATTGGGAAGGCCTGGACGCGGCAACGGAAGCCATCGCGCGCGAGGCGTTACGTAAGCTGGAGTATGCCGGCGTCCAGTTCGTTGAGGTCGATATCTCCAGCTACATTGAAGAGACGCAACAGGTCTTCGAGGCGCTGCTCACCTCAGGTGTTCAAGGTGACCTGGACCGCTATTTTCACGACAACGGCAAGCCGTACACCCGTGCCGGTGTCGTCGCGCAGATTGCGAGCCGGGATACCCGTCATATGTTCGAATCGGCGACTGACTTCTCCCCAGCGCTGGGCATGGAGAAGATCCATGGAGCACGTGCGCGGCTGATTCAGAAGTATCACGAGACTCTGCTGAGCGCCGGCGTGCCCGCTCTTTGCTTCCCTACACTGCCGCTACCTGCGCCGCAGATCCGGGCGGGGGGCGATGCGCCGGACGACACAATAGACCTCGCCGGAACTCAGGTGTCCGAGATCCTCATCCTGATACGCAACACCAGCCCGGCCTGCGCGCTGGGTGCGCCCGCTCTCAGCTTCCCCGCGGGACTCACGCAGGACGGTCTGCCGGTGGGCCTGGAGCTGGAGGGGTTGGCGGGTCATGACTCCAGAGTCCTGGGGTTGGGATTGAGCTGCGAGAGAGTACTCGGGCGCCTCCCCTCGCCTGAATGACTTTGGATGATTGGGCTGCGGGCTAGTCGCGGTTGGCCGCGATCGCGTCAGGGCCGAGCTTCCCCAGACTGGCACTCAGGGCAAGGCGCGCGATTCTCCAATCCGATTGCGCCTGGATGTGCTGTTGTCGGGCACTGGCGTAGGTCGCCTGTGCGCTGAGCAGCTCGATCATATTGCCCGCCCCGCCCTCATAGCGACGCTGCGACGCTTGCAGGGATTCACGCGCGCTCTTTAGCAAGCTCTGGGCGTTCTGCAGGTTGTCGGTATTGGCTTTCAGGGTCGTGTATGCACTCCACACGCCCTGTGCAACCTGCTGTTGGGTGCCATAAAGAGTCTCTTCCTGTACGGCTACCGCCGCCCGGGCTCTTGCGATTGTCCCGCGCTTCCATAGCGGGTCGGACAACGGCACATCGATTTGGATGCCGACCGACCGGTTACTCACATGCCCCGGAACACTCGGGCTGCCCAAGCTCGGGGTCAGAGGCTCATTGGAGCGGCTGATTCCCCCTACCAGACTGATAGTGGGATAGCCGAATGCGCGCGCAGCTCTCTCACCTGCGCGCGCCGCGGACAGCTCGCGCTCCGCCTGAAGAACACTTGGGTGGCTACGCTTCGCGCCCTCGATCAACTCATGCAGCCCGGCGGCAAAATCCCCTCCCGCATTGACGTCGGGATCCGCCAGCGGGACATCAACCGAGGTGTCGGGATCGATTCCCATGTCAATGGCAAGTGCGCCCTGCTTGGTGCTCAGCTCGGCTTGTGCCTTGACCCGGTTGATCACCGCTTGCGCAAAGGCAGTTTGCGCCTGTAACTGATCGCTGACGGGTGCAACACCCTTTTCGACGCGCGTCTGCGCGACCGTCACGCTTCGCTGAGTCAGCGACTCGATTTCCTGACTGGCTGTAAGGTTGGCGAGCGCGGACTGCACGTCGTAGTAGTCTGCTGCCGCCTGCAGAAAGACCTGCTGCAGATTCAGATCGAGATTGGCGCGCGATGCGGCCAGCAGCTCGCGCGCTGCCTCGACTTGCGTGCCGCGCTGTCCGAAATCGAACAACACCCAGCTGAGCGCCAGGTTCTCGGAAGGGGATAGCGAATGCGCGTCGGTATCCAGCGCCGGCTGGTGGTCGATCCGGGTGGCAGTCCAGCTATCGAGCTCCTGGGCTTTTCCCCGTACCGTGGGCAAATAGCTCTCCCGGGCGACTCGCAAAGCTGCCGCATTTAATTGAATGCTCGCCCATGCCCCACGTGTTTTGGGATTGTTGCAGAGCGCACGACTCACCGCCTCCAGCAGCGGCAGTGGACGCACCAAGGCTCCGGACACGCACGCCTCATCAGGCAACAAAGGGGCCGCGGGCGATGCCGGCAGACCCTTCGAGTCGGCCGCCGCCGCGGCGCAACTTGCCAATCCCAGCCCGAGAGCGACTGCCCCTGAAAGGGGGCCCTTTTTCTTATGGAATAGCATCCGTGCGCTCCTGCAATCTCCAGACGGAGCATACGATAGTCCTAACAACAACATACCAATATGATTACAAGTCGCGCACGCCTGTTATGGGTGGCGCACGGATCGCGCACGAGCCATGGGAGAGACGAAGGTCTAAGCCACACGGCTCCCTCCAGTACGGACCAATCCGGTCGCGGGCCTTAAAAGAAATGTCGCTGCAGCGAAAGCTCTAACGAGACCGCCCCATTACCTTTCGCCAAGCTTTCATAGCCCGTTCAAGGAGGAGACGTATGAGCATGCTTCGCAGGCGCTGGCCACTGGCCACCGCTCTCTTGATGGCAGCGGCCGCAGGCAGCGGAAACGCTGCTGACCGGGTCGAACTGTCGCTGAATCACTTGCCCGTCAATTTCGCCGGACAAGAAACAGTTGAGAACGCACTGGCAACCCGGTCAGGGACCAATGGAGTCGTAGCTCTTCTGGGCGCCGAAGACTCCCTCCAGATGCGACCCGCGCGCAAAACCGGCCGTGGCGAGCAACTGGAGCGAGGACAACAGATGTTCCGCGGCCTGAAGGTACACGGCGCGGAATATATTGCCACGCGCGACGCGACGGGTCAGTACTCGTTCGTGACCGGTACCCTGGTACTGAATATCGATCGCGACGTCAGCTCGGTCACCCCGCGCCTGTCAGCCCAAGAAGCGGAGCGCGCTGCTCGCGCCCCCTACTTGCAAAAGGCCAATGCCGTCGCGACGGCGAGCCGCAAGGGTATCCATCCCCTGGAGGCACCGACGCTCCTCATATATCAGCGCGACGATGGTCATGCCGTGCTGGCATGGCGCGTGGAGTTCAGTGTGGACGGGCGGCCTGGACAGCTACCCCAGCAGCCGGTTGCGTTTATCGACGCCCAGACCGGCAAGACAATCTTTGAGTACAACAATCTGCACACGGTCGAGAGCCAAGGCCGCGGCCCGGGCGGCAATCAGCGCATGGGGCAGATTGAGCACGGCAACAGCGTTGGCGGGATCGACGGCTTCACGACAGTGGACAAGACTGGCACGACTTGCTCCATGTCGAACAGCAAGACACGGGTAATCAACGCCAGAAACACCACCAATGACACCGGTACGGCAGCCCAGACCTTCACCTGTCCGGACAACACCAACCGTTTCGTTGAAGGCACCGTGAATGGCTCATTCGGCGTGATGAATGACATCCTCTATAACGGCGCCAGAACGGTGGACATGTACCAGCAATGGTTCAACCAGTTCCCGCTCAAGTGCAGCAACATCCTCAGCCAGTACGGCCACTTCGACCAGAACCTGGAAAACGCCTTCTGGCAAAACTGCCGCATGCACTACGGTGACGGCGCCACCATGTTTCATCCATTGGTCTCGATGGACGTCGTAGGACATGAAGTCAGCCATGGCGTGACTGAAGGGCGCTCGGGTCTGCAATTTACCGGCCAATCGGGCGGACTGAACGAGTCCTTCTCGGACATGGCGGGCATGTCGCTGGAGTTCTTCGAAACCGGCACCAACACCTGGAAGATCGGCTCGCGCATCGTCAAGGGCTCGGGACAATTGCGCTGCATGGACAACCCGCGCTGCGATGGCCAGTCGATTGACAACGCAAATCAGTTCACCAACGGGCTCGACCCGCACTTCGCCTCCGGCGTGACCAACAAGGCCTTCTTCCTGCTGTCGACCACTCCCGGTTGGGATACCCACAAGGCATTCCAGGTGTACTTCAGAGCCAACGACATGTTCTGGACGTCCACCACGAACTACCAGCAGGCTGGCGAGGGTGCTTGCAGAGCCGCGGCGGATCTTGGCTTCAACGGCGACGATGTGCGCGCAAGCTTGAACGCGGTCGGCATAGCCGGAACCACCTGCCAAGGCGCGGGACCCGGACCCGGCCCTGGCAATGACACTCCGCTGCAGAACGGCGTGCCGGTCGGCAACGTTTCCCTGGCTACGGGCCAACAGTTGTTCTTCAAGATCGACGTTCCGGCGGGCTCTACCAACCTGCGATTCGTGACGAGCGGCGGCACCGGTGACACTGACGTCTACGCCAAGCTCGGCAGCCATCCAACGACCACAGTCAACGATTGCAAGAGCGAGGGACCCACAACATCCGAGAGCTGCGTCATCGCGGCGCCGCAGGCAGGAACGTACTTCGTTCTGTTGAATGGCTTTGCAGCCTCCAACGGCATAACGCTCACCGCGACATTCACAGCCGGCGGCAACAACGGTGGTGATACAGCGCTGCAGAACGGCGCGCCGGTTTCCGGCATCAACCTGGCCACCGGACAGCAGTTGTTCTTCAAGCTCGATGTTCCCGCCGGCGCGACCAATCTGCACTTCAGGACCACAGGTGGTCCTGGCGACACCGACGTGTATGCCAAGCTCGGCAGCCATCCGACAACCACTGACAATAACTGCGCGAGTGAAGGTCCTACGACTACTGAGGACTGTGCGATTGCGGCTCCGACGGCCGGGACGTACTTCGTGCTGTTGAATGGCTTCGCGGCTTCCAATGGTGTGACGCTCACTGGCTCATTCACAACGCCAGGCGGTGGTGGCGGAGGCGACGGCTCAGAGACGGTGCTCCAGAACACCGTGCCGGTCAGCGGCATCAGCCTGGCCGCGGGTCAGCAAAGGTTCTTCCGCATCGACGTTCCGCCAGGACAGGGTCTCCTGCGCTTCGACTCCTTTGGAGGAACAGGAGATACGGACATCTACGTGCAGATCGGTGCGCATCCCAGCCTCACGAACAACATCTGCAAGAGCGAGAGTCCGTCGACCACTGACTCGTGTGTCTTCACCTCACCAGCCCCAGGAACATACTTCGTTCTGTTGAACGGATCTGCGGCCTCCGCTGGCGTATTCTTGCAGGGTGCTTTTGGCCCGTAACCTTTCAGTTTCGGCTCAACGGACGAGGTGGCCTCCGGCCGCCTCGTCCCGGCAAACAACAGAGGTTCAGACTCATGGAACGAGTCCACACGCGGCTCGAGCGATGGTGCTCGACTGCGTGGCAAGAACTGCGCAAACCCCTGACGACGCTACTCAGCCCCCTCGACGAGCTGGCCAGTGATCCGGCCTGTGTCGAAATCCGCTCCCGACTCATCACCATTCAACGCAACGCCCGGCTGCTACTGCACCTGGTGGACTCGCTAGCGCTGCTCGCCAAGCTACACAACCGCACTCCACCTCTGGTTCTCGAGAGCGAAGCCGAGCTCAGCGAAGGAGACAGCGCATTCCTTACCAAACTGGATGCCCTGATCTGCTCTGAACTGGACAATACCGCACTCGACATCCCGATGATTTGCACACGGATGCACTTCTCGCCCAAACAGATGCAACGCAAGCTCCGGACGCTGACAGGGCTGACACCGACTGAATATCTGCGGCAAAAGCGGCTGCGGCGAGCCGAGGAGATCCTGCTGCAAGGCAAGTCCGTGAGCTGTACCGCCTACGCCACGGGATTCGCATCACAAAGCTACTTCACGACCTGCTTCAAGAAGTGGGCAGGTGAAACACCCCGAGCCTGGCAAAAGCGCATGCAGAGTCAGAGTCGCTCCAGCCACGACTGAGCTCACACCGTACGAGTCGCCACGGCCGGTGAAATGGACGCGGCCCGGAGCGCTGGTATCAGCACGGCAAGCAGTCCGACGACCCACAACAGCAGGATACCGCCAACGAGGTAATACAGCGGCAGCTGTGGAATCTGGTACATACGGCTAAGTTGCACTCCCGCGGCTAACGCGAGGATGCAGCCCAAGACCACCCCGCCGGTGGTGATGACCCAGTTCTCGACGAGGAAATAACGCAGAATGTGAAATTTGCGCGCGCCGATCGCACGCCGCGTACCGAGTTGCTTGGTACGCGAAGCAACGCTGAATGCAGCAAGACCCACGATGCCAACAATGGTCACAATCACGACGAGCAAGGTCGCCACGCTGAGAATGATGGCGCTCGCGCGATACCCCTGCCGGGCATCCTCAGCTGTGCGATCGTATGCTTCCATACGCTCAATGAATCGCCCCGGCTGCAAGTCCGCGAAGTTCTTGTCGACCTCCGCCATGAGCTGATCCCGCCGCCCGGGCTTCGCCCGCACGATATATTGACCGTCGGGGCCCGGTGCAATGATGGGCAGTATCACGATTTGGGTAGCGAACTGGTCGTACTGGGAAAACACCGGGTTCGCACGCATCTGATCCACGATACCGACAATGACGGCCGACTTGTTGACCAGACCTGCGTAAACGGTCTTGCCCAGCGCGTCATGCTTGGGGAAGAGCTTGTCGGCAAACGCCCGGGTTACGATCACCTCCGGAGCCCACCTTGACATCGCCGTGCCGAAATCAGCAGCCGGTGGCACCACCGTGGTCGCCTCGAAGTTGCGGCCGGCGACGAGCTTCAGCCCCAGAGCGTCAATGAACTTTTCGCTGCCGAAATAGAGGGCGCCCGTCACGCCGCCATTCGGATTGAGCAGAGTCTGAGGATCAACCGCGAACGGCAGGTCCGAGTTCGAAAATGTCTGCGGTATATTGTTGGCGGTGGTTGCCGCAATCACTCCAGGCAGGGAATTCAGGTACGCAAGATCCGCCTTCACCGCGGCCGGGTAGTTATAGTCGGACGTACTCGGCGCTGTCGCGATCCAGAATGTATTGGTCAGGTCGAGCCCCGTTGGCTTGTTGGCATCCTCCAGCTTCTGCCGGACCACGTAAGCCATGTTCACGACCACAGCCAGTGTGAGGGCCACCTGTGCCGCGACCAGCAGCGGTCCGGTCCTGTTACGCCACATAGCGCTCAGTAGCGCGCGAATTTCCATCTGTATTCCCCTATGAGTCTACTGAGTCTTGAGAAAGGTCGCGGGCGCAAGCCGGCCGATGCGATATGCCGGATAGAGTCCTGCCAGTACACCCGCCAGCAAGGACAATGCAACAGCCGCCAGCATCACCGGAATGTCCATGTGAACGAATGACTGGACGAGCGCGACACGGTCGGGATTGTCCGAATGAGCCAGCCGGCTGGAAAACATCAGCACCTTCAGGGAGGACAGTCCTGAGAGCGTCAGCGCCACACCGACAGCGCCGCCCGCAAGCCCGACGACAATGACCTCGATCAGATGCTGCCGGATGATATCGATACGACGTGCCCCGAGCGCCCGGCGCAACCCCGAGATCGGCGCGCCAGTTAAAAACTTCGCCAGCATCAACCCGAGCGTATTGAGGACACACACCGTAAAGAACACGAGCCCGAGTGCCAGCTGCATGCGACTGTCGTCACCTATCACGTCCCGCATGGCCAGCCACGTCGGCACATCGACCACGCGATTGTTGTTTTTGCGTGGAAATCGTCCGTGCTGCCGTTGCTCGTTCGCATAGTTATCCACGAAGGCCTGGTATCGATCGCGGTCGGCGCGGCTGCGCAGCTCCACCCAATACTGCAACCAGACGCATTCCTGGGTAAACAGCGCATCCGGCCCGTCGAACTTCGCGCTTCTGGCGACACAGTTGACGTTGCCTCGGGGGGGCAATTTGAGGGCACGCCCCCATCCGAATGGGATGAAAATCTCTTCCGGAATGTCCCACCCGCCCCAAGCTTGCAGGTCGTAATACTTCGGTCGCGGCATCCATGCCGCGATGACGCCAACCACACGGTATGAACGGCCGTCCAACACTACCTCGCGGCCTACGCTGTTGATGCCGCCGAAGATCTTCTGGTTCATGAACTTCGACAGGACGACGACGGCGCCCGGCGCGTCGTCCTCCGCCCGTGGCCAGCCGCCGCCATAGATGAAGGGCACATCGAACATAGTGAAGAAATCCGCCGTGGTCACTCGAGTAGAAACACTGAAGGGTTTTATGCCCTTGTTGTCCGGAGTCACGACCTGCCGCGTCCTGAACATCATGACTGAGTGCAGCGGAATGTCCGACGCATAAAGGGCGCGGGCGTCTCGATAGGTCAGTTGGAATGGCGGGTATTCCGGGTGTCGCTCGAAGCTCTCGGGTGGCTCGTCATCCCGGGTGTCGAGGGTTACGGCGAACAGTTTATCTTCCTTCCAGGGAATGGGATGTCCGGCGCGCGCATGATAGAGCGTGATGGCGATCATGGATGCCGCTATACCCACGGCGATCGCGCTGATCATGAGGGCGCTCAGCACCGGATTGCGGCGCAGGCTCCGGATAGCCAGACCCAGGTCGTGGATGAGCACGGCGCTCTCCTTAAACTGCTGCGGATGTGACAGTCGATGACGGCTGTAAGGATTTGAATCGATGGATCCGGTCGATCCGGCCATCGACGATGTGGAGCTGGCGGTGCACACGCTGCGCCAGCTCCGGATTGTGGGTCACCATCAAAATGGTGGTACCTGCGCAGTTGATCTCCACTAACAAGTCCATAATCTGGTCCGACATGGTGGTATCCAGATTTCCCGTCGGCTCATCGGCCAGGATGACCTTCGGGTCCCCGCAAATAGCACGCGCAATGGCCACGCGCTGTTGCTGGCCACCGGACAACTGCGACGGAATGTGTTTCATGCGTGTGCTCAAACCGACGCGATCCAGTGCCGCAGTAATACGCCGCTGTCGCTCCGCTCCAGGCATTCGCCGGTAGTGCAGCGGTGCCTCGACGTTGTGATAAACGTTGAGATCCGGGATCAGATTGAAGCCCTGGAAAATGAAACCGATTTTCTCGTTTCTGATGCTGGAACGCTGATTGTCCGTCAGGCGGCTGACATCCTGACCATCAAATGTATAGCGACCGCCGTCAAGCTCTTCGAGGAGGCCCGCCACATTCAGAAAAGTCGTCTTGCCGGAGCCGGAGTGGCCTGTGATGGCGACAAACTCACCGCGTTCCACCTGCAAACTGAGGTCCCGCAACGCATGCGTCTTTATCACATCCGTACGAAACACCTTGCTCACATTATGCATTTCGATCATGACAACTCCTGCGGTGATTGACTGACGCGGGCTAATCGGCCAAGTGCACTTCCGGCGCGTCACCAAAATCGCTGATGCTCGAGACGATGATCTGATCGCCCGCGCTCAACCCGGAGAGTATCTGCACTTCACCAACACTCATCGGACCAAGCCGCACCGGTTGTCGCGTTGCCACATCGCCCTGCACCCGATAGACCACCGAACCGGCTTCGACAAATCCTCCGCGTTCGACCTTCAGCACACCGTTGCGTTGATCCAGAACGATACGAACGTTGACGCGCTGGTTCTGGCGCACTCCGGGGGGCGCCTGGTCTGCGAACCGCAACCTTCCTTTGACCTCATTCTGCTGAACTTCCGGTGAGATCGCGGTGACCGCGCCGCGGTAGTTCTTTCCGGCATAGTTGATGTCCGCCGCCATACCGATCGCGAGATCCGCGGCATATGACTCAGAGATGCTGAATTCCACTTCCAATGAGGACAGGTTCACCACGGTGAGAAGGCCCTGGTTCTCAGTGACCGCCGCCTTTTGATTCACCAACAGGCTGCCGACCATGCCTTTTACCGGGGAGCGGACCGTCAAGGCGTCCGCGCGACGCTCCAGGTCGGCGACCAGGAGTTTCTGGCGCTCGAGGTCGGTGCGCTTGTTTTTGAGATCGAAGTTGAGACTGTCTTCCTGCAGCCGCGCATTCGAGACTGCATGGTCATACGTGAGGCGCGCGTCGTCTTTCGCATCCTGTGCTTTGTCCAGATCGCGATGGGCGACCACGCCCTGTTCGATCCCGCTCTTCATTCTCTCCAGCTCGCGCTGAGTTGCGCGGACCTGGGTCGTTGCGAGATCCACGGTCTGCTTGCTTTCCAGGATCTGCCGGCGGGTCTCGATGCCCTGCCGATCCAATCCCACCTTCAGGCCTTCGAGCGTAGCGCGCTCACGCGCCAGCTCATTGTTCAACGCCGGACTGTCCACGGTTGCCACTACTTGCCCCGCTATGACAGGAGCGCCCGCCACGACGTTGAACGTCACTGTGCCGACAGCCGAAGAAGACAGAGTCGGGCTATTCGCCACGACGACGAGCCCATCTGCAGCGACATCCCTGACGAAGGCGCCACGCGTGACTGTGGCGATGCGCACTCGCGCTCGCGGTACGACTACTTTGGAGCTCATCCAGGATTTCAGGACCCATCCAAAAACCAGCACCAGCGCGACGAGCCCACCTCCGAGCATCACGAGCATGCGCCGGCGCCGACGCGCACCGCTAGCCGGATCGACGAGCACGTCTTGCGCCGACGTATCGCGCACTTTGGCTTCAACCCTCGAGTCCATAGGTGAGCTCATGGCTGCCCGCTCCCCGTAGCGCCGGATCCATTGGTAACCAGCAGCCCGTCAATCACCTCCAGATCGTGCTCCAACAGCCTGCCGGCCTGTTGTTTCAACGTCAGCAAGGCGGTGAGGTAGTCGTATCTGGTCTGACTGTAGGCACGCTCTGCCACGTAGTAGTTATTCTGGGCGTTGAGGAGATCGAACACGCTGCCTGTGCCGAACTCCACGTTGCGTTGACTCGCTTCTACCGACTCACGCCCGGACTCGACCGCGCGTTTTGCCGCACCGATACGTGAGATCCCGGTAACCACGCCGCGATAAGACGCACGCGTCAGACGTTCGGTATCTCGTTGCGCCGTGTCGTAAAGTGCTTCTGCCTGGCGGTACAGAGCTCGCGATTGACGCACGGCGGAAGAAACGGCACCGCTCTGAAATAAGGGCCAGCTGAAAGAAATACCCACCGCATCCAGGGATTGATTGCCACCAAAAGCCAGATCCTGCCAGGTGTGGGAAGTGCTGGCGTTGAGACTCAGGGTCGGCAAGCCCTTGCCACGCTGTACCGCTATGTCGCGATCCTGGGCCTGCGCCTGTAACATGGCGGCGCGCACCGCGGGGTTGTCCTGTTTGGCAGAGGTGACCCACTCGTCGACCGAAGCCGGATCGGGAGAAGTGAGCGGAATGTTGTCCCGCAGCGCCGCGACGTCCGCGCCATGAGGGCCGACGATCTCGGTCAGCGCCAGCTGCGCATCATCCAGAGTATTTTGCGCATCGATGACGCTTTGCTCGGTCGCATCGTAGAAGGCCTGGGCCTGCGCGACTTCACTGCGGGGACTGGTCCCGATCCGCTCACGAATCCTGGCCTGGTTCAACAAAGCGCCGAAGGCCGCGCGCGCGCTCCGGTTGGTCGCGAGTTGATCTTTGGCCGAAAGAATTCCGAAATATGCGCTCGCCACCCGGAGCAACAGGGCCTGTTGAGCCGCGAGCAGGTTGGCTTGTGCGCTGGCGGCCAGGAAACTGGCTTCCTTGAGCCTATTGAAGGACTCGAAGCTCCAGAGCGTTTGCGTGAGCGTCAGTCCGTATGCATGTGTGTCCGTGTAGCAATACTGTGTCTGCTGACCGGAGGCGAGCGTGCAGTTAGCCGCTTGGGTTGTCGTCACCGGAGTCGTTATTGCAGTACCCTGTATCCCTTCTCGCTCCCGACCCGCGCTCACACTGGCGCTGAGCTGCGGCAATAGCTGCGAGAGCGCCTGTGGACGCGCCTCGATGGCCGCATCGCGTTGGTAACCAGCTGCTTGCAGTACTGCATCCCGCGATAGCGCCAACCGATACAGGTCCAGCAAGTCATTCGCGCTTGCTGACCGCGCCCCTCCAACAAGAGCTATCACCATGAGGCAACACCGCAGGCGCACCAGTGGATTACTCCCGTACTCCATTCACTGGCTGTAGAGATGCGGCAGGGTCAAAAAGGGTTTAACGAGAAGAGTGAAATTCTCTGTCCGCCCGGCGGACGCTGGCCAGGGGACCCCGATTCGTGACACGCTCAGTGCCGTGCAATCCTGAGTAGACCGGAGCGAGCCCATGCCAGTCCCCTGGGCACAGATTGTCCGACTCATGCCTTCGATCCTGGAGCTTTCTCATGAGCTCGTGAAGCGCACGCGCCGTCCACCGTCGTCAGGCGAAGTGCCGCCTCAGAAGGAAAGCGATCCTGCCCTCACCGCGCTGGACGAGCGCACCAGCTCACTCGAGGAGAACGAGCGGAAGCAAGCCGAGCTGGTGACGAACATGGCGGAGCAGCTCGAGCAGCTCACTACGGCTGTCACAGCACTGCATCGTCAGTGGCGCATATTGTTAGCAGGATTGCTCGCTACAGGCGTGGTTGCCCTGGTCGCGCTGATTGTCGCCGTGGGCATGCAAGTTGCGCATTGATCGGCGTCATTGCGGGAGCTCATATGCAAGTCATAGTGAATTCGGACCACAACAACCCTGGCGATACCTCATTGACCGAGGCTCTGGAAGCCGCCCTGACGAGCTCGGTCGAGCGCTTCGCAGCGCGAATTGTCAAGGTGGAAGCGTTCCTCAGCGATGCCAATAGCTCCAAGCACGGAGCGCGGGACAAACGTTGCGTTCTGGAGGCCAGGGTCGCAGGTGCCCGGTCAGTCGTCGCAACCGGTGAGGGACCTGGCTGGCAGGAGGCCATTGACGACGCAGCGGGCAAGCTCGAGCGGGCCCTGGAGCATGCTTTCGGCAAGCTCGACGCTTCGGCGGGCCGGACGCCCAGGGAGCAGGACCTGGCTACCGTGGACGAGCTGAGCGAGCTCGAGAAGTGGGAGCGCGACCGTCGCTCCGGGGCCTCGAAGCACGCCAAGTAGAGCCGCGGAGCCTCCAAAACCCCGCACCGCCCTCGCCGGGACCGTGAAAGCTGCACGGGATTAACGAAACTCCTGTAATGTACCCGGCGGCTTGTGCCCTATCGGTCTGTCCGCCTGATCCCGGGCGTAGCCTCCCTTTTATTAATGAGTAACTGGCAGTGACCAAACTATACGTTGGAAATCTTCCCTTCAGCGCGACCGAAGACTCTGTGCGCGCCCTCTTCTCCAAGCACGGAACCGTCGAGAAGGTTTCCTTGATTACCGATCGTGAAACCGGTCGCCCGCGCGGTTTCGGCTTCGTGGAGATGTCCAACGCCGACGCCTCGCGCGCCATGCAGGCGCTCAATGGCGCCGACTTTGACGGCCGCCCCCTCAAGGTTAACGAAGCGCAGGACCGCGAGCGCTCAGGTGGTGGCGGCAACCGTGGTGGTCCGCGCCGCTACTGAAGAACTGCCATCTTCATCGTTCCAGCCGCGCTCCAGCGCGGCTGGCGATGGATCGGGGCGACCGCAAACGCGAGCCTCACCCACCCCAGCGGTTGAGCTCCGGAATTGATCACCCTTACCTTTCGTCCGCTGCACGGTGAATCGCCGGTGCTGGTCCGCGGGATGTACTTCAGGATATGTGCTGACGCAACACTCCGAAGCTCAGATAACGCCATCGCGGCGCGTTACTCCGAGCGACTCTGGCTACTCGGCCCACGGCAATATCGATCGTTTGAATGCAGCGGACCGGTATACCTGCGCGTCACTGGCAGCAATGGCACCCGCGAGCACGCCGGACCCTTCGACTTCATCAAAGCGACCGAAGGCGCCATCTTCACGCACGATAGCCGCCTGGGCTTTCACTCCTCCCCGGAGGACGCTGGCGTCCTACCCGCCATATGGCGGGAGGTTGCGCTCCTGTCCGCTCCTTCCACCTGAGGGCGACGCCCGGATACCAATTACTGACAGGCAGCTTGCACCTGCGCGCAGAAGCTCGCGATCCTGGTCTTCCTGAGTGTTGTCCAAGCCGCGAGCTGCGCTTCGAGCTTGCTATGGAAGCTCGAGTAAGTCTCGATCTCTTGCGCATTGGGCGCGGTGTCAGCATCGTCCAGCAGCCCGGCGAATGAATAGATCTGCTCATTCAGCATGCCAGGATAGTTGAGGTTGGCCTCGGATCCCTTGATGTTGACCTGCATCAGGACCCCTTCGATGCCGGAGGCTTGCCGCAACAGCGAGTTACCTTCGGCTGCGCGCCACTTGGCGCCACCCTCCTTCAGTGCCATCTCAACCTTCTCTTTGAAGGCGCGGATGTCATTCACAGCCCGATGCAACGCGTCCTGGTCATGGTAGACCTGCATCGACAAGGCGAACTTCTGCTGCAAGCCCGCAAGTGATTGCTTCACGCGCGGATCGGCGCGGATCACGAGGGGCGCGGTGTGAGTCTGGCCGTTGTAGTTGAGCTTGAGAGTGTAGTTGCCGGGCAGCACCATCGGGCCACGCGGCGGCAAACCCGCGTAGAACGCGCCTGGAATCTGGACCGGATCGTCGTAACGCAGGTTCCAGACAAAGCGGTTGCTGCCTGGCGCCACAGGCAGGGTGGTCGGCGGATGGACCTCGTCGGGCCATTCCGGAGGCTGCTCGGCCTCCTGCGGCTTTACACTCGTCAGATGGCGCACGACGCCGCCGTTTGAATCGACGATGTCGATCGTAAGCGCGCCGGTCGGCGCGGATCCGCCAGTGGCCAGATAGTAATCGATGATCACCCCGGACGGGGGGTTCTGGCCCGCTGGGGGACGCGTGTCGACCTGATCGGGATAGTAGAGTCGATAGCCCACTGCAGGCTTGTAGAGATACACACTCGATGCGGCCGCCGCCGGCTGGACCTCCCGCAGCGGGGTCATGTCATCAAGGATCCAAAATGACCGCCCGTGTGTAGCAATCACCAGATCGTCGTCCTTCACCACCAGGTCATGGACGGGACTGCGCGGCAAGTTGAGCTGCAAGCTCTGCCAGTGTGCGCCGGAGTCGAACGACACAAAAACGCCGGTTTCCGTGGCGGCATACAAAAGGCTGCGCATGACCGAATCCTCACGCACGGCGTGCACGAACGATCCTTCCGGCAGGCCGGCGTCGATGCGTCGCCAGGTCTTGCCGGCATCGTCAGTCGCGAAAACATAGGGTTTGATGTCATCGAGCTTGTGACGATCCACCGCGACATAGGCAATGTTCGCGTCATATCGGGAGGGCTCGATCATACTGATCGTGCTCCAGGCGGGTAGATCGCGCGGCGTGACATTCACCCAGTTGCCACCACCATCACGCGTCAGTTGGATCTGGCCGTCATCGGTGCCAACCCAGATCATTCCCTTGGCCCGAGGCGACTCGGCGACGGCGAAAATCGTGTCGTAGTATTCGACGCTGGTGATGTCCTTGGTGATCGGGCCGCCAGAGGGCCCCTGCTTTGATTTATCGTTGCGTGTCAGATCGGGGCTGATGGCCTGCCAGCTCATGCCGTCATCGGTTGTCTTGTAAAGACGCTCCATACCGTAGTACAGGGTGTCGGGATCGAAGGGCGATATGGCCAGTGGCGATGTCCAGTTGAAGCGGTGCTCCAGGTCCCTGGCCGCATGCCCCGAGGCGTCGACCGGCCATGCGGAGATGACCTGCGACTGCATGGTTTGCTTATTGAAGCGGCTGATGAGATTTTCATTCGTCCCGTAGACGATGTTGGCATTGCGCGGATCGGCCAGCACAAAGCCGGCTTCGCCGCCGCCCACGTCATACCAGTCCCGATCCACGATTGCGCCCTGGTCATCCATGCTGGCGATCGCGATGCTGGTGTTGTCCTGCTGTGCGCCGTACACGTAGTAAGGGAAGCGGTTGTCGACGGACACGTGGTAGAACTGGGCCGTTGGCTGGTTGTACACCGTGCTCCAGGTCTTACCCTTGTCGAAGGAGATCGAGGCTCCCCCGTCGCTGGCTTCAATCATCCGGTCGGTATTGGTCGGGTCGATCCAGATTCCGTGGTGATCGCCATGACGCGCCGGCAGGAGCTCGAAACTCTTGCCGCCGTCGGTGGAGCGGAATACCCCGGTATTCTCCGCGTACACCGTATTCGCATCCTTGGGATCGGCCAGGATTGTCGAGAAATACCAGGCCCGCTGGCTCAGCCGCCCGTCATCGTTGATACGTTGCCAGTGCTCGCCGCCATCATCAGAACGGAACAGGCCGCCTTGTTCCGCCTCGATCATCGCGTAGACACGCTTGGAGTCCGCCCCCGAGACGCTCACGTGAATACGCCCCAGCGTACCTCCCGGTAGTCCATTACCACTGAGCTGTTTCCAGCTCAGGCCACCATCTGTGGACCGAAACAGGCCGCTACCGGGACCGCCGCTCGAGAAATTCCAGGGCTGCCGGCGTACCTGCCACATTGCCGCGTAGACGATTTTTGCATCGTGCGGATCGAAACTGACGTCGATCGCCCCTGTCTGCTCATCCCGATAGAGCACCTTCGTCCACGACTTACCGCCATTGGTGGTGCGGAAAATGCCCCGTTCCGGGCTCGGGCCGAACGCATGGCCGAGGGCGGCCACCAGAACGATCTCAGGATTTTCCGGGTCGACGATCACAGCACCGATCTGCCGGGTGTCCTCCAGACCCACGTGGCTCCAGGTCTTCCCACCATCGGTTGACTTGTAAACGCCATCTCCGTAGGTCATGTCACCACGCGGCGCAGCTTCGCCGGTTCCGACATAGATAATGTCGCGATTGGAAGGCGCGACGGCAATCGCGCCCACGGAAGAAATCGGCGTGTCATCCGTGAGTGGCGTCCAGGTCCCGCCGCCGTCCGTCGTCCGCCACACTCCCCCAGCCACCGCGCCAAAATAGAACGTGCTGGCATCCCCGGGAATGCCCGCAACAGCCAGTGCGCGACCGCCGCGATAGGGACCGATATTACGCCATCGCAGCGCGCCGAAAAGACTGGGATTCACCGCGGCAGCAGTTGCCGTTGGCGGTGAAGCCGCGGGCGCGGCAACCGAGTCAGTCAGCGGCAATGCCGCGCTGGTGGCAACTGCCAAAGCAACACAACAGCTGAATCTCAGGTGGCTCATTTCGCACTTGTCTCACTGGATGCGCCGGCCGCGTATGGGGTCGATCTTACTTCGGGGCCAGGGTCTGTGTCTCTATCGACCCGAAGCCGGCTGTTGCGGTAACCATAAAGCCCGTAGACCGAGAATCCCATGGCGGTCCAGATGGCCAGTCGCCACCAGGTATCTTTGGGCAACGCCAGCGTCATGACGATGCAGACACAGGCGCCGAGAACGCAGGTGACCGGCGCGAACGGCACTTTGAATGCCCGCGGCAAGTCCGGCCGGGTTCGACGCGCCACGAGCACCCCAAGGCACACCGCCGCGAAGGCCAAGAGGATACCGATGGAGATGAGCTCTCCCAGAACATCCAGAGGAAACAGACCGGCAACAATGGCTGCCAATGCTCCGCTGACGACCGTAGCAACGTGAGGCGTTTGATAGCGGGGATGACATCGTGTGAGCGCTCGAGGCAGAAGCCCATCGTCCGCCATCGCCAGTAAAATGCGAGGCTGGCCCAGCAGACACATCAGGATGACCGACGTCATACCCACAATGGCACCGAGTTTCACCAACGAGCCGAGCCATAACAGCTGTGGATGGGCATCGAGAGCGACCGCCACCGGCGCTTCCGCCGCGAGCCTCCAGTGAGGAACCATACCGGTCAACACAGCCGCCATCCCCACGTAGAGCGCCGCAGAAAGCACGAGAGCCCACATTATCCCGAGGGGAACGTCGCGTTGCGGATTACGAGCCTCCAGCGCTGTCGTAGAGGCGGTGTCGAAGCCAATATAGGAAAAGAAGATGAGGGCGGCGCCCTGAAAAACACCGGACCAACCGAACTGACCGAAGTGCCCCGCATTGGGTGGGATGTAGGGATGCCACAATGCCGGATTGACAAAGCGAGCCCCTGCCAGGATGAACAGGATGATGATTGCGACCTTGATCAGGACCATCAGGGTGTTGATGCCCGCGGATTTCCTGACGCCCACGTAGCACAGCCCACTCATCGCCGCCACAATGAGAACGGCGGGAACGTTGAGCGCGGCACCAGTGAGCCCCAGCCCTCCGGATTCGAGCTTTCGCAGAGGCGCGTTCACCAGCGACGCCGGGAGATGCATCCCGAGCTGCGCGAACAGATTGGTGATGTAAGCCGACCATCCCACGGCGACGGCGGAGGCCGACAGCATATACTCCAACAGCAGATTCCAGCCGATGAACCATGCAATGCCTTCGCCGAGGGTCGCATGGGCATAGCTGTAAGCACTGCCTGAAACCGGCAGCATGGTGGCGAATTCGCAATAACACAACGCGGCCAGTCCGCAGCCCAGGGCCGCAATCAGCAATGCAAGGGTGAGCGCCGGACCGCTGTTGTGGGCCGCGACTGTCCCGGTCAACACAAACACGCCGCTGCCGATCGTTGAGCCCAGGCCGATCGCGGTCAGTTGCCACGGCCCCAACGTGCGGCGTAGTCGCCCCGCCTCAAGGTCGGGCACGACCCAGGCGCCCCTCATGGCGGCAAGCCTCCATCACCAGCCGCGTCAGCAGATACAGCCGGGGCGTGACACTCGACAGCTCGATCCACTCGTGATCGGTATGAAAGCCACCGCCGACGGGACCTAGGCCGTCGAGCGCCGGTGTCCCTACCGAGACGACCACATTGGACTCCGACGCCCCACCGTTCCCCGACAGAGTCAGCGTCTTACCGAGCTCCGCGTAGACGCCCTGAGCAAGCTTACCCAGCGCGTCCACCTGCTCGTTCTCCACCAGCGGTGGGTAAGTAGCGCCGTCCGGGGCGACCGAAATCGTAGTGTCCGCAATGACAGGAGCTCTCAACCGCGACTTCATTCGCGCCACGATCACCTCGAACTCGCCTGCCTGTCTGAAGCGGACGTCAAACGTCGCGGTAGCCAGATCCGGAATGATGTTGGTCCGGTCGCCGGCAGTGACGACCGTCAGATTGACAGTCGCCCCGTCGCCGCTGCGGGGAAAAGCTTCGCGCAAGGCATCGAGCTGATGAACCAGCTCGACCGCCGCATTCCGGCCGTTTTCCGGCACCATGCCCGCGTGCGCCGCACGCCCCCGTACCTGCATGACAATGTTGCCCGCGCCCTTGCGCCAGACCGTGAGGGCATCGGGCGGATCGCCCGGCTCCATATTGAGCTCCACATCGCTTTGCCGGGCCAAGCTCTGAATGAGCGCCGTGGACCCTGGAGATCCCAGCTCTTCGCTGCCATCGAGTAGCAGCGTGAGGGTGGCATAGTCCTTGAAACCCAGCTGGTGCAGGATCTCGAGCGCCGTGACCGCCGTCACCACCCCACCCTTCTCATCGCCGCTGCCCGGCCCGTAGGCCCGGCCGCCTTCGATCCGGAAGGGACGCTTCGCGACCGTACCGGGACCAAACACGGTATCGACGTGGGCGATGATGAGCACCTTCGCCTTGCCGGTGCCATGAAACACCGCGACCAGGTTCGGCGCCAGTCCGGAGCTTTCCGCAGGCGCGGTCCGCACTTCGGCGCCAGCTGACTTCAGACGTTGTGCCAGGAGCGACTCCACCCGCTCGCCACCTGCGACGTCGCCCGAGCCCGAGTCGATATTGACAATGGACTTCAACAGCTCGATCTCTCCCGCCCGGCTGGCTTCAACCGCGCGATACACAGTCTCCTCGGGCTGACCCGCCGCGCCCACCTGCGGCAGGATCAGGAGCACGCCCGCGATCAGGATCCAGATTCTCCTCATCACCCGGGGCCCTGGACGAACTGACGCACGTCGTTGGTAAAGGCGTGAACCGCCCGCTCTCCGACATAACACATGTGCCCCGACTCGTAATGGCGGATGAAAACCCTCTCCTGAGGGAATAGCGGATTCTGGAAGGTATGCTCGACCCCCATGAAAGGGGCGTCCAGATCGTAATAACCCGAATGCGTCATGAGCCGCATGCGCGGATTGACGGCCATTGCCCGGGCGAGCAGTGGCGACACATCGCTATATTCGTCGGCCGAATCTGGAAAGTCCGTTTTCCAGTGCGAGTTAGCCACGAAGTTGATCATACGAAAAGGGCGCTCGGCCTCGAGCTTCAGCTCGCCCGAAAGGTATTCGCCTATCGCGAGGCCAAAGGCCTGTTGGAGTTGCGTCATGGAAGGGTCACTCTCTATATCCCCCATGCCCGTCGTGTTCGCGATGACCGTCCTGGTATCGTACTTCCCGATGCGCAGGCCCTTATCCTCGAGCAGACGGCCGGCAAACTCCTCAAGAGTGATGCGCTGCCCCGCGCGCGTGACGAACGCCGCCGGCAGGCCAGTGTATGTCGCGAGCGCGCGTGCGATCGCCTCGCGTCGCTCGCTCGAAGCGCGCGCCCCCAGATAAAGGGCCGGACCATACGTTTCAATGGCAAACCGGCGGACGTCCTCGATCAGCTCAGGCAAAGAGCGACCGGTCGACCCGCGGCCATGATAGAGCGCCGTTGCCGCGAAAGTGGGCAGATATGCCTGAAAGTAACTATCATTCGTCGGGTGTGAGAAGAGCTGGGTACGATTTTCCACACACGAGACCAACATGACGCCGGCAACCGGGATCGCTGGCAATTCGCCCGTCGACACTCCCCCCATGAGATCGCGCGTCAGAAGCGCGAGCCGCACAGTGCCGTAACTCTCTCCCATCAGGTAGAGCGGCGACTCCCAACGATCGTGCCGCGCAAGCCATATCCGGATGAAGTCCGAGCAGGCGCGTGAGTCCTCGCGTGTGCTCCAGAATGCATCGGTCGCGCCGCGCAAAACTCCACGACTATACCCAGTGCCCGGCGGATCGACGAATACCAGGTCGGCGGAATCCAACACACTGACCTCGCTCTCGACCAGGGGTAACCGCGCAAGCAGAGCAGCCCCGTCATACGAGTCGCCGAATCGGATTCGTCGCGGCCCGAGGCCGCTCAGGTGCAATGACGCCGACGAAGCACCCGGGCCCCCGTTGAAACAAAAAATCACAGCTCGTGTAGCGGGCTTCGCTTGCTGCTCGGCCAGGTACGTATACGAGAAGATCTCAGCTGTTGCACTGCTGCCTACGGGGCTGACAGTGTCCCCTCTGGCGAGAACCGCATACCGCAGCTCGCGTCCGTTGAAACGGCCCCGCTTCTCAACTGACAACGGAGGTATTGCGACCCCTGGGAGCTCTTCCTGCGTGGCGGGCTTCGACCGCCCGGTCGCGGACCCTGCCACCGTGGCGCCTGCTGCAATACTCTTCAGGAAGGCGCGTCGTCTCATTGTTTGCCAGCCAGTATTTTCATGAGCTTGTCGACGTCCTCATGGATGTTGAACACCGACGGTGCGATCCGGACCCTGTCCTCGTAACATGTCACGTAGACACCAGCCGCTTTCAGCGGTTCGACCAGGGCCTGGGCACCAGGACAGGCGAAGACGACAATAGGTCCTTCGGAAGCTGGCGCAAGCGCCCGCAAGCCCGCCTTGCGCCCCTCTTCCCGCACATGATCGAGCAGCCCGCGGCGATAGGTGGCGATTTCCCCGACACCGAGAGCCAGGATCTCCTCCAAGGAGCGGCGCAGAGCCGCCACAATGATGTTGGCGATGGAGCCGCACTCGAACAACGCAGACGCGCCTGCCTGCGGCCGCCATAGCGCCCCTTCCCGAGGCGGGTCCGCAAGCTGCCGCGCGCCGAAGTGGATCGGCTGCAACCGCCTCATCTGCTCGGGCCGGACATATAAGAACCCCAGGCCAAGGTCGGCCATGAGCCACTTATAAGACGACGTGCCGCAGAAATCGACCGGAATCGCCTGCACGTCGAACGGCACCGCACCCACTCCCTGCACGATGTCCGCATACACCGGCACGCCGTGACCGTGCGCGATCCGGCAGACCTCGGCCAGATCGTGTTGGAATCCATTGAAACCGGAAACCCACGAGAGCGCCAGCAGATCGGCACCTGGGGCAAGGGCTCGCTCGAGATCCTTGCTGTCGATGCGCCCATCGCGAGCCTCGACGACGATGACATCCACTCCCCGGGCGCGCAGGCGATCGTAGAGGTATAAGGAGCCCCAGAAATGCAAACTGTCCGTCACGATGCGGCCGCCATTGGATAACCCAAGGGAGGCCACGATGTAGTTCTCGGCAGCGTTTGCGCCCGGCACGAAACTCAGCTCGTCCACCTGCGCATTGATCAATCGCGCGAACGACTTCATGACTTCACGTTGCGCAATCGAACCGTCACGCGGCTGATGCGCGAGCGTTCGGACACGCAGATACGCTGCAATGGCCTCTCTTACGCCGCGACTCATGGGATGCAGATAGGCGTTATCCAACCAAACGCCGTCGGGCTCGAAAGTGCCCACCAGCGGCAACACGGGACGCGGCAGGTCATCCTTGCTCATGTGTTTGTCCCCAGGTAAACCAGAATCCCACTCCGAGTAATCCCCAGGCGCCCACCAGCGCGTAGGGACGCCAATCGGTTTCGTAACCGATCAAAAAGAGTCCGAGCGCCAGGAGCATGCCCAGACTCGACAGCAGGATCACGGTGCGCTGGGAGAGTCGTAACCGCGCGCGCGCAAAGACATCCGGTCTCGCGACCGTAACCCGCAGCGCGCACGCACTGGTGGTCAGATACTTCAGCATGACGGGAATGTTGGATGCGAGAAACAGAAACACCAGGCTCCGGGGTAAGGCCAGCCCGAGGCAGACGCAGGCGAACGCCACGGCAATCGCTGCTACGGGGGTGCCATTCGTCGCGGCAACCGACCCGATCCAACGTGGAATGACACCCGCGCGCCCCATGGCGAACAGCGAGCGCGAGAATATGAGGAAGGAGGCATTCAGCGACTTCGTAAGAGAGATGGCAGCGGCAGTGAGAACCAGCGGCAGCGCCACCGCACCCACAGAGCGAGTGGCCGCCGTGACCAGCGGGGCCTCCGAGCCTGCCAGCGCCGCAGGCCCCACCAGACCGAGCGCGACGAAGGTCACCGCGAGATACACAACCGCGATGAGGACGAGCGAGAGCCCGATGGCGCGCGGAATGTTGGTCTCGGCGTCGCGCACCTCCTCCCCGATCTCCGTAGCGCTCTCGATTCCCATGAAGAGGTTGATCATCAGGGGGGTGGCCAGCACGATCGGCCAGATCCCATGCGGCGCAAGCGGTACGATATGCGACACACTCACGTGCGGCAGTCCGGCGAACACGAAAACTCCGAGGGCCGCGAGCAACAGGCCCATCAACACGGTCTCAGCGCGCGCAGCCACCCTGACACCCGTGGCGTTCAGTAGAAATACCAGCACATACAACGCCAGCATCGCGGGCTTTTCCGCAAGCGGCATGGCCATGGAGACATACTGGACGAGCACCAGCGCGATCATGGTCAACTGCCCGATATTGCCGAAGATCCGCAGCCACGCCAGCAGAAAGCCCACGAACGGATGCAGATACTCGGTGGGCCACTCAAAGGACGCGCCCGAACGTGGGCTGGCGGAGGCGAGAAAGGCATACACTATCCCGAACACGGCCATGGGTGCCGCGGCGATGACGATTGTGATGAGTACGCCGGCACCACCGATTGCCACCGCAGGTGCCAGGACGGAAAAGATCGATACTCCGAGCGCAGAGCCCGCGCCGACCATCACCAGGTCGAGCAGCCCAACCGAGCGACGGAGCGTCGGCAAAGGCCGATGCTCCGCACTCTCGTTCGGGTTCGAGCGACTCAGCATTTAAAAGGTGACCGTCAGGGTGAGGCCATAGGTGCGAGGCTGAATGATCGTCACCGCATAGTCTCCCAAGCCACTCAGAGTGAGCGGCGAGTCACCCAACATGCCGCGTTCGTCGTTTACGTTCTTCACGTAGAACGTGCCCGTATAGTTGCCATGAGTGAGACCGGCGTGAACATCCACCGTGTTGTACGCCGGCAGCTGGAACCGAGGAACAGTGGGGCTGCGCACAAAGTCGGCAATGCGCTTACCAACGTACGAGTAGCGCAGGCCGAGGTCTCCAGACCAGTTCGTGGCCAGCGCAACCGTGTAGTCCGCACCCAGCTGCGAGGTGAAACGGGCAGAGTACGGCAGACGACTTCCGGCCGGAGCGTTCAGAAAGTTAGGGGGTGCATCGGCCGTGAGATGCGCGTCGGTGAATGCCAGGTTTTCCGTAAAGGTGAGCCCCCGCACCGGCGTCAGTGTGCCGGAAAGCTCGAACCCACGACTGACCGCGCTGCCACCATTGACGACATACTCGTTGTCCAGCGCGTCCCGGGTGGTGAGCTGAATCTGCTCCCACGTGATGTAGAACGCGCTCATATCGAGGTAGAGCGTCCGGTCGAACAACGAGGACTTCAAGCCTACCTCGTAGTTCACGGTCCGGTCCGAACCGAACTCGGTTGGGTCGCCCGCAGCGACACCCACGTTGGGGCCACCGACGCGATAGCCGCTGGCGATTCGTGTGTAGACCATGGAATCCGCATTCAGCTTGTAGCGCCCGGAGACCAGGAAGGTCGTCGCATGGTCGTCGGAGCCCTGTACCAGGTCGTAGCAGCAGTTGGCCAGGCCGGCGCCGGTGACCTCCACATTCTGACGGTTGGAGCTGTAGCGAACCCCGGCCTGCACATCGAAGGCCGAGGTGAAGTGATAAGTCAGATCGCCGAAGGCGGCATATTCCTGGTAAAGCGCCTTCGGCGTCGTGGCGATGTAGAGGGCCGGCACATCCAGTGGAACACCGGTCACCGGGTCCGCGGTACCGTCCTGCTGGAGGAAATACGAGTTCTCGTGTGTGAAGAACAATCCCCCGAGCCAGTCGAGGCGATTATCGAGTGCGCTGCCGTTCAGGCGAAACTCCTGGGTGAACCGGCGCGTGCGTAGATGTTGATCCAAAGGGACGCCCAACGCGTCGAGGCCATAGAGTGGCGCATCGAGCGCCGAGAACAGACTCGTCAGATCCTGGTGATTGAAGTACTCGCTCAACGAGTAACTGGTCGAGGACACGAAGTCGATCCCGGCAAACTTTGAATTGATGGCGAGATTGTAGGTATTGAGACTCTCACGGTCGGTCTCGGTGCCCGGGAGCCTGACTTGCTCGAGATCGCCATAGGTCGGCGTCGTAGCGCTGGAGTTGTAGTCGACTCGCTGCGAGCCCAATGCGTGACGCTGCTGCGACAGGAACGAAAGCTTGACCGTCGTATCTTCGGCTGCCTTCCACAGCAAGGCCGCACGCCCGCCCCACGCCAACACCTCGTTGACATTGGACTTTCCTGTGACCGGATCATCGATGTATCCGGGATCCTGCCGTTTGAACCCGCTGACATACAGGGCGAGTCGATCATTGATCAGTGGCACGTTGACCGCACCACGCACACCGTAGCCTGCGTTACCGGACTTCGACCCATCAAGGGACAATCGCCCGAACACACGATCGGTCTGCGGCTGTACTGTGACGTACTTCAACAGGCCCCCCATGGCACTCGCACCGTACAACGTGCCCTGCGGCCCTTTCAGCACTTCGATCTGTTGCAGGTCGGCGGGGTCCAGGTCCGGAGCGAGCTGGTCGCCACGCGCCTGCGCGGTAGCTGAGCCCAACGGCATGTCGTCGATATAAACGCCAACCGTCGGTGTGTCGTCCGTGCCGGTCGAGATGCCACGGATCACAACCTGATTCCAACCCTGGCCGTTGCCCTGCAGGGCGACACCCGGAACACTTCTGAAATAGTCCTCGAGCTTCACATCGCCCTGTTGCGCGAGAGCGTCCGATGTGAGCACCGTTACGGGCACCGGCACGTCCTGAAGACGTTCGCTCATGCGTTCGGCCGTGACGACAATCTCCGCCACTGAGGACACTTGGTCCGCGGTAGAAGCGCTTTCCTCAGATCGGGCCGCGGACGATGCCGCGACCAGCAGCACCAGCGCAAGGTTTTTGCCGGGAGCCCGCCCCAGCGCGTCGCGTTCGCGGTTCTTCATCTCTGACACCCCTTTGTATTGTGCACCGATGTGCTGTCGCTATTTGTGATGTTCTACAGATATTTCACAGCGATATCAACACCAGAGTGGGATGGAGCTATGCTGCGGTGCAAGACGCGCGCGCACAGCGCTAGCCGGAGCCCGCGCGGAGCCGCGCTTGTGCTCGAGCCTTGCTTCTATGGGAAAGAGAGATCCGACAGCTAACGGATAGCTGGGATTACAGAGGGAGGATCGCGCCGCCCGAACAGACTTGCAGTTCGCTCAATGTGAGTGCGCATCAAGCGCTCGGCCTCAGGTGCGTTGCGGGCCACCAGCGCTGCCAACATCTGCGCGTGCTGCGACACGTTGTTATCGGA
>Ga0134126_10001160_pt1 | contig 33381 bp, 31 predicted proteins | sample KB31752_FD_96881 | JGI IMG/M metagenome (GOLD analysis project Ga0134126, IMG submission 96881) | Terrestrial soil microbial communities with excess Nitrogen fertilizer from Kellogg Biological Station, Michigan, USA - KB3-175-2 | ecosystem: Environmental > Terrestrial > Soil > Unclassified ...
GAAGCCGCCAAGCTTCCAGTCGAGCGTGCCGAAGCCGAGATCCCTGGTGCCGCGGAGGCCGGCCTCGACCGTATGCGAGACCACCTGTTTCAACGGCGGATCGGAGACAAGGAACGCTGCGATGATGCAGGGCCTGGTCGGATCGGCGCAGCCCAGCTCCAGCGGCGTCGGCGCGCGGTTCGCTTCCGAATAGCCCGCATAGGCAGTGAGATCGGAGTTGATCTTGTAGGTGCCGCCGATGATCGGGTTGAAGCGGTCGAAGGTCTCGCTGCCGTTGAGCGCGGTGCCGAGCTGGTCCTGAAGCACGATGCGCGCGTCGTTGAAGCGGCCGCCGGCGGTGATCGAGAAGGCTTTCGTCACATCGAAGGTGTCGAGCGCATAGACGCCGGTATACTGGTTGGTACTTCGCAGCGACACCGGGCCGATCGATACCGGACTGCCGGATCGGCCGAGAAAAATGTCGCTGCCGGTGATCACATAGTTCGAAGCCATGGTGCCGAGTTCAGCACGAGCGCCGAACTGGGTGACGCTGGAATCAAGGCTCGTGCCCACCACGAAGCGATTGCCGTGGCCGAAGATGTCGTCGGTGTTGGTCGCCTCCAGCGAATATCCGCCGGTGGTCGAGCGGGTCGTGGTGCGATCGATCTCGCCGAGGATCGCATCGGGAGCGAACGGATTGGATAGCTGGCTTCCGTCGAGCCCGTTGGCCGGCGTGACGTTGTCGCCGAAGCAAAGCAGCGTCGGGTCGGCGCAGGGCTGCGTCCCCGTCGGATTGGCGTCCACCGTCTGCTGGCCGAAGGCACGGGCATGCGCGATGGCCTGCACGGTCCAGGTCGGCGTGACCTCGACCTTTCCGGAGAAGTTGGCGTAGGCGACCTGGTTGGCGGTGATCTGCGGCGAGGTGTAGGTCGCGCCCCAGTATTTCTCCAGGAGTTCGATCGGGACGGTGGCGGTGGCGCCGAACCTGTCGTCGGCAACGCCCATGTTGAGGTGGAATTCGGCGTTCTCATTCCGATAACCGACATCGCCATAGAAGCGGCGGATGTCCGATGGCGAGAAGTTGCGGAAGCCGTCGTCGTGCACGCCTTCGAGTGCGCCGTAGACCGAAAACCGATTGATCTGCTTGCCCCATTGCGCCGAACTCTGGATCCGCCCATACGAGCCGCCCATGGTGTTGATCTCGGCGCCCTGATAGCCGAAGCCGTCCTTCATCTGGATGGTGACGGCGCCACCGAGCGCGTTGAGGCCGAAAGCCGGGTTGTTCGTCACCACCGCCATCGACTTGATGGCCGCTGTCGGGATCAGGTCCCAGTTCACGGTATCGCCGAAGGCCTCATTGATGCGGACGCCGTTCTGATACACGGCCAAGCCTTGCGGCGTGCCGGACACCGGCGAGCCGACAAAACCGCGAAACTCGACATTGGGCTGGAAGGGATTGCCCGAGACCTCGTTGATGTCGACGGCCGGCACGCTCTGCAGCAGGGCATCGGTGACGTTCAGCGAATCGGTGTGTTGGATCTGCGCGGTATCCACGAAGTTGACGGCCGAAGCGACCTTGCTCACATCGAGCGCGGTGCTTGGGGTCGAGACCGGCGATGTCGGGTAGACCCGAAGCCTCGATATCGCGGGTCTCTGTACCGCGCGAACGACACGCCTTGCGCTTTTGGGACGTCCTGGCTTGGCCTCGGTCTTCGGCGGAGACACCGTTACGGCCGGCAATTCGGTGGTATAACTCCCCTTATCCTGATCCTGGGCACGAGCCAATCCGCCCTCGGCGACCAGGCTCGCCGCCGACACCGACGCGATCAGCAATACGCGAAGGCCACCCATCCCTTTCACCCCTTCCGCTCCGGCTTTTTGTCCCCACCGGTTCGGACAGGAAGATCATAGTAAGCGGCAATCGCGACGCATCCACAAAAGGTCCCGACGCGTTCGGGAAAATTCCCGAACGTTAGCTCCGTCGCACCGGAGCTTTGACTTCACCTCGCCCCGCCTGCGGGGAGAGGTCGGCGCGAAGCGCCGGATGAGGGGTTTCTCCGCGAGTCTAACTCTCATCGCATGTGTGGAGACAGCCCCTCACCCCTGCCCTCTCCCCGCAAGAACGGGGAGAGGGAGAAGGATTGTCGTTCTTTGACCTGAATTGATCATGCTTTAAGCCGCTCCGGTGGGCACCATCGCCTCGATGGTGACGCCGCATTCGCCGGAAGCCACGGTGAGCGTGCCGCCCAACGCCAGCAGCCGCTCCCGCATTCCGGTCAGGCCGAGGCCGAACTTGTGGTCGGGCAGCAGACCGCGGCCGTTGTCGCGAACGCGCACCAGGGTATAGCCGCGATTGCCGTGCGATCCCGCGGGCCGTTCCGCCGGCTCGATGCTGACATTGACCGCGGTGGCGCCGGCATGCCGGAACACGTTGGTGAGCGCCTCCTGCACAACGCGGTAGATCGTGAGATCGGCGGTCTCTCCCGTGTCACCGAGAGCATGCGAGATCGTCGTCTCGATGCTCACATCGGGATGGGATTCGTTCCACAGACGCAGCAATGCGCCGAGCGCCTCGCGAAGCCCGAGTTCGGCGAGACCGACGGGCCTGAGCTTCTCCAGGATCCGGCGGGTGAACTGTTGCAGCGCGTTGACCTGCTCAAGGATGGCACTGCCGTGCTTGCGCAACGCGTCGCCCGCCGATTCCGGTGCGTCCGCCAGCCGCGTCAATGCGCCTGCATGCGCGCGCAGAGCAAAGAGATGCGGCCCGAATTCATCATGCAGCTCGCGCGCGATCTCCTTGCGCTCGAGGTCCTGCAGCGATACCGCGCGCTCGGCAAGCCTGCGCTTGTCCTCGACCGCCTCGCCGAGCGTTGCGGCAAGACTGTTCAGTTTTGTGCAGATCGCAGCGAGCTCCGGCGCTCCCCCCGGCTCGACCCGCGCGTCGTAGAAGCCGGCCTCGATCCGGCCCATCGCCTGCGAGAGCGCCTGCAATGGCGATAACGCGCGGCCGATGACCATCATCGTGATGAGAAAGAGCGCGATCGCAACCGTCGAGCCGACCTCGAGCTGAGTCACGATCCCGTCCCAGATCTCGGCGATCTCGTCCTTGGGGATGGAGGCGATCACAAGCGCCGTCGGCTTGCCGTGCAGCGAAAACGGAACGGTCACCGTGGTCTTCTCGGGGTGCACGAGGGCCACGAACCATGCCGGCGCCGCCGTCGGCGCATCATTGCTTTCCTCGCCAATTCCGGCAGAAGCGGATGCGGCATTGCCCTCACTTTGCCGCGTGATGCTGACGTGACGCAAACGATTGAGATCGCGAACGATCTGGTCGAGCCGCGCATCCGGGTCGGACGCCTCGTTGAGCCCGGCAACCATGGTCTGGACAAACTCGCGCGCAAGCCGCGTGACGCTTTGATCTTCAGCCTGCACGCGGGGGCCGGCCTCGAGCACGAGACGCCCCACATTGGCGGCAAGCCCGAGCGCCAGCACCAGCGCCAGCAGCACATTGATGCGGGCACGCAAGGATAATCTTTGCCACATCGCATGTCCCCCGCGGCGCGTTAGAGTTCCTGATCGAGAGCGACGTTGACAAGCAAATGGCTCGCCTGTCTATTGAAGCGTACCGCATTGTCGCCCAAGTTGCATGGCGGATTGGGCGATTCGTGCCGGCACGCGGTCGATGCGGCGCGGCGGAAGGCACGTGCCCGGGGCCAATGAGATGCGCGTTCTGATCGTGGATGACCATCCGATCGTGGCGTCGGGCTGCCGCACCGTGCTGGCCGACGAGCCGGAGATCGTCATCGTGGAAGCGGCGGATGCCGAGACCGCCGAGCGCATATTCACGGCGGAGCGGCCCGATATCTCGGTGATCGACATCAACCTGCCGACGGTGTCGGGCTTCGAGCTGGCGCGCCGCATGCTGGCGCAGGACGCCTCCGCCCGCATCATCATGTTCAGCATGAACGACGATCCGGTGTTCGTGTCCCGCGCGATCGAAATCGGCGCCAAGGGTTACGTCTCGAAGACCGGCGATCCGCAGGACCTGGTCGAGGCCATCCGGGAGGTCGGCAAGGGTGGCGTTTACCTGCCCTCCGCGATCGCGCGCAGCATTGCCTTTGCCGGCCCTGCCGTTGCGAAGAGCCCGCTGTCAAAACTCAACTCACGCGAGATGGAAATCCTGCGGCTGCTCAGTGCTGGCAAGAGCCTCTCGGAGATCGCCTGGCTGGTTCACTCCCCCTACAAGACCGTGGCCAACACCTCCTCGATCATCCGCCAGAAGCTCGGCGTGCGCACCGCCGCCGAGTTGGTGCGGCTCGCGATTGAAAGCGGCGTTGCCTGATGAGCATGCAGACCGTTTCGGTCAACCGATCCCACGGCGGCACGCAGGGCGTCTATCGCCATGCGAGCGAGCAGACCAGGACCGACATGACCTTTTCGGTCTATGTGCCTGCGTATCGCGACGGCACGAAGCTGCCGGTCGTCACCTATCTGTCGGGGCTCACCTGCACCCACGCCAATGTGATGGAGAAGGGTGAGTTCCGCAGTGCCTGCGCCGAGCTCGGGCTGATCTTCGTGGCGCCCGACACCAGCCCGCGCGGCGAAGGCGTGCCCGGCGATCCCGCCAATGCCTACGATTTCGGCCTCGGCGCCGGCTTCTACGTCGATGCCACGCAAGCGCCGTTCGATCGCAACTATCGCATGTGGAGCTATGTGACCGAAGAGCTGCCGAAGCTCGTTGCGGAACATTTCCCGGTCGACCCAACCCGGCAATCGATCATGGGCCATTCCATGGGTGGTCACGGCGCGTTGACGGCCGCGCTCCGCCATCCGGCTCGCTATCGCGCGGCCAGCGCCTTTGCGCCGATCGTTGCACCGTCGCGCGTGCCCTGGGGGATCAAGGCGCTTGGCGGCTATCTCGGCGACAACAAGGACGCCTGGCGCAAGCACGATACCGTCGCACTGATCGAGGACGGTGCGAGATTTTCCGGGTTTCTGGTGGACTATGGCGACGCCGATCAGTTCCTCACCGAGCAGCTCAAGCCGGAATACTTGCAGGCCGCGTGCGGGAAGGCCGCGATTCCCCTCACGCTGCGGCGCCAGAGTGGTTACGACCACAGCTATTTTTTCATCTCGACCTTCATGGCCGATCACCTGCGCTGGCACGCAGAGCGGCTCAGGGCTTGAGACAACACGCTCGCACTTCACCTCGCCCCGCTTGGAGAGGTCGGCGCGAAGCGCCGGGTGAGGGGGCCCTCCGCGAGTCCATCTCTCACCGTTTTCGCAGAGCCAGCCCCTCACCCCAACCCTCTCCCCGCGAAGAGCGGGGAGAGGGAGAGTCACGGTCGTCCTTCGCACGCTAATTCGCCTGCGGCCTCCCGTAGTTCGGCGCCAGCATCGTTCGTGCACCAGGTAGTGCATGGTATGCGACCGGATTTCGTCGGCGTTGCCGGGCGTATCGGCGCTTGCCACCGTGATGAGACGTCCGGTGTGCGCGTCGCGCAGGAACAGCTTGATGTTGAGGATGACGCTCGAGATCTTCTGCACCACGCCGGTGATTTCGAGATCGGCGCCGAGCTGCCGCGCCAGTTTCGCGTCGCATCCGCCGCAGGCCTGCAGATTGCTCTGATGCGCCGCAGCATTGACGGGTGAAATATCAAGCACCTGGAACTTGCCGGACGCGGCCAATTCCTTGCGCGCCTGATCGCCGCTCCGCATCAGGCGCGCCTCTTCGTCGGCGCGCTTGCCATGCATCTGGCCCTCGAGACTGGTGTCGAGCATCTCGAAATCGAACACCGCGAGCTTGGGCGGATCGGCCGCGTGTGCCGGCGCCGCACTCGCGAGCATCGCCATCGACAAGGAGCGCTCTCATCATCGTGACCTGCAAGCCCTCCGCTGAGGCAACGACAAAAAGTAGGCTTGCAAGCTACGATAATTCGGTCTTGTTTCAAGGGACGAGTCCTCCTCGTCAAGTAGGGACCGCCAGGGAGACGTCATGATCCGGTCGTTGATCGGCGCGATTGCCTTGAGTGTCGTGGCAAGCCACGCGCTCGCCGCCGAACCGCTCGAGATCGGGATCGGCTATCTTCGTCATGCCGGTATGAAGGAGACCCTGTCGCTGGTCGAGTAGCCGGCCGACAATGACGGCGTCGCCGGCGCGAAGTTGGCGGTGGAGGACAACAACACTACCGGCAAGTTCCTCAACCAGCATTTCACGATGGACGAGGTGCGGCTCAAACAGGGCGAGGACGTCGTCAAGGCGGCCGGCACGCTTGCCGATCATGATGCTTCGATCATTCTCGATCTGCCGGCGGACGAAGTCTTGAAGGTGGCCGACAGTTTGCGCGGTCGCGGCACCGTACTGATTGACGCGGGATCGATCGACGACCGGCTGCGTGAGCAGGATTGCCGCGCCAACGTGATTCACGTCGCCCCGACCCGCACGATGCTGGCGGATGGGCTTGCCCAATACCTGATCTGGAAGCAGTGGAGACGCTGGCTCCTGGTGGTCGGCTCGCACGACAACGACAAGCTTTATGCCGACGCCTACCGCCGCGCGGCGACGCGGTTTGGCGGCAAGATCGTCCAGGAGCGTACTTTCCAGGATACCGGCGGTGCGCGCCGCACCGACTCCGGCATAACACTGATCCAGCGCCAGATGCCGGTGTTCACGCAATCGGCGCCGGCCTATGACGTGCTTATCGCCGCGGACGAGAGCGAGGTCTTTGCGTCCTATCTGCCTTACCGCACCTGGGACCCGCGCCCTGTCGTCGGTTCCGCGGGCCTCAAGCCAACGAGCTGGGACGCCGCGCACAATCAATGGGGCGCGATCCAGCTCCAGAACCGTTTCACCAAGTTGAACGCGCGTCACATGACGGCGCTGGACATGCAGGCCTGGACCGCGGCGCGCATCGTCGGGGAAGCGGCCTCGCGCACCAATTCAAACGATCCAAAGAAGCTGTTCGCCTACATCAAGTCGCCGGATTTCTCGATCGCGGCCTTCAAGGGCCAGCGACTGACGTTGCGGGACTGGAACCTGCAGCTTCGCCAGCCGATCCTGTTATCTGATGGACGCATGGTGGTCTCGGTGTCGCCGCAGGAAGGCTTCCTGCACCAGACTTCGGAGCTCGATACGCTCGGCGTCGACCGGCCCGAGACCAAGTGCAAGCTGCAGTGATGGCGGAGAGATTGTGCATGTGGAGGTGTTGTCTGGTTTCCCTCTCGGTGCTGTGGCTTGCGGCGGCAAGTCCGACCAGCGCTTACGTCGCCTATGTCTCCAACGAAAAGGGCAACACGGTCTCGGTCATCGACACCGATAAATGGGCACTTACCGCGACGATCAAGGTCGGCCAGCGGCCGCGCGGCATCGGGTTCACCAAAGACGGCAAGTTCGTGATGGTCGCCGTCGGCGACGACGACACCATCCAGATGATCGACACCAAGACCCAGCAGGTCGCGGATACCCTGCCATCCGGGCCCGACCCCGAGCTGTTCACCCAGGATGCCGCCGGCAAGATCCTCTACGTCGCCAATGAAAACGACAACACGGTCACCGTCATCGACATCGCCAAGCGCACACGGCTCGGCGACATCCAGGTCGGCGTTGAGCCCGAGGGCATGATGGTCAGCCCGGACGGAAACACCCTGATCTGCACGTCCGAGACCACCAATATGGCGCATTTCATCGACACCAAAAAGCGCGAGGTCGTCGCCAGTGTGCTGGTGGATTCGCGGCCGCGCTTTGCCGAATTCAAGCATGATGGCTCCGAGCTCTGGGTCTCCTCAGAGGTCGGCGGCACCGTGTCGATCATCGATCCGGCCCAGCACGTGGTGACCGGCAAGGTGACATTCGCGATTCCCGGCTTGCGGAGCGAAGCGATCCAGCCGGTCGGCATCGGCATCACCAAGGATGACAAGACCGCCTTCGTCGCGCTTGGCCCGGCCAATCGCGTCGCCATCGTCGATGCCAAAACTCGTGAAGTGAAAAAATATCTTCTCGTCGGCCAAAGGGTCTGGCACATGGCGTTTACGCCGGACGAAAAATACCTTGTGGTGACCAATGGCATCTCCAACGACGTCTCGGTGATCGACGTCGCGAGCCAAAAGGTCATCAAGACCATCCAGGTCGGCGAGCTTCCGTGGGGTGTGACGATATCGCCATGACGAAGTCAGATGCACAAGGCGCAACGGCCAAGACTTTTCCGGACGCCCCGGCCCGGCCCGATGCCGCTCGCCCTGCGGCGCTGTCGATCAGCAACGTCAGCCATTCCTACGGCGCGCGCCGCGCCCTGATCGACGTCGATTTCGAGGTCGCGCCCGCGAGCTTCACCGCCCTGCTCGGGCTCAACGGCGCCGGAAAGAGCACGCTGTTCTCGCTGATCACGCGGCTGTTCGGCATCCAGAGCGGGCGCATCGGCATTTTCGGCCATGACATCGGACGCGAGCCGGGCGAGGCGCTGCGGCTGCTCGGCGTCGTGTTCCAGCCGCGCACGCTCGATCTCGATCTCTCGGTGATGCAGAACCTGCTCTACCACGCCGCCCTGCACGGCATCGGCCGGCGCGATGCGCGGGCGCGAGCCACTGAGGTGCTCGCGCAGATCGAGCTGGCCGATCGTGCCGGCAGCAAGGTACGCGATCTCTCCGGCGGGCAGATGCGGCGCGTCGAAATCGCGCGTGCGCTGCTGCATCGGCCGCGGCTGTTGCTGCTCGACGAGGCGACGGTCGGACTCGATGTCAAGGCCCGCGCCGATATCCTCAAGCACGTTCGAAAGCTCGTGACCGATGATGGCATCGGCGTGCTGTGGGCCACGCATCTGTTCGACGAGGTCGTCCCGACCGACAATGTCGTCATCCTGCATCAAGGCAAGGTGCTCGCACGCGGCGATGTGGCGCGCGTGCTGAGCGAAGCCGGCGCACAGGACGTCAACTCGGCTTTCATGCGCCTGACCGGCGCCCTTTCCGGGAGCCTCACGCCATGAGCTCCACCGCTATCGATCATCGCTCGGGCGGCTTCTCGCTCGCCGAATATGTCACCTGCCTCACCGGCATCGTGTGGCGCGAAAGCCTGCGCTTTCTGCATCAGCGCGAGCGTTTTGTGTCGGCGCTGGTGCGGCCGCTGGTCTGGCTCTTCATTTTTGCCGCCGGCTTCCGCCAGGTGCTCGGCATCTCGATCATCCCGCCCTACGAGACCTACATTCTCTATGAGGTCTATATCGCGCCGGGATTGATGGCGATGATCCAGCTCTTCAACGGCATGCAGTCCTCGCTCTCGATGGTCTATGACCGCGAGATGGGCAACATGCGCACACTGCTGGTGAGCCCGCTGCCGCGCGGCTATCTCCTGTTCTGCAAGCTGCTCGCGGGAACCGCGGTCTCGCTGCTGCAGGTCTATGCGTTCCTGCTGGTCGCCTGGTTCTGGGACATCACGCCGCCTCCGATCGGCTACCTCACGGTGATTCCGGCGCTGATCCTCTCGGGCCTGATGCTCGGCGCGCTCGGCATGTTGATTTCCTCCGGCATCAAGCAGCTCGAGAATTTCGCCGGCGTGATGAACTTCGTGATCTTCCCGATGTTCTTTGCCTCATCCGCCCTTTACCCATTGTGGCGGGTGCAGGAAGGCAGCCCGATCCTGTATTACGTCTGCCAGTGGAATCCGTTCACGCATGCGGTCGAGCTGATCCGCTTCGCGCTCTATGGCAAGGTGGACTGGATCTCGCTCGCCGTGGTCGGCGGCTGCACGGTTGTCTTCATGGCCGGAGCGATCTTCGCCTACGATCCCTCGCGCGGGCTTGCCCGGCGCGGGCCTGCGGGAGGCGAGACATGAACCTGCATATTGCCATTGCCGCACTCATCGCTGTTGCTGCATCGGCGCCCTGCCTTGCCGCCGACCCGCGCTATCCGGACTGGCCCTGCGCACAGGCCAAGGTGCCCGAAATCTCGCTGGCGCAGGTCTGGGCGGGTCCGTCGCTCGACGACGCCTCAAACAAATGGAAGGACGATTCCAAGATCAGCGCGCTGGTTGGAAAGCTCGCGCCACGCAAGGTCAAGCTTGAGGATGCGCAGAAGTCGATCACGGACTTCCTGTCCTCGCCGGGGACCGACAAGGCGGCAGCGGGCAAGCTGCTGTTTGCCGGGCTGTTCGATACGCTCAACGCCGAGCGTTCATCGGTGATGACCGGGCTCGAGCGGGTGACGCGCAAGCAGCGCGCCGCGGCGGAAAAAATCCGCAGCGACACCATCGCCCTGCAGGCGCTGCAGGACGCGACGCCTCCGGACCAGCCCAAGATCGACGAACTCGGCAACCAGCTTGTGTGGGAAACGCGGATCTTCGAGGATCGGCGTCGCGTGGTGAAGTTCGTGTGCGAAGTGCCGACCACCATCGATCGGCGCCTGTTTGCGCTCGCCCGCACCATTCAGCAGGAAATGGAGTAGTTCATTGCTGAGCTCGCGTCTGCATGCCTGTCCTTCTCCCTCTCCCCGCTCTTTTGCGGGGAGAGGGTTGGGGTGAGGGGCTGCCTCGGCACAAGCGGTGAGAGTCGGATTCGCGCGGAGCCCCCTCACCCGGAATCAAGCTGCGCTTGATTCCGACCTCTCCCCGCAAGCGGGGCGAGGTACAGTACGCGTGCGGCTCGATTCGAGCTAACATCATCGCCCAGCTATTTCGACGCTGAACCCCGCTCGCCCGGCCGCGGCTCGGGTTGCGCTTGCACCATAGGCAGACTGGCGCGGTCCCAGCCGTCGGTGCCGTCGGGATACCAGGCCACGTTGGTATAGCCATAGGAGACGAGTCGCTTGGCCGCGTTCCAGGACATCCAGCAATGGGCCTGGCAATACACCACAATCAAGGCCGCATGATTGCCGCCGACAGCCTGTTCAACGCCCCGCCGCAGATAGTCCTCGGTCGCTTTTGCGAGCTGGCCGTAGCCTGTATCCGGCAGCCAGATGCTGCCCGGAATATCCTCGCGCGGCCGGTCACGCCAGATCGTGCCCGCCGGAAGCTCCGGCTTTGGCGGGCGCGGCAACACATCGATGAATACCCCATTCCTGGCGCGCCAGATCGCTTCGGCGTCCGCGGTCGTGATCACGCGCGCGCCGGCCAGCGTCTCGGGCACCGGCGCCCGGTACTCTTCGGTGCGATAGCCTTCCGGCTCGAGCACGACCTCCTGCGCGCGCGCAGCCGAAACACACGCGGATAGTGCGAGCATCAGAATGGCGGCGGATCGGATCATGGCGACTTCGTCGCTGTCTCCACGCTGATCGGCTGGTTGTTCTCGTCGAGCAAGGGAACGCCGTAATCGAGCAAGATCTTGTTGATGTCGGTCTGGTTCTCCTGGATCAGGCGGTTGAGCAACCGCTTCCAGTTCTGATCCGAGTGCCGCACACCCATGCCGATGCGATAGACGAGCTGGGGGCCGGATTTCTCCTTCACCAGCGGCGTGACGTGCAGCGGCGGGCTAGATTTTCCGGCGTAGAAGCCCGCCATCGGCCCCCAGAGGACGCCGGCATCGATATCACCCTTGTTCAGATCGCTGATCATCGCCTCCGCCGATGAATCGACGCGTGTATCGATCATCAGCGGATAGGGCCTGGCATTCGCCATCAAGCCGTCGACCGCCATGTTGGTGGCGGGCGGCGTGCCGGCAATGATGCCGATGTGCTTGCCTTTCAGGCGCGGATCGCTGAGCTCCGTGACGTCTTCCAGGCCGGAGCCCTGCTTTGCGATCAGCGCATAGGCCGTGCGGTAGTATGGATTGGTGGCCTGGACGAGATCATTGCCCTGCGGAAAGCCCATGATGACGTCGCAGCGATGCGCACCGAGCGTCACGCGGACGAAGCCGGTTGCCTCGGGATAGTACATGTAGTCGAGCTTCTTGTTCAGCTTCTTCGCAAACAGCTCGGCAAGCTTGTTCTCGAATCCCTCTCCCTTCTGGTTCGAGAAAGGAAGGTTGCGCGGATCGGCGCAGACCCTGAGCACCTTGGGATCGACCAGTTCGATCGAAAGATCGAGGCCCCCATTGTCGCCCTGGGCGTGCGAATTGTCACCTTGGGCGAGCGCTGGCTGATGACTTGCGGATGTCGCGATCGCGAGCAGCGCCATCAGCAGGCTGCGATGGAGTAACGCATATGTCATCAGATGCTGCTTTCAGCTCGCGCCGTTCGCCCCCAAGCAAAAATGCTATGCTTCGAAACCGGAGCGTGCAACAGGATTATCCGGAGCGTCCGATTCATGGTGCCTGCTGCGTTGGCGTGTGTTCGATGGTGGAATGAGACAAAAGGATGAGCCCTCGCCTCCTGCTGCTTGTCTTGCTTTCGGCGCTCTCCGCTATCCCACCGGCAGGCGCGCAGCAGCAGGCGCTGCCCGTCACGGAAATCGCGCCGGGCCTGTTCGTTCACATCGGCGAGATCGCGCTGATGACGCGCGAGAACGAGGGCGCCATCGCCAATGTCTCCTTCGTTGTCGGACACGACGCGGTCGCGGTAATCGATACGGGCGGCAGCGTGCGCGAGGGACGTGAGCTGCTCGCTGCCATTCGCGAGCGGACCGACAAACCGATCCGTTACGTCATCAACACGCACGGACATCCGGATCACGTCTTTGGCAATGCAGCCTTTTCGGCCGACGGAACCGTTTTTGTCGGCCACAAGAACCTGCCGCGGGCCCTGGCCATGCGCGGCCCGTATTATGTCGATGCCTTTCGCAAGATCATGGGCGATGCGTTGATCGACGAGGTGAAGATCGTGCCCCCGACGCTGCTCGTCGACGGCACGCTCAAGCTCGACCTCGGCGCCCGCTCGCTCATCCTTCGGGCATGGCCGGTCGCGCACTCCGACAGCGACCTCACCGTGCTGGATGAGCAAACCAAAACCCTGTTCGCCGGCGATCTCGTCTTCCTTGCCCACATTCCCGTGGTGGACGGCAGCATCCGCGGCTGGCAGCGCTTGATGGGCGAGCTGAGTGGGCAGCCCGCACAGCGCGTGGTTCCAGGTCACGGAGCTGTGAGCGCTTGGCCGGCGGCGCTGGCCGACGAGCGCCGCTATCTCGACACGCTTGCAACCGACGTGCGCGCCATGGTCAAACGCGGCGCGCCGATCACGGCTGCCGAGACGGCGGCCGCTTCCGAGCGATCGCGATGGCAATTGTTTGACGACTACAACACGCGCAACGCAACCGCGACATTTTCAGAGATTGAGTGGGAGTAGCGCAGGCGATAACCTGCGTTCAAAATCGCTTCGAGGAGCACGACCATGTTCGGACATTCCCTCCGCCTGCTGTGCGTCCTTGGCCTGTTCGGCATCGGGCTCGGCCTCAGCGCCTTCCCCTCGCAAGCGACCGAGCCCTACGATCCATGGCCGGGTCTGGTGCAGGACATCTTCAACAATCGTCCGATGCTGGATGGCAGCGACGTGATCGCGATCAAGATGCCGTATCGCGCCGAGGATGCGGCCATCGTCCCGGTGACGCTGCGCTCGAAGCTTTCGCCCGACGACAGCCGGCAACTGCGAACGATCACGCTCGTCATCGATCAAAATCCCGCGCCGATGGCCGCCAGATTCGAGCTTGGACCGGACGCGCGCGTGTCGGAGATCTCGACCCGGGTCCGCGTCAACAGCTACACCAACGTGCATGCGGTGGCCGAACTCAGCGACGGCAAGCTCTACATGGTCAAGACCTTTGTGAAGGCCTCCGGCGGCTGCTCGGCGCCGGCGGTCAAGAACCCCGAAGAGGCGAGGAATCATCTGGGCCAGATGAAATACCGGCAGTTCGCCAGGACCGATCAGGAGCCGGGCAAAGCCACGCGTGAAGCCCAGGTCATGATCGGGCATCCCAACAATTCCGGGCTGCAGATGGACCAGCTCACCCATCTCTATATTCCGGCCTTCTTCATCGACGAATTGCATCTGTGGCAGGACAACAGCCCCGTGCTGTCGATGGAAGGCGGCATCTCCATCTCCGAAGACCCCAATATCCGCTTCACCTACGTCTCGAACGGCGCCAAGACCTTCCGCGCGGAGGCCAAGGATACATCGGGCCACGTGTTCCGGAAGGAATGGCAGATCGACGATTCCGGGACGTGAGCCGCGTCGTCATGGCCGGGCTTGACCCGGCCATCCACGTCTTTCGTCCAGAAAGAAACCAAGACGTGGATGCCCGGCACCCGTCTCCGCCGGGCCCACGAACTCACTCGGCTGGCGTAGCTTTTAGCGAAGCCGGCAAGGCCGGGCATGACGAGTTTGTGGCAGTCAAGCTCTCGTAGCGGCCTAGAAACACCGCACTTCGGCTTCGGCCTGCGCGCGCCTGAGATCGTCGAGCGCATTCTTGGCCTGCTCCGACGAGCGGAACTCGCCGCCGAGATTTCCCCGGACCTGCGACATGCTCAGCACCGTTTCCGCGGAGACATAGCGGTCGTAGGGCAGGAGCGAGGCGATGATGTCGATGGAGCAGGAGCACTGCTCGATCGATTGCCGGGTCTCTCCGTTGGATTTCATGCAGCCATAGACATATTCGGCCCGCACCGACGTCGGGTAATCATTGGCTTCGTCGGCCTGGGCGATCGTGGCCGATAGCACCAGCCCGCCAAACCCGGCGACAATCGGCCGTACCCATCTGGCTAATTTCATACCATTCTCCTGAGGGTAAAAGCTATGCTATCGCTCTTGCTCTGAAAAGCAGACATTCGAGGAAACGGCTCACGAAGTCATGAAACGCTTTGCCACTCCGTTGCTCACCGCCTTCACCCTTTTCGCATCGATCGCCGGACGCTGCGATGCGGAGACGATACGGGTTGCGGTGCAGAAAACCGGAACGTTCGCCTGGGAAATGGCGGTGATCCGCGCCCATGGGCTCGACAAGCAGGCGAACCTTTCGATCGAGCCGATCGAGCTTGCAAGCCCGGAGGCCGGCAAGGTCGCCCTGCGCGGCGGCAGCGCCGACATCATCGTCGCCGATTGGCTCTGGGTTTCGCGCGAACGCTCTCTCGGCGGCAAGCTCAGGTTCTATCCCTATTCGAGCGCTCTGGGCGCCGTGATGGTGCGCAACGACTCGCCAATTCGAACGCTCGCCGATCTCAAGGGTCGCACGCTCGCCGTCGCCGGCGGCCCGATCGACAAGAGTTGGCTTCTGCTGCAAGCTTCACTGAAGCAGGACGGGACCGACCTGAAGGCGACCGCCAACATCGTCTACGGCGCGCCGCCGCTGCTGGCTGCGAAGGCCCTGAGCGGCGAGACGGACGCCACCCTGGACTACTGGAATTTCTGTGCGGCATTGGAGGCCAAGGGCTTCCGTCGCGTTGCCGAGATCAAGGACATTCTTGCGAAGCTCGGCGCCAAGGGCCCTACCGCGATGATCGGTTACGTCTTCGACGAGGCATGGGCCAACGCGCACGCGGACCTGCTCGCACGATTCATCGCGGTAACCCGTCAAGCCAAGGAGATTCTCGCATCCTCGGACGCGGAGTGGAGCCAGATTCAATCCCTCACCGGCGCCACCGACGCCGCCACGCTGCGCGCCTATCGTGACCGTTACCGCGAGGGAATCCCGCGCCGGTCCGTAGCCGAGGAAGAGAGCGACGCGCGCGTGCTCTATCGCGTGCTGGCGAAGATCGGCGGCCAGGATCTCGTCGGGCGGGCGCCGCGGCTCGATCCGGGCACGTTCTATCACCCGATACCGGGGGGCTGACGTGATACGCCTGCTGTCGGTGGCTGTATTCTTCGTGACCTGGTGGATTGCTTCGCTGTTCGTGGGCAGCGCCAAGCTGCCACCTCCGCCGGACGTGCTGCAGGCGATCATCGCCCAGGCCAGAACCGGCGCGCTGTTCCTCAACCTCGGCGCGACGCTGGCGCGCGTCGCCGTGTCCTTCGTGCTGGCGATGGCGTTCGGGACGGCCATCGGCTACTGGATGGGCCGCCAGCGTGTGGCCGACCGGCTGGGAGATCCCTGGCTGATCGTTCTGCTCAATCTACCCGCTCTTGTCATCATCGTGCTCGCCTATATCTGGGCGGGTCTGACCGAGACCGCAGCCATCGCCGCGATCGCAATCAACAAGCTTCCGACCGCGGTCGTCACGCTGCGGGAGGGAACGCGCGCGCTCGATCCCTCGCTCGACGAAATGGCGCGCATCTTCAACTTTCCGCGCGGCAAGGCCTTCCGGCATGTCGTGCTGCCGCAGCTTGCGCCCTATATTGCCGCCGCTTCAAGATCGGGCCTTGCCTTGATCTGGAAGATCGTCCTCGTCGCCGAATTTCTCGGCCGGCCCAACGGGGTCGGCTTCGAGATCGGCGTGGCCTTCCAGCTCTTCGATATCCCGCTGCTGCTCGCTTATTCGCTGAGTTTCGCCGCGATCATCTTCGTGATCGAAACCGCGTTGGTGCAGCCGTTCGAAGCGCGGCTATCCCGGTGGCGGCCTCGTGCGGCTTGAAGTCCATATTGCGCGCAAGGTGTTTGCGAACGCGGCGGGAGAACGCCACGACGTGCTTCGCGATATTGCCTTCACCCTTGCAGCCGGAGAGGTTGGCGTCATCGTCGGCCCCTCGGGCTGCGGCAAGACCACCCTTTTGCGAATCCTCACCGGCCTCGATCATGACTACCAAGGGTCCATCGATCGCCCCGCGGATGGGCGGATCGGCATGGTGTTCCAGGAGCCGCGGCTGCTGCCGTGGCGATCGGTCGAGGACAATATCCGGCTCGCCGCACCGAAGGTCGATGCAGCGAGGCTATCGGCCCTGCTTGCGGTGCTCGAGTTGAGCGCCCACCGCAGTCATTTTCCCGGCGAACTGTCGCTCGGGCTGGCGCGGCGCGTCGCGCTGGCACGGGCGCTCGCCGTCGAGCCTGATTTCCTCATTCTCGATGAGCCATTCGCTTCGCTGGACCAGGCCCTGGCCGCTCGCCTCCGCGACCAGATCGCGACCCTGCTGGAGGGCCGTGTCGTGACAACGCTGCTCGTGACGCACAATCTTGACGACGCGGTTCGCCTTGGCGACCGCCTGTTCCTGCTGTCGAAGCGACCCGCCACGCTTGTGCATGCGCTAGCGCTGCGGCCGCCACGATCGGCACGCACCGACGCCGATGTTACGGCGATCAAAAACGAGCTCGCGCGGCTGAAGCAGGCCGACGGGTGAGACGGATTTGCCCTTGCGCGCATCCCATAGCTCGTTTCAGATTGTCGGTGCAGGAATTGGAGAGAACACCATGCCGCGCGCGCTGATTGCGATCTGCCTGTTTGCGATGGTGCTGCCGGGTCAGCTCATGGCGCAGGGCAAGGGCATCCGGCTGTGGAACCTCACCACATCGACCATTTCCGGCTTCGAGCTGTCGCCGGCCGGCAAGAACGACTGGGGACCGAACCAGACCTTGAACGACAAGGACAAGGAGGTCGATCACGACGAGCGCTTGCGCATCAGCGGCATCGCGCCCGGGCGTTACGATGCCAAGGTGAGCTATCGCGATAACCGGCAATGTTTCGTCCGCGACATCGAGATCAAGGCGGACGCGGTGTTCTCGATCTCCGACAAGGATCTGAAGGACTGCAAATAGAAATGGCGAATAGCGAATGGTAGAAATGGCGAATGGCGAATAGGGAACAGCGAACAGCTTTTTATTGGCTATTCGCCATTCGCCCTTTTTCGGCCGCGCTCAGATTTTATCGTGCATATGCGGGTATTCGCAACGCCACTTCACCGCCGTCCATTGCGGATGCTGGCCGATCCATTGCGCAATGTAGGGCGGCGCTGCCATGGCGCACTGCTGCGGCGAAAAGTTCGCCGCAAAGCTCAAGCTCCTCTCCTCGCACTTATTCGGCGAGAGCACGGCGCACACCGTGATAATCAGGCTTATCGTATCCATCGCCGATATCTCCTGACGCAATCGTCCCATCGATAGCACAGAGTTACGAAACCATCCTGCGCGGAGTTTCACCAGGAGAAACACCGAAAGCCTCGGCCCGTCAAAGCTGACTTTGAACAACAGCTTCGCCTGATTGCGCCAGCACCGATAAAGAGCGCCGGGCCTGAAAGTTCCTGAGGCCCGGACACGCAGTGTCGTCAGATTCGGAAAAGGGAAAGACTGCAGCTAGAAAATCTGGCGGCTATCAGCGAGGGCCGCGCGCGTCGAGAGGCGATATTTGAAGAACTGAATTGCAGGCTCTGAATAGCAAGCACCGACAACGGACGCCTGCCGCGACTCGCGGCAGGAAGACTGCCGGAGCCGGGCAGATCGCCTTGCTGCTATTTACGCGTCGCGCAGACGTACATGTTGATTTCCATGCCCACCTGCACTTCGACGATCTTCGGAGTTTTCCAGGTCATTCGGTTCTCCCAAGTGTTTGGCGCAACACTCCGCGCCGACTGAAGCGTAAGACCGAGACACGATTGATGCAAGTCCTCGCGCGAGCTTGCGTCGCGATCCTGCTCTCATGCCAGCACACGCAACAGCGCGCGCCCGGCCCGTGAATTCAGCTCTTTCGCATCGAGCGTGCCGTCGCCATCCGGATCCGCCGCATGGAAGCGCTGCTCGACGACCGCCAGATATTCGTCGAGCGTCAGCGTGCCATCATGGTCGGAATCGGCTGCAGCCAGCTCGCGCGCGCTCAGCCTGCCACCCAGCTCACGGCGGTCGAGCGTCCCCTCGTGATCGCGATCGAGCCTGGTAAACAACGCGCTGGCGGCTTTCTTCACCTCCGCCAGATCGAGCGTGCCGTCATTGTCGGTGTCAAGCATCCGAACGGAATTGCGGCGCGGCGCGGCGAGCACCGGGGAGCCCGCTCCCGACAGAAACGCCGCGGATATCAGAAAGATAGATCGGCGCGTAAACATCGTGATCCTCCGTTGTTACCTTGCTCAAATCGGATCGTCCGGCATCGGATTCCGGGTGGCGATGGCCCTTTCGCGTTTGCTAAATCCACTATCTCGAGAGTCGAACCTTGGAGAGGTGGCCATGGCATTGCGGCACCGGGAATTACTCGCGATTTCGCTCTTGCTGCTGCTGGTGGGCTCTGCGTCGCGCGCGCCGGCCAGAGACGCCAGGCCTGCAGCCGATGCCGCCAGGGCAGCCGCACCGAAGCTGACCGGCAAGGAAAGGCTCGGCCGGAAATGGACGGACGAGCAACGGATCGACAATTGCAAAGTTCCTCTCGACAAACGGGGTAACAAGCCGCGACCGGGCGCCTGCTCAAACGATCCGCCGGATTGATGGACGGCGCTTAACGCATAATCCGGAAAACCCTGCCCCACGCGCGATGCGTGCAGCGGCTTTGCGAAATGATCCTGCGCAAACAAAGAGCTAAAGCGCGATGATGATTCACCTCGCGCCTCAGGTCACATCCGGCACAATGCCGCCGACCTGTCCCCTGTGAATGGCCGATGGAGAAAAGCCGAAGCACTTCCGGAATACGCGGCTGAAGTGCGAGGAGCTCGAGAACCCCCAGGAGAAGGCGACGTCCGTGATCGTCTTGCCGCCGTGCGCCTCCAGCTCCTGGCGACAATGTTGCAGTCGCGCGCGCCAGATGTAGTCGCTGACCGTCATGCCCCTTTCGCTGAAAAGCATGTGCAGATAACGCTTGGTGCATCCGAGCGCGGTCGAGATCTGGTCGATCGAAAGCTCCGGGTCACGCAAATGCTCGCGGATGAAGGCCTGCGCCCGCACATACATCGCCTCGGGACCGACGCGGTCGAATGCAGTGTCGGCCTCGCGCAGCGGCAACAGCAACAGGTCGATCAACGAATCAGCGACGCCGACCGCACTGTTGGCCGAGAGGCGGGTCGCCTCGTCAAAGGCGGCATGGACGAAGTCATGCGCTATGCGGCCCGTGCCGTTACGAGCCGACAACTTGCAGGCATACATCTTGCCGAAATGGAACCCGCGCTCGCGCAGCAATTCCTTCGGCACGATCACCACCTCGTGCCGTGTCAGCGCCGGGCTGATGATGGTGTGCGGGCAGGAAACGTCATAGGCGAGACAATCGCCGGGCTTGACCTGGATCTGGAAGCCGTTCTGCTCGAAATACGAAACCCCGTCGATCTGGAACAGAATCTTGACGTAGGGATGTTCGCTGCTGTGGCTCTGCCCGGACGAATGCGCGATCCGGTGCTGGCTCGCCTCGATCTGGCAAAGCTTCAGCTTGGAAACGGTCGTGTAGTTGATTCGCCCTTCGAGACTCGAAGCCTCGAGCGGATCGACGTCGAACTGCCCGCAGAGATCCGTCAGTGCATCTGACCAACGCTGGATCTGCTTCTTCGGCACCAGTCCGGCGGTGGTGAGTGAGTGGACTGTGTCGGACATATTCTGCCACCGATTTGAGATCAACCGTGAGAGGCTCGCAGCAAATCACGGTAAGCGACATTCAGATTGAGGCATTCTCCAGGCGGTCAAAACGGGATTGCCAAGCGTCCCCCTCGCTCTCCCTGAAGTTGATTCTCCGATTAAGTTGCGGCGCCGTCAAGAAAAACCTCTTGGTGGGCAACCTCCCCCCGAAGTTTGATGCCCACCCGATTTCGCGGCTCGGACCATCGGTCCCAAGCGTGGAGATGAAAAATTCCACGCGGTTTCACTTTTGAGCAAATGCGTTTCGCTCTTGGGCAAGCTTCGAGCGTCCAGAGCGGCTAGGCGTGCAAGCTAATAAATTCGAAATTGGGCCGTGTGTGCGGAACCCAAGGCTAATCAACTGGGAGGACGACGATGCGAAAGGTGCTACTCGCGACGGGCATGAGTGCGATGGCGGTGTTTGCCGCCGGAAGCGCTGCAGCCAACGATGAAGTAAACCGGATGTCGCAAAATCCGGCTGAATGGGTGATGCAGAGCGGCGATTACGCCAACACGCGCTACTCCAAGCTCAAACAGATCAACGCCTCCAACGTCGGCAAGCTCCAGGTCGCCTGGACCTTCTCGACCGGCGTGCTGCGCGGCCACGAGGGCGGACCGCTCATCATCGGCAATGTGATGTACGTCCACACTCCCTTCCCCAACAAGGTCTATGCTCTTGACCTTTCCAATGAGAACAAGATCATCTGGAGCTACGAGCCGAAGCAGGACCCGAACGTCATTCCGGTGATGTGCTGCGACACAGTCAACCGCGGCCTCGCCTATGCCGACGGCAAGATCTTCCTGCATCAGGCCGACGACAAGCTGGTGGCGCTCAACGCCAAGAACGGCAATGTCGAGTGGACCGCCGTCAACGGCGATCCCACCAAGGGGCAGACCGGAACGTCGGCGCCGCTGGTCGTCAAGGACAAGGTCCTGGTCGGCACCTCCGGCGGCGAATTCGGTGTCCAGTGCAGCATGACCGCCTACGACATCAAGGACGGCAAGCAGGCCTGGAAGGCCTACTCGGAAGGACCGGATGACCAGATCATGGTCGACCCCGAGAAGACCACAGCACTCGGCAAACCGGTCGGCAAGGACTCGAGCCTCAAGACCTGGGAAGGCGATCAGTGGAAGATCGGCGGCGGCTGCACGTGGGGCTGGATCGCCTACGATCCGTCGCTCGACCTCGTCTACTACGGCTCCGGCAACCCCTCGACCTGGAACCCGAAGCAGCGACCGGGCGACAACAAGTGGTCGATGACCATCTGGGCGCGCAACCCGGACACCGGCATGGCGAAGTGGGTCTATCAGATGACGCCCCACGACGAGTGGGACTATGACGGCGTCAACGAGATGATCCTCACCGACGAATCGATCGATGGCAAGCCGCGCAAGCTTCTGACCCATTTCGATCGGAACGGCCTCGGCTACACGCTGGATCGCACCAACGGCGAATTGCTGGTGGCGCAGAAGTACGACCCGAAGGTCAACTGGACCACCGGCGTCGACATGAACAAGAGCTCGCCGACCTACGGCCGGCCGAAGGTGGTCGCAGAATATTCCACCGAGCATAATGGCGAGGATCACAACAGCAAGGGTATCTGCCCAGCCGCGCTCGGCTCCAAGGACGAGCAGCCTGCAGCCTACTCGCCCGAAACCGGCCTGTTCTACGTCCCCACCAACCACGTCTGCATGGACTATGAACCGTTCAAGGTGAGCTACACCGCGGGCCAGCCCTATGTGGGTGCGACGCTGTCGATGTATCCGCCTCCGGGCGACACCAATATGGGCAACTTCATCGCCTGGGACAACAAGACGGGCAAGATCGTCTGGTCGGACAAGGAGCAGTTCTCGGTCTGGTCGGGCGCACTCGCCACCGCAGGCGGCGTGGTGTTCTACGGAACGCTCGAAGGCTACCTCAAGGCCGTCGATGCCAAGACCGGCAAGGAACTCTACAAGTTCAAGACTCCGTCCGGCATCATCGGCAACGTCACAACCTACGAACATGGTGGCAAGCAGTATATCGCCGTGCTCTCCGGTGTCGGTGGCTGGGCGGGTATTGGCCTTGCGGCCGGCCTGACCGATCCGACCGCAGGTCTCGGCGCCGTCGGTGGCTACGCCGCGCTGAGCAACTACACCGCGCTCGGCGGAACACTCACCGTGTTCGCGCTGCCGCAATGAGCTGAAGAACCTCGATCCGGCGCCTGGGCCCCTCCCCACGCGCCGGATCACTTGCCATCGATAGTCGAGGACAGGCTCTTGCGTATCATCTGCCTTGTTGCCGCGGCGACTATTCTCTTCGCTGCCGGAAGAGTTGCCTTCGCTGATGGCTCCGGCGATCCGACCGCCGTCAAATCCGAAGATGGCAAATATCTCGATAAACAGGGTAATCCGACCTACAAGATTCAGCCGGACGGCACGGTCGACTGGTACACCTATTCAGGCTATCGCCGCTATCACTCGGACTGCCACGTCTGCCATGGTCCGGACGGAATGGGCTCAAGCTACGCGCCCGCGTTGAAGGATTCGCTCAAGACCATGAGCTATGGCGACTTCCTCGCCACCGTTGCGAGCGGCCGCAAGAACGTCACCACGGCGACGGAGAACGTAATGCCGGCCTTTGGCAACAATCCGAACGTCGCTTGTCACCTGGACGACATCTATGTGTACTTGCGCGCGCGCGCCAACGATGCGATCGGCCGCGTGCGTCCCGCCAAACATGAAGACAAGTCCAAGGCCTACGCCGACGCCGAGGATTCCTGCATGGGCACGAAATAGTGAGCAGACGGAGAAAGCGTGAGCAGACGGGCAAGCGAGAAGCGAAACGGGAATAGACCATGAAGACACGCGCCGCCGTCGCCTTCGAGGCAAAGAAGCCGCTGGAAATTGTCGAGCTCGATCTGGACGGGCCGAAAGCCGGCGAGGTTCTGGTCGAGATCAAGGCGACCGGAATCTGCCACACCGATGCCTACACGCTCGACGGCTTCGACAGTGAAGGCATCTTCCCTTCCATCCTCGGCCATGAGGGCGCTGGCATCGTGCGCGAGGTCGGCGCGGGCGTCACCTCGGTGAAGGCCGGCGATCATGTGATTCCGCTCTACACGCCCGAATGCCGCCAGTGCAAAAGCTGCCTCAGCCAGAAGACCAATCTTTGCACGGCGATCCGTGCCACCCAGGGCAAGGGCCTGATGCCGGACGGCTCGTCGCGCTTCTCCTACCAGGGCAAGACCATCTACCATTACATGGGCTGCTCGACCTTCTCGAACTTCACCGTGCTGCCGGAGATCGCGGTGGCGAAGATCCGCGAGGACGCCCCGTTCGACAAGAGCTGCTACATCGGCTGCGGCGTCACGACCGGCGTCGGCGCCGTGGTGAACACCGCCAAGGTGACGCCGGGCGCGAATGTCGTCGTGTTCGGGCTCGGCGGCATCGGCCTCAACGTCATTCAGGGTGCCAAGATGGTCGGCGCCAACAAGATCATCGGCGTCGACATCAACGATTCGAAGGAAGAATGGGGCCGCAAGTTCGGCATGACCCACTTCGTCAATCCGAAGAAGGTCTCCGGCGATATCGTGGCGCACCTCGTCACGCTGACCGACGGCGGCGCCGACTACACTTTCGACTGCACCGGCAACACCACCGTGATGCGCCAGGCGCTCGAAGCCTGCCATCGCGGCTGGGGCGTGTCCGTGGTGATCGGTGTCGCCGAAGCCGGCAAGGAAATCGCGACCCGGCCGTTCCAACTCGTCACCGGCCGTGTCTGGAAGGGCACCGCATTCGGCGGCGCCCGCGGCCGCACCGACGTGCCGAAGATCGTCGACTGGTACATGGACAAGAGAATCCAGATCGATCCGATGATCACCCACGTCCTCAAGCTCGAAGACATCAACAAGGGCTTCGACCTGATGCATGAAGGCAAGTCGATCCGTTCGGTCGTTGTTTACTAGGCACAAAGCAAACAAGGAGGATAGACCTATGAGCGTTAGTCTCCATCCATCGATCGATAGCGGCGTGAAGAAGGGCTCGGGCGACTTCGGCGGCGGAACGCTCGTCTGCAAATGCAAGGACAAGCCGGTCAAGGTCGGCATCAAGGGCGACATCGCGCACAACCACGCCTGCGGCTGCACCAAGTGCTGGAAGCCGGAAGGCGCGATTTTCTCGGTCGTCGCCGTCGTGCCTCGCCAGAACGTGACGGTGCTCGAAAACGGCGAGAAGCTGCAGGTCGTCGATCCGTCCGCAGTAATTCAGCGCTATGCCTGCAAGGCCTGCGGCGCGCATATGTATGGCCGCATCGAGAACAAGGGCCATCCCTTCTATGGTCTCGACTTCGTCCATCCCGAGCTATTCCAGGAATCCGGGTCCGCCGCCCCTGGCTTCGCGGCCTTCGTGTCCTCGGTGATCGAAGCCGGCGTCAACCCGGCACAGATGGACGAGGTACGCGGCCGGCTTAGGGAGATCGGGCTTGAGCCGTATGACTGCCTGTCTCCGGCCTTGATGGACGCGATCGCCACCCATGTGGCGAAGTCCAAGATAGCCGCCTGAGCCGGCGATGAAACTGGCGACAGGCTTCATCTCGCGCGGCATCTCAGTCCCGCGCGAGATGGGGTTAACGTTGCGTGAAAGCGATCGGTGAAAACGACTGGCGGCTGTGCCATTGACTGAAAGCAATCGCCGATCCGGTCTTCGTTCTGCGTTCCTCTCCTGGACCGGAACGATCGGCCTCGCTGCACTCCGCAGCGGGGCCGCTTTTAGCCATAAAAATGCAGGACACTTCTCTGTGAAGCGTTCATGGCCCGCGCTTCTGATAAGCTCGCGGAGCTAGCGCACAGCACGACATCTTACGGGGCGAGCTCGAATCATCACTGGTCGAGATTGAGGTCCGTCCGCATCGCTCCTCGCGACTGACGGAGCGCGAGCGGCGGCTGCGAGCAAATGGAAATATGTTCTGGCTTGCGCCCGGAGGACGTCAACAGCTTAGGAAGAGCGAGGCACGATCATGATCAAACTGAACATCAACGGCCAGGAGCATAGCTGGGACGGCGATCCGGACCTTCCGCTGCTCTGGTTCATCCGCGACGAGGTTGGACTGACCGGCACCAAATTCGGCTGTGGCCAGGCACTCTGCGGCGCCTGCACGGTGATCATGGACAAGCAGGCGATCCGCTCCTGCATCACCTCCGTTTCCGATGCCGCAGGCCGCCAGGTCACCACCATCGAAGGCCTGCATCCGACCGGCGACCATCCCGTTCAGAAGGCGTGGCGACAGGTCAATGTCCCGCAATGCGGCTTTTGCCAGGCCGGCCAGATCATGCAGGCGGCCTCCCTGTTGAGCGAGAATCCAAAACCCTCCCATGACCAGATACGCGAAGCGATGGCGGGCAACATCTGCCGCTGCGGCTGCTACCAGCGCATCGAAACTGCCGTGCATCTCGCTTCAACGGGAGTCTGATCGTGAACATCATCGCTGACCCCAAAAAACTTCGAAAGCCACTCCGCGGCTTTGAACGCCACGTCGTCGAGGTCGAGAATGTCTCGCGCCGAAGCGTGCTGAAAGGCCTCGGCATCGCCGGCGGCTTTGTGCTCGCGGCACCGGTCTTCTCACGCCCTGCCTTCGCGTATGAAACCGGCGCCGGCGAGATGCCGCACGGCGTCGTGGTCGACCCGCGCGTTTTCGTGGCAATTGCGCCGGACGGCATCGTTACCATCATGGCGCATCGTTCCGAGATGGGAACGGGCGTGCGCACCAGCCTGCCGCTGATCGTCGCCGAGGAAATGGAAGCCGACTGGACACGCGTGAAGGTCCAGCAGGCGCATGGCGACGAAGTCAAGTACGGCAATCAGGACACCGACGGATCGCGCTCTACGCGGCACTATCTGATGCCGATGCGTCAGATCGGCGCTTCTGCCCGCGCGATGCTTGAGAACGCCGCCGCCAAGCGCTGGGGCGTGCCGGTCGCCGAGGTGAAGGCCGCCAATCACGAGGTGTTGCACGCCTCGAGCGGCCGCAAGATCGGCTTCGGCGAGCTTGCCGCCGCTGCCGCGAAAGAATCCGTGCCGGCGATCGCAAGCCTCAAGCTGAAGGACCCGAAGGACTTCCGCTACCTCGGCAAGGGTCAGATCTCCATCGTCGATCTGCACGATATCACCGTAGGCGCCGCGCAATACGGTGGCGACATCCGCCTGCCCGGCATGAAATATGCCGTCATCGCGCGGCCGCCGGTGACCGGCGGCAAGCTGGTATCCTTCGATGCGGCGGAGGCGATGAGGGTCTCGGGCGTCGAGAAGGTGATGGAGGTCAAGGGCTGGCCGTGGCCATCGAAATTCCAGCCGCTCGGCGGCGTCGCCGTGATCGCGCGCAACACGGGTGCGGCGATCAAGGGCCGCGATGCACTGAAGGTCGTGTGGGATGACGGCGCCAACGCCAAATACGAATCCGCCGCCTACCGCACCGAGCTGGAGGAGGCAGCGCGCAAACCGGGCCTCGTCGTGCGCAAGGAAGGCGACGTCGATGCTGCCTTGAAGAGCGCCGACAAGGTGATCGTCGGCGAGTATTACGCGCCGCATCTCGCCCATGTCAGCATGGAGCCGCCGGTCGCGGTCGCCGATGTCAAGGATAGCAACGCCGAGATCTGGGCGCCGGTGCAGAGCCCGGGCGGAACGCGCGAAGATGTCGCCAAGACGCTCGGCATCTCCGTGGATAACGTGACCGTCAACGTCACGCTGCTCGGCGGCGGCTTCGGACGCAAGTCGAAGTGCGACTATGCGCTGGAAGCGGCCCTGCTCTCGAAGGAGCTGGGCGCGCCGGTCAAGGTGCAATGGACCCGCGAGGACGACGTTCAGCATGATTTCCTCCACACGGTTTCGGTGGAGCGGATCGAGGCCGGCCTCGACAAGAGCGGCAAGGTCATCGCCTGGCGCCATCGCAGCGTCGCGCCGAGCATCGGCTCGACCTTCGCGGCCAAAACCGTGCACGAGGCCTCCTTCGAGCTCGGCATGGGCCTGGTCGACATGCCGTTCGAGATCGCCAATGTTCAATGCGAAAATCCGGAAGCGGTCGCGCACACGCGCATCGGCTGGTTCCGCTCGGTCTCGAACATCCCGCGCGCCTTTGCTGTCCAGTCGATGGTCGGCGAAATCGCGCATGCGACGGGCCGCGACCAGAAGGAGATGCTGCTCGAGCTGATCGGCTCTCAGCGGATCATCAAGCTCGATTTCGTCAAGAAGCTCTGGGACTACGGCGAGCCCTATGACAGTTACCCGATCGACACCGCGCGGCTGCGCCGTGTAGTCGAGACGGTCGCGGACGAGGGCCAATGGGGACGCTCGGTGCCGAAAGGCGGCGGCCTCGGCATTGCCGTGCACCGCAGCTTCGTCAGCTACGTCGCGACCATTGTCGAAGTGGCTGTCGACGACAAGGGCAAGCTTACGGTGCCGAGGGTCGATACCGCGATCGACTGCGGCACCTATGTCAATCCCGAGCGCATCCAGTCGCAAATCGAGGGTGCGGCGATCATGGGGCTGAGTCTAGCTAAATATGGCGAGATCACCTTCAAGGACGGCAAGGTGCAGCAGAAGAACTTCGACGACTTCCCGGTGATCCGGATCGACGAGGCGCCGCTGGTGACCAATGTCCACATCGTGCCGCCGGCCGCCGACACACCGCCGAGCGGTGTGGGCGAGCCGGGTGTCCCGCCGTTTGCGCCGGCCCTGCTCAACGCCATCTTTGCGGCAACCGGCAAACGTATCCGCACCTTGCCGATCGGCAAGCAACTGCAGGCGTGAAACGGCGCGCCGGCGACATCAAGCGACAGCAAAATGAATGCGGCGGAGATCATCTCCGCCGCATTCATTTTATATGTGTGAATGCGGAGCGAGGAGCGCCGCGCGGGGGCCTCTCGTCCTGCCACACCTCCCGGAGGGTCGCGGCGCCGACGTTTCGGGGCCGCCGAATCCTGTGGATTTGGTCGCGTTTCCCGTATTCCTACGGAGCGCCTCTAGAGATCGACCTTAGCGTGGCATAAACCCTGCACGATAATAATTTCTCCGAATCGTTCATTTAAAGGGAGATTCCATGCTGATTACTCTTGTTGCCTTGCTCTGCAATGGTCAGGTCTGTTTGGAGAAAGTCGTTACCAACAGCGATATGTCCAGCATCACGATGATGGATTGCCAGATTCACGCACAGGCAGGCATCGCCGAGTGGCTTCAAAACGGTCCTTATCGGTCGTGGAAATTGCAGGGCTACAAATGCGTTGTCGGCAAATACGTTCCGAAGAGCGCGGCCTGAGCCAAAAGCCGGCTCGAACCTCCAAGGAATGATCAGCGAACGCCGTTGGGTTGCGCTCGACGCGCGCCGAGGATTCGATCAGCCGAAACGGCACATATCGGCGCCACATTGTGATGGTGCATTCGGCGCCTCGTCGGGTCGGCAGGGCACCAAGAGGCCGGGAGCGGTCTGACAAGACGTCCGCTACGCGCTGACACGCGATGGCGGTCAGAACGGCAGTGCGACCCCGTACTTGATCTCCTTGAGGATCACATTGGTCCGCACGTGACGGAGGCCCGGAATCTTGAACATGAAATCGTCGAGAAACCGGTTGTACGCCGCCATGTCGCTGACGACCACGCGAAGGTGGTAGTCCGCATCGCCGGTCGTCGCAAAACATTCCAGCACTTCCGGACGCTTCTTCACCCGCGCCACGAATTGCGTGACGAAGGTCTGGTCGTGCCGTTCAAGCGCAACATGCAAAATCGCCGACATCGAGAAGCCAGCCTGTTCGCGGTCAACCATCGCTGTGTAGCGTGCGATCACGCCGGATTTCTCCAGCGAGTCCACCCGCCGCCAGCATGCCGAAGCCGACATGCCGACCTCATCTGCCAGTTGCTGATTGCTGAGCCGGCTGTCCCTCTGAAGGCGCAGGAGAAGACGACGGTCTTGCGGGTCGAGCATGTGATCCTCTCGGGTTAATCTGTTCTCACGGTGGGGGTCTGCTGGATATTTATACCAGAATAGCCGCAAAACGCGGATAAAATGAATAATCTGACCACACGATCAGGTCGATGCTTCAGGCCCTCTCCTCGCAGGAGGAATTGGCCATGGCACAGGCGATCGCGACGTCCCGCAATGATCTCGAAACCTATTCCCTGTTCGACCGCTACACGCGACGAACAGGACGCGTGTGGCTTTCGGGAACCCAGGCCCTGGTGCGCATCCTGCTCGATCAGCGCGACCGCGACCGGGCCGATGGTCTCAACACCGCCGGCTTCGTGTCGGGCTATCGCGGCTCGCCGCTCGGCGGCGTCGACCTCGAGCTCTGGCGCGCCAGGCAATTTCTGGAGGAGCGGCGTATCGAATTCCTGCCCGCCGTCAACGAGGACCTTGCCGCCACCGCCGTGCTTGGCTCGCAGCAGGTCGAGAGCCATCCGGAGCGCGAGGTCGATGGCGTGTTCGGTCTCTGGTACGGCAAGGGTCCCGGCGTCGACCGCTCCGGCGATGCGCTCAAGCATGGCAACGCTTATGGATCATCGCAGCATGGCGGCGTGCTGGTCGTCGCCGGCGACGACCATGGCTGCGTGTCGTCCTCGATGCCACACCAGTCGGACGTCGCCTTCATGGCGTGGTTCATGCCGACGCTCAATCCATCTAATGTCGCCGAGTATCTGAGCTTCGGCGAGTACGGCTATGCGCTCAGCCGCTTTTCGGGCATGTGGGTCGGCTTCAAGGCGATCTCGGAGACCGTCGAGTCCTGCGCGTCGGTGGAGTTGCCGAGACGACGCGACTTCATCATCCCAACGATCGACATCCCGGCCGGCGGCCTGCACTACCGCTGGCCGGACCTGCCGGGCCCCCAGATCGAGCAGCGGCTGGAAGCCAAGAAGAATGCGGTATCGGCCTTTGCCGGAGCCAATCCGATCGACCGACGCATCTACGACATCGCGGACGCGAGCTTCGGCATCATCACGACGGGAAAGGGTCATCTCGACGTGATGGAGGCGCTCCAGCTCCTCGGTCTCACCGAGAGCGAATGCCACCGCCTTGGCATCGACATCTACAAGGTCGGCATGGTGTGGCCATTGGCGCATCACGACGCGCTGGAATTCGTGCGCGAGAAGCGCGAGATCCTGGTGATCGAGGAGAAACGCGGCATCATCGAGAGCCAGTTCAAGGAATATTTCTACGACTATCCCGGCCACAAGCCGGAGCATATGGTCGGCAAGACCGGCGAGAATAACGATCCGCTGGTGCCGTGGACCGGCGAGCTCTCGCCGCGTCTTCTGGCGCCGATCATTGCAAGGCGGCTGGACCGGATATTTCCCGGCCTTGATTTGCAGGCCCGAGCAGCCGCGCTGCAGCCGTCGCCATCACGCATCATCGACGTGGTGGGCGCAACGCGCACCCCCTACTTCTGCTCGGGTTGCCCGCACAATACGTCGACTAGGGTGCCGGAGGGCTCGCAGGCGCTCGCCGGCATCGGCTGCCATTTCATGGCAAGCTGGATGGACCGCAACACCACCTCGCTGATCCAGATGGGCGGCGAAGGCGTCAACTGGGTCGCCTCCTCGCTCTTCACCGGCCGGCGGCACGTCTTTCAGAACCTCGGCGAGGGGACTTATTACCACTCGGGCTCGATGGCTATCCGCCAGGCGATCGCCGCGAAGGCCAACATCACCTACAAGATTTTGTTCAACGATGCGGTCGCCATGACCGGCGGGCAACCGGTCGACGGCCCCATCAGCGTGCAGGCGATTGCGCACGAGGTTCGCGCCAATGGCGTTGCGCGCATCGCCGTCGTCACGGATGATCCCGGCAAGTTCGACAGGCGCGATTTTCCGGAAGGCACCACCATCCATGCGCGCGAAAGCCTCGATGCCGTGCAGCGCGAGCTGCGCGAGATATCCGGCGTCTCCGTCCTCATCTACGAGCAGGAGTGCGCCACCGAGCGACGGCGGCGGCGCAAGCGCGGGCAAGTCGTCGATCCACCCAAATTCGCCTTCATCAACGATCTCGTCTGCGAAGGCTGCGGCGATTGCTCCGTCGAGTCGAACTGCCTCAGCGTCGAGCCGAAGGAGACGCCGTTCGGGCGCAAGCGCCAGATCAATCTGTCGACTTGCAACAAGGATTTTTCCTGCGTCAACGGCTTCTGCCCGAGTTTTGTCACGCTCGACGGCGCGCGACGGCGGAACAAGAAGGGCGCGGCGGGCGAGGCGCTGGCACGCGCGGCCTCGCTGTCCGCTCCAAACCTGCCCGCGCTCGATCGGCCCTACAATCTCCTGGTCACCGGCGTCGGCGGCACCGGCGTCATCACGCTCGGCGCGCTGGTGACGATGGCGGCGCATCTGGAGGGCAGGGGCGCCTCCGTGCTCGACTTCACCGGCTTTGCACAGAAATTCGGGCCCGTGTTGAGCTTCATCCGGATCGCTTCAGCGCCGCAGGACATCCATCAGGTGCGGATCGACCAGGGTGCTGCGGATGCGCTGATTGGTTGCGATGTCGTCGTCAGCTCCTCGGCCAAGGCGTCGACCGCCTACGGCCCCGCGATGCGTGCGGTGTTGAATACGGCCGAGATGCCGACCGGCGACGTCGTTCGCAACCGCGATGCCGACCTCGTCGTCAGCTCGCGGTCGAAGCAACTCGAGCGGCTCGTCGGCAAGAACCACCTGCTCTGCCTCGATGCCAATCGCGCCGCGAACCTCCTGTTCGGCGACACCGTATTCGCCAACATGATCATGCTCGGCGCGGCATGGCAGCGGTCCCTCGTGCCGGTGACGCTTGATGCGCTGATGCGGGCGATCGAGCTGAACGGCGTCGCTATCGAGGCAAACAAGCAGGCCCTTGCCTGCGGACGCCTCGCCGCCGCGGATCCCGGTTTCCTTGCCGCTCTCGGCTCATCGGTTCCGCAACCGGAGACGCTGGAGGACATGATCGCCCGCCGCGCCGGCTTTCTCAGGGACTATCAAAACAACGATTATGCTGCTCGATACCTCCATCGCGTAAACGAGGTGCGCGACATCGAGCGCAGCCGGTCACCCGGCTCCGAGATGGTGACAACGGCGGTCGCGAAGTCACTGTTCAAGCTGATGGCTTACAAGGATGAGTATGAGGTGGCGCGACTGCATCTCGGTTCGGCATTCCACGAGAAGCTGCGCGAGGAGTTCGAGGACGGATTCACGATCAGCTATCATTTCGCCCCACCGCTGGTGCCGTCAGGGCACGATGCGCGTGGCCGACCGCGCAAGCGCTGCTTCGGCCCATGGATCGCGCCGCTGCTCGGCCTGTTAACAAGGTTGAAATTCCTGCGCGGAACGCCGTTCGATCCTTTTGGCTATACCGCCGAGCGGAAGATGGAGCGAAACCTGATCGCCTGGTACGAGTTGCTGCTCGACGAACTGCTTCCACATCTTGGGCCCGACACCAGGGACGACATCGCCGACATCGCCGCGCAGCCGATGGAGATACGAGGCTTCGGGCCGGTGAAGGACGCTGCCGTGGCCAGGGTGAAAGCGAAGGTGGAAACCTTGAGCGCCGCAATGCGGGACTAGATTTCGCGCGGCTGGACGGCGAGGATTGACCTCACGCGGCCGACACAGGCTGCAGGCCCAACAACAGTGTCGGAATCAGCTCGGACACCGTCGGGTGGATCGGTACGGCCCAACGCAACTGATCATAAGGAGTCCTGGCGTTGATGGCGTCAAGCAGGCCGTAAATCGCTTCGTCGCCGCTCGTGCCCAGGATCGACGCACCAAGGATCTGCCTGGTTGCGGGATCGGCGAGCACCTTCATAAACCCCAGCGTCTCGTCCTTTTCCACAGCACGGCCGACGCGTGTCATCGGGCGACTGGAAGAAAGATAGGGCAAGCCGCGGGCGCGAACCTGCGCTTCGGTCATGCCGACACGTCCGAGCGGCGGATCGATATACAACGCGTAGCCCAGGACACGGTCGCTCACGCGGCGCTGTTCTCCGTCAAGCAGGTTCGCTGCAACGATTTCGAAATCATTATAGGCGGTGTGCGTGAAGGCGCCGCGGCCGTTGCAGTCACCCAGCGCCCAGATGCCGCCGACATTGGTCTGAAGGCTTTCGTCTACGGTGATATAGCCGCGCGAGTCGGTC
>Ga0134126_10001161_pt1 | contig 33363 bp, 27 predicted proteins | sample KB31752_FD_96881 | JGI IMG/M metagenome (GOLD analysis project Ga0134126, IMG submission 96881) | Terrestrial soil microbial communities with excess Nitrogen fertilizer from Kellogg Biological Station, Michigan, USA - KB3-175-2 | ecosystem: Environmental > Terrestrial > Soil > Unclassified ...
CAGGTCAAGGGCGTCGCCGGCGATCTCGCGACCGCGGACGGCGCCAAGGCGGTGATCGCGGCGCTGCCGGCGGTCGACGTGCTGGTCAACAATCTCGGCGGGCTCGGCGGAATCATGAAGCCGTTCGACAAGCTCGACGATGCCGACTGGCATACCATCTTCGAAGTCAACGTCGTCAGCGCGGTGCGCATGACGCAGCATTATCTGCCGAAGATGCGCGACAAGAACTGGGGCCGCATCGTTTATATCTCGAGCGAAAGCGGCGTGCAGATTCCGCCCGAGATGATTCCCTACGGTGTCGCCAAGGCGGGCGTGATCGCGCTGGCGCGCGGCGTCGCCGAGACGCTGGTCGGCACCGGCGTCACGGTGAACTCGGTGCTGCCCGGCCCGACGCTGAGCGAGGTGTTCGACAACATGGCGAAGCGCCTCGGCAAGTCGCGCGACGCGATCGCCAAGGAATGGATCGAGACGCGGCGGCAGACCTCGCTAATCTGGCGCTTCACCTCGACCGAGGAAGTCGCGAACATGGTGGTCTATGTTTGCAGCCCGGCGGCGTCCGGCACGCACGGCGCCAGCCTGCGCGTCGAGGGCGGCGTCATCAAAAGCGCGTTCTAATTTCGTCAACACACACAACAGAGGGACTAACATGGGGACGATTCCCAAGAAGCTGCAGGAACCGATCAATACCGCCTTTCCGGCGAATGTCTGCCTTATCGCGAGCGTGCTGCCGACCGGCTTCGCGCAGGTCACGGCGCGCGGCTCGACCCAGGTCTATGACGACGACCATATTTCGCTGTGGGAGCGCGGCAAGGGCTCGACCACCGACGCGATGGCGGACGGCGCCAAGGTGACGGTGTTTTTCCGCAACGGCGCGCTGCGCGAGACGCTGCTGCCGAAGGGCGGCATCGCGCGGCTCTACGGCACCGCGAAGATTCACAAATCGGGCGCGGTTTACGAAAAGGTCTGGGAACGGCTGATCAAGCCGGAGAAAGACCGTGATCCCGACAAGAAGGGCTGGGCGGTGCTCATCAAGATCGACCGCGCCGAGGATCTCTCGGGCGATCCGCTGAAGCTCGACTGAGCGTTCGGCACGGTGGGTTTTTGGATAGGCCGGGTGGCGACACCCGGCCTATTTTTTCCGTCTTACGGTTTCGGCGCGATTTTCTGCTCGTCGCCGCGCGCGAGGAAATTCGCGGTCGGGATCGCGCCGCCATCAGTCTGAAGATCGATGCCCATCGCGTCGACGAAGGCGCGGCGCACTTCCTCCGGCTGGCCCGTCTGGAAGACATAGCCGCGAAGCTGGCCCGAGAACACCGGGTGCTTCACCATCTCAGCCGTGGTCATGCCGTTGACGTAGTTCTCCTTGAACGCGATCGGCAGCGGCACGCACTCGTTGATCTTGGGATCGCGCACCAGCCCCTTCGGGTCCTTGCCTTCCTTGATGTTGTCGAGATCGGCGAAGAACTGGCGGCGCAGCATCGCGACGCCGCGATCGCTGGCAGAGAGATTCTCGTTCTCCCGGTCGGTGACGGCGCCCTGGCCGACCCAGGCGATGAAATCCTGGTTCATCACATGGGTGTTGATCCAGCGCCCGGTCTTTTCGTCCTTGATCGGGCCTTTCCAGGTCGGGGCGCTGTTCTGGACATAGGGCTCGCGCTCCTTCGGCACCCGCACGAAGGACCAGGTGATGCTGAACGTGTTCTCGTCGTCGATCGGCACGCGCCACTCGATATGCTCGCCGGTGTAAAGCGCGTTCGGCCACAGGCAGACCCGGCCGATGGTCCAGAGCGGATCCTGCTCGTTGGTGATCTCGGTGATCCGCTTGTAAGTCATGCCGTATTCGAATTCCTGGAAATCGACCTTGATGTGCTTGGGCGAGTAGGGGCCGAGCTGGTTGTGCAGACGCTTGCTCCAGTTGAGATGCGTCCACTCGAAATGCACGGGGTCGATCGAGTTCTCCTGGCATTGCAGCCAGTTGCACGGAATGGTCGCGAGCACGATCTGGACGAAGCCGTTCTTCCAGGTGAACGGCTCCCAGTTCGGCACCAGCGGCGCCGGCTCCGGCCCGAGATAGGCCCAGATCATCCCGGCATGTTCCTGCACCCGGTAGGCCTTGATCTTGATCTTATCCTTCATGTTGGCGTTGGGATGCGCCATGTCTTCGTAAGGCTGCGCGATGCACGCGCCCTTTTCGTTGTAGAGCCAGCCGTGATAGTTGCAGCGCAGGCCGCATTCCTCGACGAAGCCATAGGACATGTCGGCGCGACGATGGCAGCAATGCCGGTCGACCAGACCGTACGTGCCGCTCAAGTCTTTGTAGAGCGTGAGATCTTCGCCCATGAGGCGGATCGGCTTGACGCGCGTCACGTCGTCGAACTCGCTGGCGCCCGCGATCGGATGCCAGTAGCGGCGCATCAGCTCGCCCATCGGCGTGCCGGGTCCCACCTGGGTGATGAGCTTGTTTTTCTCGACGTCGAGCATCGTTTCCGACCCTTACAGAAAGTAGTTCGCTTGCCGAATAATTGGGGCAACCGCACCTAGGGTCAAGAGCGGCGGAACCCGTGCCGGGGCGGCGGCATTGCATGGCTGGAGGCGTCGATGATCCGCAAACTGAAATCAGGCGAATACCGGCTCTATTCACGCAAACTGAATCCCAAAACCGGCAAACGGCGCAATCTCGGCACGTTCGCCAGCCGCGCTGCCGCGGAAAAGCACGAACGGGCCGTTCAGTATTTCAAGCGGCATTGACGCGCGCCTCGGATGATGTCGCGCTTGCGACACGGTGGAAACGCGTCTAGCGTATACGATGCGTACGGAACGGGCCGCGGCTGGTTTTACCGGGCGTTAACCGGATTGTTGCGAGGTTCCCGGCCATGCGTTCCCTCCAACCGATTCTGGCCGCCGTCGCGTTTCTTCCGGTAAGCGACCTGCTGGCGGCCTGGGTGGCGATGGGGGCGGCCATCGTCGGGGTCGCGGTCGTCGGCCTTCTGGTGGTGGTGTTCGGCCGACCGGGCGCCAAGGCGCGGCTCGGCGTCTAGGCCCGCGACAACGCAACGCAATCGGTCAATAGGCGTTGCGCCCGGTGAAGCCGCCGACGATGGTTCGAAGAATGATCCAGAGATCGAACCACAGCGACCAGTGCTCGATGTAATAAACATCGTGTTCGATGCGGTGTTTGATCTGCTCGATATTGGCCGTCTCGCCGCGCCAGCCATTCACTTGCGCCCATCCTGTGATGCCCGGCTTGACCCGGTGCCGTGCGTGATAGAAGCGCACCGCGTCGTCGAACAGGACGCCGCCCGCCTTCGACGAAATGGCGTGCGGGCGGGGGCCGACCAGCGACATCGAGCCGAGCACGACGTTGATGAGCTGCGGCAGTTCGTCGAGGCTGGTGCGCCGGAGCACGTTGCCGACCCGTGTAATGCGCGGATCGTTGCGCTGGGTCTGGACCTCGCAATTGGGGTCGCTGTCCCGGTCGTGCATGGTGCGGAACTTGAGCACTTCGATCAGCTCGTTATTGAGGCCGTAGCGTTTCTGCCGGAACAGGATCGGGCCGGGGCTGTCGAGCCGGACGGCCAGGGCGAGGACGAGTAGCAGGGGCGAAATGGCGGTCAGGATGAGCGACGCGAGCACCCGGTCTTCCGCCTGCTTCACGGCCCAGCGCCAGCCGGTAAACGGCTTCTCGCGCGCATTGAGCAGGGTGACGCCGGCGAACCGGCTGGTGCCGCATGCGCCAAGCCGTACGCCGATTTCATCGGCGCAGATACGGACATCGACCGACAGCGATTGAAGCTTGCCGAGACATTCGAGCAATCGTCCGTATTCGGCGAGCGGCATGGCGACGACGACGCTGTCGACGCCTTTGGCGCGGATGCGATCGACGAGCTGATCGACGCCGCCGAGAATGGCGTAACCGGCGCATCGGCGAATCCGTGAATCCGCGAGATCGTCGAACACGCCCACCACGGTCATGTCGGACGGTCCGCTGGCGTCGAATTGCTGCAACAGGCGCTGCGCGATGGAGCCGGAGCCGATCACCGCGACGCGCTTGGTGAGTCGGCCGGTGCTTCGCCAATAGCGGACGGACAGCATCAGCGCGGCCTGATTGGCCAGCAGCAGGATGAGAGCGCCGATCCCCCACAGAAACAGCCACTGCCAGACCGCGTGCGACGCGTGGCCGGCGGCAAAAAACAAGAGGGCGGTCACGCCGGCGGTGGCCGACCAGCCGGCGGCGAGGTTGAGGATGCGATTGCGCGGCAGGCCGAGCACCTTCGGGCGATACGCGCGCCCGAGCCGCAACGACTGGACGCCGACGATGGTGACGAGGGTCAGCGCCAGGAGGAATGTGGAACTGTCGACGGGTTTTGGCGCGGGCGCCTGGAAAAAGGCGGCGATCCCGGTGCAGGCGATCGCCATCGCGTCGGCGACGCCAAGAAGGCCGAGGACGATGGGGGATGAAATCCGCGACGGAATCCGGCCCGCCGGCTTCCCCGCAATCGCGGCGTCAATCGTCGCGATGCGCGGGGTAGGGGCGGATTCCGTCGACATGGCGCGTTGGGCTAAACCGTCGCGGCGCCCGTTTAGAAATAACGCTCCTTCACGGTGATGATGTCACCGGGCTGGACCGTCGTGTCCTGGGTCCCTTCGATATGGGCCTTGGTGCCGTCGGCACGGGTCCGCGTGATGTCGAACGAGCTTTCACGCGCACGATAGGTAAAGCCGCCGGCGATGGCGACGCCGATCACGACCGACATGCCGGAGACGTAGGGATAGCCGCCCGGCGTCCTGACTTCGCCGAGGATGTAAAACGGACGATAGCCCGCCACTTCGACGACGACGTTCGGGTCCTTGAAATATTGCGGTTTGAGCCGCGACACGATCGCCTGCTCCAGCTCGCTCTCCGTCAGACCGGCGGCCTGGATCGAGCCGATCAGCGGAAACCGCAGCTTCCCGGCGCCGTCGATCTGATAGGTCGCGGTCAGGTCGCTCTTGCCGTAGACGATGATGTGGACGCGGTCGCCTGGCCCCAGGACATAATCGGAAAGATGCGCCGTCGGGGCGGATTGCGGCGCCGTGGCGGCAACGCGCCGATTGGGCGTGCCGATGGAGTCGCCGTGCAGCGCCGGCGGCGCGCCCATGCTGGGCGGGCTCGCCGAATAGGGTGGGTTCGTGTTGGTCTGTGCCTGGGCGCCGGAAATGGCGATGGCGCAAGGCAGCAACGCTGCCAGGAGCCAAATGGCACCGCGAGAAATCGGCTGCATGTCATGCCTCTCTTATCGGCGACCGGGGCGCGGCATCGACGTCGATTCCGGCCTGCGATCATCAGTTGCGAGAGGGATGCTAGCGCGGGGTGCTTTGCGGAAGTCGTGACTAAACCGCGACACCGGGAGCCCGGACGGGCGCCCGTTCAGAAATGCGAACTGAGACGCAGCCCGACGATGTTGGCTCTGAAATTATTGACGCTTTGCGACGAGTTCCTGACCTGGAACGAATAGTCGACCGACAGCGCGAAGTTCCGGTTGATCAGGTATTTGGCGCCGACGCCGGCGGCGTAATAATCGTCCGTCCGGGCGATGCCCTGAAACGAGTCTTCTTCCCATCCCAGCGACGCACGCAGGATCACATTCCGCAGCAATTCGTGATCGACGTGGGTTTCGCCGACCGTCGCGACATAACCCGAGACGCCGGGCAGATCGGTTTCGGCCACGCTTCTGTTCAGGGATCCGGTGACGGTGGTGAGGCGCGTCACGTTCCAGGTCAGCTTGACGGCGAAGGTCGGTCCGTCGAGCGGCTGTAGCCGCGCATCCCGATAGTCCTGCCGGTAATAGCCGGCATAGGCGTCGATGAAGGTGACGCCGGTGAGATCGTATTTGGCGCCGGCCGCGACCGTGTAGCCCGTGGAATTGCGGTTGAAGCCGAACAGGTCGCTCGAGAAATCGTGATTGCGGATGTCGTATCTGGTCAGGACATAGACTTCGCTCTGGGGAAACAGTTCGTAGGCGGAGCGAAGGATGAATTGTTCCTCGTTGTAATTCTGGAGATGAAACGGAACGGATACGCCCGAGGTGCTGGCGACGTCATTGAAACTGTACTGGTCGTAAGCGACATCGAACCGGAACGACAGGCGGTTGAAGGTTTTCCGGCCGCCGCCGCGGGCGGACAAGTCGCTATACTGTTCGGGAACGGCGCTCTGAAGCCCGGGTATGACGCTGCCGAGGTTGTTCGGCGAATAGACCGGCTGATGCCGCACGGAATAACCGACGCCGCCGAACAGGATGGCGCTGCGGTCGATATCGATCCGCCCGTCCGACGAGAACGTGTAGTCGTCGTAATCCTGGTCGGAATGCTCGGTATATTTATTGATCGTGCCGTCGGCGTGGAAATTCAGCGCGTTGTTGTTCCAGTCCGATTTCAGATCGACCGCCGGCTGGATCGCGACGATGTAATCGGACAGCGGATGCGACGCCTGACCGAGGATGTTGCTGTTGAAACTCCCGGTGACATCGAGGTCGGGGTACAGGATGAAGCTGCCGAGCCGCAGGCCGGGCGGATCGTAATCGGGACGGGGGCGGTCGGCGACCGTCTGGCCGCGCGGAACTTCCTCGTCGGGAAGAATCCGGGGCGGCGCCACCGAGCCGCTCAAACCCGGCTGCGCGTTGGTGTAGTCCACCGGCTGCTGGGGGGACGCGGGCTGCTGGGCAGGCTGATCCTGCGCGCGCACCGGCGCGGCCACGGCGGCTATCGCGAGGGCAGAACACAGAGCCAGACCGAGTTTCACGAAAATTTCCCCCGTTGTCGGCCTGCTAGCATACACCAGTGTCGCCGGCGATAAATACTGCAAGTAACGGGGCGGCCAGGTTCTCGCGTTAAGGTTTATGGGCAGTCGGCGAGTCGAACCGTCAGGCGCGGCCATAATCGTCGGAAATCCGAACAATATCGTCCTCGCCGAGGTAGGAGCCGGACTGCACCTCGATGAGATGTAGCAGCACCTTGCCCGGGTTTTCGAGCTGATGTTCGACCCCGATCGGGATATAGACCGATTCGTTTTCGCTCAGAATCATCGAATCGAGGCCGCGCTGGACGCGCGCCGTGCCCTGCACGATGGTCCAATGCTCCGCCCGGTGAAAATGCTTTTGCAGGCTGAGCTTGGCGCCCGGCTTTACCGTGATGCGTTTGACCTGGAACCGCTCGCCCATGTCAACGCGGCGGTAATGGCCCCAGGGTCGATAGACGGTGATGTGCTCCTTGGGCTCGGGCCGGTTTCGCCGGCTCAGCTGTTCGACGATCTTCGGCACGTCGCCGGTCGCGTCGTTCCGCGCCACCAGCACCGCGTCGTCGGTCGCCACCACCACGATGTCGTCGAGGCCCATCGCGGCGACGAGGCGGCCGTCGGTGTGGATGTACGAATTGTTGACGTGATCGAGCAGCACGTCGCCGCGCACCACGTTGCCTGACTCGTCCTGCACGCTGACGTCGCGCACCGAACTCCACGAGCCGATATCGGTCCAGCTCAAGTCGGTCGTGAGGATGACGATGTTTTCCGTGTGCTCGAGCAGCGCGCGGTCGATCGACAGGAACGGGGATTCGCCGAAGGCCTGGCGGTCGAGACGCACGAACCCGCCTTCCTCCTTGCCCTCGCGCAGCGCCTTGGCGCAGGAATCGAGCATCTTCGGATAGAGGTGGCGGAGTTCGTTCACGATGACCCGCGCCTCGGCGAGGATGATGCCGCTGTTCCAATAGAACGCGCCGTTGTTCACCAGCGACTTCGCCTTTTCCCGGCCCGGCTTTTCGATGAACTGCTCGAACGTGAAGATGCCGGGATGGTGAGGCAGGCGGTCGCCGATCTGGATGTAGCCGCAATGCGGCTCCGCCCGCGTCGGCTTGATGCCCAGCGTCACGATGTTGCCTTGCCGCGCCGCGCCGATCCCGGATGCGATCGCCCGATAAAATTCGTCGGTGGCGGCGATGACATTGTCCGAGGGCTGGACGAACATCAGCGCTTCGGGGTCGCGCTCCATCAGCCACAACGCCGCGACCGCGACCGCGGGCGCCGTGTTGCGGGCGACGGGTTCGACGAGGACGCAGAGTGGCGCTATGCCGACCTGGCGCATCTGTTCGTCGACCAGGAAACGATGATCCTCGTTGCAGACCACGATCGGCCCGGTGAACATCGTGTCGCTCGAGGTGCGCGCGATCGCTTCCTGCAACAGGGTCTGCTCGGACGCCAGGGCCAGGAGCTGTTTCGGGAACGTCGAGCGGGAGAGCGGCCACAGCGTCGCGCCGGCCCCGCCCGAAAGGATGACGGGGTGAACCTGGTTGGAACCGATCGAGAGCAGTCTGGTGAAATCGACTACCTCCATAACTCATTCTCCCTGTTCACTAATTTCACCCATATTTCGACTATCCGGGTGGCCCACGATGGGGGCCAGTGAGCAAACTGTGTCGTTTGACGCGCCGGCGTCATGTCTGTTGCGCTTCGAGGCGCCGCCCGGGCGGGGCGAGGGCCTGACGGAGCCGGGGCAAGGTTCCGGACACGAGCAGATCGAGCAGGGCGCCGCCCTGGTAATCGCCGTTGAGCGTGACCCGCGGAAGGGCATGAAGCCGCGCCCGGTCCGCGGGAAAAACATTCGCCATTCGCGTCGTCGTCGCGCTGCGCAGGCCGATTTCGCGGCATAGCGAGAATTCGCGCGGGCCGGCGGCATGAGCCGCGCCATAGGGATAGGCGAAATGACGGACTTTCGCGCCGGTCATGGCTTCGACATCCGCCACGCTGTCGCCGATTTCGCGCGCCGCCTCGGCCGCGTCGAGACGACGAAGATTGGCGTGGCTTACCGTGTGGGCGCCGAATTCCACCAGGCCGCTCGCCTGCATCTCGCGGATCATGGGGACGGTCAGGGCGTTCCGGTCCGTCTCCGCCATGAAATCGACGTCGAAACGCCTGCTCAACTGGTCGCAGGCGGCGCGGCTTGCGTCCGGCGGCGCGGATACGAACCAGTTCGCCAGACGAAAATAAGCCCGGCGCTTCTGGTTCAGCGTCGCAGCCGGCAAATAGTCGGCGGTTCCGCCGTGGAAGAATTCGATCCTGTCGTTCCCGGCGACGATCCGGTCGAGGCCCAGCCACCACATCGGGACCGTGCGGCGTACGACGCCGGATATAAGGTAGACCGTCATCGGCACGCCAAACGCCTTGCAGATCGGGAAGGCCGCGCCGTAGGTATCGGCGAAACCGTCGTCGAAGGTCAGGCATGCGAAGCGCCGCCCCGCGCCGGCCGCTTCGAGACGCGTCACGGCTTCGCTCATGGTGACGAAATCGTAGCCGCGCCGGCTCAGCGTTCCGACCGCTTGGCGAAAATTGGCGGGGCTGATCGACATGCGCCGCGCGCCGAACTCGGCCGCGCCCGCGGGTTCATGGACGCGGTGCAGCGCCAGAATGCTGCCGATCCCGGCATGACGGCGCGTCATAAGGCGCGGGATACCGGCGGCGGACAGCGCGCCGAGCGCCGACCGGGTCAGCGACTGACCGATGGTCACGTCCGGCCGCCTTCGGTCGACGGGCGGGCGCCGTCGAATGCGGGAACGATCGCGCCGCTCCCGGCATGGCCGATTTGCCACTGCCGGAATCGGAGGAATAGATAGCCGAGCCGCAGTGCTTCGGCGACCACGATGCCGACCGCGATCCCTACCACGCCGCCATAAAGCGCCAGCGGATAGGCGGCGGAAACGGAGAATATCGCCGCCGCCGCCTGGGATACGAAGATCGTCTTGGTGGATTCGATGGCGGCGGACCAGATCACCAGGACCGCGGCCATCGTGAACATAAAACCGGCGATGCTGAAGATCCGGACGATCAGCCCGACCCCTTCGAAATGCGCGCCATATATGAGGTGGACGATGGTATTCGCTTCGATGGTGAGAGTGGCGACAACGATGAGGGAAACGAAAAGGGAGCCCGCGGCGAGCCGGCCGAGATAGCGCTGGAGCGCCGCGGCGCCGGCGGTGTGGAAGGCGCGGGCCGCCTGCGCCGGCGCGAAATTGTCGAGGGCCAGCAGCAGAATATTGATGATGCCGGACACCGCCTTGGCCGCGCTGAGCGCGCCGACCGCGGTGGCGCCCAGCACCGCGCCGCTGACGATGAACAGCGTTTGCGACGACATCCAGAACATGATCGCCGACGGCATCAGCCATTTCGAGAATTGCCAGTGCCGCCGCGTCGCCGAACCCAGCGCGGCGAAGCCGGGCCGGATATTGCCGAGACTGGCGAGGCCGGGCAGAACGCCGATCGCGGCGGAGGCGGCGACGATCCACAATCCGGTTTCCGCCGTCAGTTCCTGATGCAGAATCAGTCCGAGGACCAGCACCGAACCGAGCTGGATGGTATAGCGCACGATGTCGATCAGCAGCGCCAGCTCGGCGCGCCTTTTGACGAAAGCGAAGCGGCGCAGGAACGCGTGAGTCTGATAGGCGGCCACCGACGCCGCGAGCGGAATCGCCAGATCTTCGAAACGGTCGGAGTGGAACATAAATCCGATGACGCTGCACGCAGCCAGTACAAAGAGGCTGACGGCGATACCGAACACGAATTGCTGGATTTTCACCGCGGCGTAATACGCCTCGGAATCGCCCGGCGATTGCTTCGGTCCGATATTCAGCATCGGCTGGATGATCGCGGCGAATTGCAGCGAGCCGACGAACTCCGCCGCCATCCAGGCGAGGCTGAAACGGCCGAATTCGTGAAGGCCGAGAAAGCGTGCGAACATTATGCCGCCTGCGAAATTGGCGGCACTGATCATCGCCTGATCGCCAAATGCGATCGAGACATGACCCAGCAGGAGGCGCACGAGCGGTGCGCGCTCTCTGCCCCTCCGCTGGTCAGCCGATTGGGGCGCGGCGGACAATGTTGTCCTTCCTTACGAGCTAAGCGGCTCGCCCGAGACTGTCGGTCTGGCGTTGACGATCGCGTTGAGGTGAGCGAGCGCGAATGGTGACTCGCCCGCGACTTCGGACGGCTCCACGATGCGCGGCACCGGAACGGGGATAAGGAAGCGCCCGCCCGCCTCGCGATAGGCACGCTGCTGGCGCAGCACTTCTCCGGCGAAATTCCACACCAGCAGAAGAACGAGATCGGGCTGATCGGCGACCAAGCGATCCGGATGGCTGATCGGAATTTTCTGGCCGGGCATGAACTGGCCCTGTTTGTGCGGATTGGCGTCGACGACGAAATCGAAAAAGCCGGGCCCGAGATTGAGATAGTTGATCATCGTCGAACCCTTGGCGGCGGCGCCGTAGCAGGCGATGCGCTTGCCGCGCGCCTTTTCCGCCCGGAGCAGCGCGACCAGCGATTCCTTGAGCGACGACACCCGGTCGGCGAACGTCTCGTACCAGCCGATCTGATCGACGCCGAGCGCCTTTTCGTGGCGAAGCAGCTCCATCAGCGCGCGCGTCTTTTTCCGGTCGCGGCTGACGAAAACGCGGATCGAGCCGCCGTGGATCGGCAGCCGCTTGACGTCGTTGAGATAGAGTCCGTGACGCGCGAACAGCGGCGTCAGGCCGTGCAGCGTGTGATAAAACAGATGCTCGTGATACATCGTGTCGAATTCGCAATTCTGGACCAGGTCGACGGCGTAAGCGCATTCGAACACCGCGACGCCGGTCGGCTTGAGCATCGAGGCGAAACCCGCGACGAAATCGTTGATCGCGTCGACATGGGCGACCACGTTGTTGGCGATCATCACGTCGGCGAGCAGCCCGTCCTTCTTGGCCAGTTTCTTGGCCAGGGCGCTGTTGAAGAATTTGTTGATGGTCGGGACGCCGATGCTGTTCGCCTGTTCGGCCGGCCCTTTGGCCGGATCGATCCCGAGGCACGGAATGCCCTGCTCGACGAAGTTGCGCAACAGATAGCCGTCATTGCTTGCGACCTCGACGACGAAACTGTTTCGTCCGAGCTTGCGCTCCTCGATCAGGCTCTGGGCGATCTCCGCGGCATGACGGAGAAGGGCGGGCGAGGAGGAGGAGAAATAGGGATATTCGGCGCGATAGAGCACTTCCGCCGGTACGGTTTCGGTCACTTGCAGAAGAGTGCAATCCCGGCAAAAGACGATCGCCAGCGGAAACCGCTCCTCGGGCTTGTCCACTTCATCCCGGGCCAGAAGCGCGTTCGAGACGGGATGATCGCCGAGATTCAGGACGACCTGAAGCCGGGAGCCGCCACATGACCGACAATGCGTGATCTTCATAACCTGTCCCCTCTCACTCGATTCCTCGGGCGCCGGACGGGTGTGTCGCCCGTCCGAGGCGTTCCGCGATGACCATTGCCGCAAAGCGGCTGTTCGACACGACGTAGCGTTTGGCGAGACGGCGCGGCTCCTGCGCCACGCGAAACGTCCATTCAAGTCCGGTCTGGCGCACGATCCGCGGCGCGCGACGTACCGTGCCGGCATACATGTCGAACGCCGCGCCGACCCCGATCAGAACGCCCGCGTTCAATCCCGCGCGATGCGCGACCATCCAGCGATCCTGTTTCGGCGCGCCGAGCCCGACCCATACGATGTCCGGCCTTGCCGCGTTGATGAGATCGTCGATCTCGCGCTGTTCGGCGGCCGAGAGTTCCCGATAGGGCGGCGAATACATGCCGGCGATGGCGGTTCGCGGACATTCGCGCGCCATCCGCTCTTTCATGCGCGCCAACGTGTTGGGGGACGCGCCGTAGAAAAAATGGCGATGGCCGGTGTCCTGCGACCGCGCGATGAGCGTCGTAAGGAGGTCCGGCCCGCAGACCCGCTCCGCGTTCGGAAACCCGTTCTTGCGCAGATACCAGACCAGCGGCATGCCGTCGGCGGTGACCATCGTGGCGGATTCATAGACGCGGCGAATGGCCGGATCGCCCAGCGCGGAGACCAGCGCGTGGACATCGGCCGTCGAGATGAACTTGCGTTCCCCGCCGGCGATCCATGCGTCGATCTTGGCCAGAACCCCGCTCATCGGAAGCGCGTTGATCGGGAGGCCGAGAATGTTGGGCTGCCGCTCCATGTGATGTCGTCTCGAACTAGCCGCGCCCGCTCTTTTGCGCCGACTGCCCCTCACGGAATTTGGGCAGGATGTTGGGGATTTCGTTGGCGCCGACGATCTCGGCCGGACAGTTGAGCGACGCCAGGTCGCGAGCGATTTCGTCCCGGTAGATCGGGTTCATCGCGATTACCCGGTCCGGCCGGTATTCCTTGAGGAAAGCCGGCGAGACGATGAGCTGTCCCGTGCCGGGAATGAATTTGTCGTGACGATAGGGATTGATGTCGACGACGAATTCGATCTCGTTGCGCAGGCCCAGCGTCGTCAGGAACGCGACGGCCTTCGACCCCGAGCCCCACAGCACCGTGCGCCGGCCCGCCGCCTTCGCGCCGCGAAGATCGGCGGTCCACGCCTCCTTGGCGAACTCCGCCGCAATGGCGAAGCCGTTGACCTGCGAGGCGAGGACATTCAGCTCCTCCGCCGGGGCCGGCGCGAACGGCGCCGACAGGTCGATCGGCCGCGCCTCGGTCATGAGATATTGCTGATCGTAGCCGGTCCAGGTGCGCAGCACTTCGAACCCGGCGCTGCGCAAAACATATTCGAGCGAGGTCGGCGAGAAGTAGGAGCAATGTTCGTAATAGATGTCCCAGAAAGCGGTTTCGTCGAGAATACGGCGAACATCCGGGATCTGGAGGAACACGACCGAGCCGCTCCGCGTCGCGATGCGGCGGATCGCCCGGGCGAAGGCGGCGGTCTCGCCGACATGCTCCATCGTCATCTTGCTGCAAATGAAGTCCGACGGCGGCGCGTCGGTCTGGCCGGTGAAAAATTCACGGATGACGCGGATATTCCCGTCCTCCGCCGACAACCGGTCGGGAACGAAGCTCGGATCGTAGCCGACGCCGCGGTTCTGCCCGGCGTCGCAGAGCAGGGCGAGAAATTCGCCCTTGCCGCAGCCGATCTCGAGAACGTCCTTGCCGACGATGCCGTGACGCCGGACCAGTTCCTCGGCGAGCTGGCGATGAAACGCGTTAAACGTCGCCGAGAAGCCCTGGGTTTCTTCGTACTGATCGGAATAGGTGGTGCGGCTCGCATCCCATGCGGCGTTGAAAATGAAGCCGCACCGCGAACAGGACGACATCTCGATGTCGCCGGTCGGAAACCGCAGCGCTTCTTCCTTCGACGAAACCAGCAGGCAACTATTCGTCGGCACGCCGGCGACGGAATAGAACACGGTGCAATTGTCCGCGCCGCAATTGGGACAGGTCTGGCGAATCATGTGACGTCACTCCTCGACGAACGAACGATGAAGACGGTTTCCTAAGCGCCGGAGAGCCGTCCGTCGTCGACGCCGTTGGCGCGGCGACGCGAGATGCCGCTCCGCCAGGCCTGCGCCAGCGGCAGCCAGCGCAGCGAATTGTCGAGGAAGCCCTGACCGATCACCGACTTCAGGTAGGCCAGACGCTGATAGCGCTCGCCCTCGAAATCGGCCAGCGCCAGGCCGAACTCGGTGTATTTGTCGCGCAATTCCTTGGCGCCGCTCCACGCCGTCCATTGCGGCCGGAAGTTCGGCAGCTTCATCGCGATCTTCGAACAATCGACGCGGTAGGACCGCTTGTCCGCGCCAGCGCCCTCGGAGTAGGCGATCTCGGAGCCGGCGACGACTTTCTTCACGATGTCGGCGATCTCGCGGATGCGATAATTCTCGGTCGTGACGCCGACATTGAAGACTTCGTTATGGACGATTTCCCGCGGCGCCTCGAGGGCGGCGAGGAAGGCCCGGCTGATGTCCTCGATATGGACGATCGGACGCCACGCCATGCCGTCGCTCTTGAGGAAAACATTGCCGGTCGTGAAGGCGTGCGCGACCAGGTTGTTGAGGACCAGGTCGAACCGGATGCGCGGCGAAAAACCGAACGCCGTGGCGCTGCGCAGCAGGACCGGCGAGAAGTCGTCGCTGGTCAGGGCGAGCAGACCGCGTTCCGCGCGATACTTCGAGACGCCATAGGCCGTGACCGGGTTGGGCTCCGCGGTCTCGTCGACCCAATCCTTCGTCGACGCGCCGTAGACGCTGCAGGTCGAGGAGAAGATGAAGCGCTTGACCCCGGCGGCTTTCGCCAGCTCCGCCAGCCGGACCGTCGCGACGTGATTGATTTCGTGCGTGGTTTCGGGAAGCAGATCGCCCATCGGATCGTTGCAGACGCCGGCGAGGTGCATGACCGCGTCGAAGCCGCGCAGATGTTCCGCTCCCAATTCGCGAATATCGATATTGAGGCACGGAACACGCGTGTCTGCTTCGTCGCCGAACGTGCATTGCTGAAATAGTTCGCTGTCGATGCCGACGACCTTGTGGCCCGCGGCAATCAGCATCGGCGTCAGCACGCTGCCGATGTAACCACTATGACCGGTGACAAGAATTTTCATTTCGCCTCACTCCCAAGTTTTCCAAGGTGCCTTCCCCAGGCGCCACGCTTCCTCAAGTGACCGTTTCTCTCGCAGCGTATCCATGCATTGCCAGAAACCGTTATGCGGGTAGGCGACAAGCTGGCCGTCCGCGGCGAGCTTGCGCATCGAGTCATGTTCCCAGCTCGTCTGGTCGCCTTCGATGTATTCGAAGATTTCCGGCTCGAGCACGAAGAACGCGCCGTTGATCCAGCCTTCGCCGGAATCCGGCTTTTCGGTGAAGCCGCGAACCTGGCCGCCGTGTCCCATCTCCATGTGACCGAAGCGCGCGGGCGAGCGAACCGCCGTCACGGTCGCCAGCTTTCCGTGCTCGCGGTGGAACGCGAGGAGGCGCGTCAGGTCGACGTCGGAGACGCCGTCGCACCAGGTCAGCATGAAGGTGCCGCCGTCGAGATGGGGCTTCAGTCTTTTGATGCGGCCGCCGGTCTGGGTATCCGGGCCGGTGTCGATGAGATGAACGGTCCAATCGACAGTCGGGCGGTCGTGGAAAACGACCGAGCCCGTGCCGGTGTTGATCGTCAGGTCGCGGCCGCAGGTCTGAAGATCGAGAAAGTAACGGGCGATCGCTTCCTTCTTGTAGCCGAGCGCGATGACGAACTCGTTCATGCCGTGGACGTAATATTCCATCATGACATGACGCAGGATCGGCATGCCGCCGACCTCGACCATCGGCTTCGGCCGCTGGTCGGTTTCCTCCGACAGCCGCGTGCCGAGCCCACCCGCCAGAATGGCGACCTTGGGCAATCCGGTCGATTTACGCGGGTCAGCCGAGAGTGAGGCGGCTTCCGGGTTCAGCGTGTCCATCTGGCGACACCGAGCGGTTAGTGGAGAGCGGAGTGAAGTCTTTATTGATCCGGATTTGAGTAAAATCCGAAAACAGAAATTCAACAAGTAAAAAGCAAAATAAAACTCCGCTAAACTGCTGGTATCACTGGAAAGTCACAGTAATGTAACGGCAATCGATGGACACAGCTTTGCCACCATCTCGGCGTCGCGTTTCGGCCCAATAATTGTGCAAAATGCCCGAAAAACAGCGGTTTTCCGGACACGGAACCGTCACGCGAAAGTCACCGCGTTTCCAGTATTTCCTTTAGAAATTCGAAAGGCTTTTACTTGGACTGCACCGAAAGCGCGGTGCCGGTCGCGGTCATGACTTCGCAACCGAGCGAGAGCGCCCGGACTTGCGCCTCGATTTCGTCGACATATTCGGGGTTCATCACGATCACGACGTCGGGCCGATAGCGCTTCAGGAACACCGGCTCCTTGATCTCTTGTCCGGTGCCGGGAATGAAGCGACCCGCCTTCCGTGGATTGATGTCGATGACATACTCGATCTGCTCCGCGCCGGCGGGCGCCAGAATGTTGAGGAAGGCGACGGCCTTGGTGCCCGCCCCCCACAGAACGACTTTGCGGGAATCCGCGCGCCATTCCTCGAGGCGCCGTTGCCACGCGGCGATCGCCTGCCCGTACCGCTCGGGAAACGTGCTGATGATGTCGGGCGCGGGAATTTCCTGCGAGGCATCGGGCTCGGGGAAGTCCGCGGCCTCCGCCTCGGCCACCAGATACTGATCGCCGAAGCCGGTATCCATGCGCAGGATCGAGAAGCCGCCATCCGTCAGGGCGCGGTTCAGCGATCTGGGCGAGAAATAGGAAATGTGTTCGTAGGTCAGATCCCAAATATTCATGTCGCGAAAAATGCTGTCCGCGTTCGGTACTTCGATCAGCGCGAGGCCGCCCCAGACCAGCAGATCGCGCGCCTTGCGCAGCGTGTCGACAGGGTGGGGCAGGTGCTCGAGGACGTGCTGGCTGCACACGACGTCGATCTTTGTGTCGAGATTCACGTCGTCGAACGAGGCGCCGATAATCTCGACGGAACCGGGGCCGACAGGTTCCGGCGGAACGCTTTCCCGCGACGGGTCGTAGCCGATCCCGCGATTGGCGCCGGCCCGGCACAAATGGCGGAGCATGTGAGCGGCGCCGCACCCGATCTCGACCACGACCTTGTTGCGCAGGTCATGCTGGACGATCAGGTTTTCGACCTTCGTCTCGACATAGGCGCGGTGGCGGCGGGAAAAGCCGAGCGTATTTTCGTAGGCGCCGGTGTAGGTCAGCTTGTCTTCCGCGAAGAGGCGGTTGTAGACGTGTCCGCAATCGTCGCAGACGACCAGCTCGATGTCGCCGCGCGGGCTCGCCAGGGCCTGTTCGTACGAAAACGCGAACAGACATGCGATGATCGGAACATCGCGCGCGCTGACGAGGGAATGATGATCGAGCCCTCCGCATACCGGGCACGATAGAACGCCTGTGTCCTGGGTCGTTTGGTCCACGGTGATATTCCTCCATAGTTGCCGTGATCTGTCCGGAGCCGCTACAGGGCTGCGATCACGGCCACTCCTTCCGTTCCGGCTTCTTCAGCGGCGCCGCCGGGGGCGTCGCGACGTTGTCCGCGATGATCCCTTCGCGACCGGCATAGTTCAGCACGCGATCGAGGCGCGTCGCGGCGAACACGTTTTTCTCGACATCGAAGCCGTCGCTATAGACGACCGCGCCGTAATCGAAGCCCCGAATCTGATTGCCGATGACCTTGCCGGATCCGGCAAGCTCGATTCCGATCGTGCCGCGCTTGGCGCCGGCGGCGGCGTAGTTTCCGGAAATGGTGGTGTTTACGCCGCGCGTCGGCACGATGGAGAACGCAACGAATGTCGACATCGTGTCGCCCGCGTCGTGTCCGCGATTTTTGAAATCCGTCGCCCAGTTGTCGCGCACGACGAGATTGAGCGTATAGGCGTCGATCGGGCCGACCTCGATCGGCATGCGCCGCGTGCCCGAAAATACGTTTCGCTCGATCACGATGTCGCGGCCGCGCGTCAGATCGTCCTTGAAGTGAAGATCGATGCTCTGACCGCTATCGACGAAGTGGTTCCCGGAAATCGTCGAATGGTCGATACCCCAGCCGGTGACGCTGGCGACTTCGGAATTGCCGATGAAGTCGTTATTGACGATCAGGGCGCCGGTCGCGCCATGCATCACCAGCGATTCGCGCGGGCCCTCGAAGCGGGCTTCCGCGACGGTCGCGTCGGTGGAATTGGATATGTCGACAATGCCGCCGTCGAAAACGAAGCCGCGGATGGTGGTGTTCCGGCCATGCGCTTCGACCTTGCCGACGATGACCGCATGGCGGGGCGAATAGAAATAGACATCGGCCGGCAGGTTCAACGTCGAGACCTTGTACCGTCCCGGCGGGAAAATGACGGTGTTGCCGGCGCCCGCCCGGTCGAGCGTTTCCTGGATGCTTCGGGTGTCGTCGGTGATGCCGTCGCCGTGCGCGCCGTGCTCCTTCACGTCGATGCGGTTTCCCGGCGGCGACCAGGCTACTGCCGCGGCGCCGAGCAGCGCCGACAGGATCAGGACGCCGCCGGCGAAAATCGCGACGAGGCGCAATTTCCGGCCGCCGGTGTTGCGGGCCGCCGGTTTCGGTAGCTGGCTTGGCGTCTCGATCCCGGCGGATCGCGCCCAGGGGGTTCTCTCCTCGAGCGGAATGCCGAGCAGCGCCTCATGGCGCGACGCCTGCTCCGGGGTGAAGCGCATGCCGAGCTGGCGCGCCGGATTGCCGGCGACGATGGCGTAAGGCGGCACGTCCTTCATGACCATCGTGCCGGCGCCGATCACCGCGCCGCGGCCGATGGTCACGCCCGAAAGCACGATCGAGCCGTACCCGATCCAGACATCGCCCGAAATCACGACTTTGCTCGTGACACCCTTGCCGGCGTAATGGCGGTCGCCGATCCACGGTGCCTGGCGCATCGGAACGCCGATGACGCTGACGTCGTGATCGTGACGTCCGATAACCCCGACCGCATTGGCGATACAGGTATGGTCGCCGATCTCGCCGTCGCATTCGATCGTACAGAGCTTGCCGATATAGACATCCTCGCCGATGCGCAAATGGTGCGCCGCGTAAACCTTGGACCCGATGCCGATGTGGAATTTTCGGCCGATGGTGACGTTGCCGCGGACGGCGTAGCGCCGGAAAACGAACAGCCATAGCGGGCGCAAAATGGTGAGAATCAGCCTCATCGCGATGGACCTAATTGAGTTGCCTGACGAGCGAAGGCCGGGCGCGGCGCCGGAAGACGAGGGAATTGGGCCGCCGCCTGAGCCGAACGGGTTTTCTCGACGGTCTTGCGGCGCACCTGAAGCAGATAGCCGATGCGCAGCGCGATGCCCCAGAAGACATAGAACGGGATGGCGTTATACGGCTTTTCCAGCGCGTCCTCGCCCAATGCCGTGATCAGGACGAGCACGCCGAAGGACAGGATCTGCAACAACAGATTCTGTCCATAGCGCCAGCGCAGCCGCTTTGCCTCGCGATAGGCGCCGAACCAGACCTTGAGGATCTCGAAATTCATCCACGCCCAGGCGCAGAAGCCGATTACTCCCAGGCGCGAAACGACGGAGATGTAGGAGTTATGGGGTTCGCGGACCAGCGTGCCGGAATCGGCGTAAAAATCCGTCAACGGGATGCCGTATCCCAGCCCCGTCAGCTCGTTGACGGCGTCGCTCGTCAGAAGCTCGTAGAGATGCTGCCACCAGCCGAAGCGGAGGCCGACGCCTTCGGCGGCGGCATTGGCGGCGGCGTCGCTCGCCGAGGTTTCGCCGAAAATGGCGGTGAGATGATCGGCGAAAAAGCTGAAGGATATTTTGTCCGTCAGGCGGCCCGACACGCTGATGTCGAATGCCGCGATCACCGCGACCGCGAGCACCAGCAGCGGTATCGTCGCGCTGAGGTTCATCAGCGCGCGGCGGCGGAACAGCAGGAAGATGAATGAAAGCCCCACGATCTGCACATAGATCGTTCGCGCCTGCACGACGACGATGGCGAACGCGATGGCCGCGCCGGCGCCAAGGATGCGCAGCACGCGTCCATTGCTTTTGGGATCGCCGAAGCACAGCAGATAGACCGCCGTCCACAGCAACAGTGGCGCCGTCGTGTCGTAAGCGCCGAAAATCGGAACCGCCTGGTCGGCCGACGCGCCCTGAATGGTCGGCGAAATTTCGATGATCTGCTTTTCGATCGGATAACCGAGCGCGTAGATGCTCGCGACCAGCAGCAACAGCGGCAGCCACCGCCGCAGACGCTCAAAGAACGCGGCGTTTCCGGCAAGGGCGAAGCCGACGATGATGAAAAGCGATTCGATCAGCGGCGTGGCGTCGCGAAACGCCCAAAAGCCGCGATCCATGCTGTCGATCAGCATGCGGCCGAATCCGAAGCCCCACCACACGAGGAAGGGAAGCAGATAGGCGACGGTCCCGATCTTCCGCAAAATCAGCGGGACATCGATGGTCATGAGAACGAACAGCAGAAACATTTCGCCGAGGGGAATGCCAAACCCCTGCGGCGGAATCCGAAACTGCATGAACGAATAATTCAGCAGCAAATATCCGGACAGCAGCCCGAGAAGGACATATTGTCGGATATTCGTAAGAGTCATTTAGGCGGCCGCGCCATAAAGGCGCGTGACCTTCTCCTGCCAGGAAAATTGTTCCGTCCGCCGCCGCGCGGCGACCGCGAGCGTGTCGCGGGTTTTCGCGTTGTGCAGCTCGATCAGCGCCTCGGTGAGGCTGCGGATCACTTCCTTCCGGCTCTTGCCGGTGACGTCGATCGCGCGCCCGCAGGAATCGTTGACCATGGTTCCCGGCCCGCCCAGTTTGAGGCACACGACAGGAAGTCCTTCCTGCATCGCCTCGAGAACGACGAGCCCGCCGGAATCGTGAAGGCACGGAAACAGGAGGACGTCGTGGTTGCGATAGATCGCCGGCATGTCCTCGTATGACTGCCACGGCAGCCAATCGACGTTCGCGGCGATGCCCAGCCGCGCCGCAAGATTTTTCCATCGCGTCATCAGCGGCCCTTCGCCCACCATGGTCAGGCGGGCGCCCGGTATGATGCGCAATAGCGCGGCGAAGGCGGGCAGACCGAGATGCATGCCTTTGTAGTCGACGAAGCGGCCGACAAAGATGATGGCGAAATCGGAACGCGGTGCCCGCGCGGGTGTGTGAACGATGGGGAGGGTGTCTTTGCGTTCGGTGCCGATCGCCAGTTCAATCGTCGCCTTGTGGCGATATCGCGTCGGCAGCAAATCCAGCGTTTCCTCGGACGTAACGTAGACTTTCTCGGCTTGGGCAATAGTGTTGACCAGCGCCGGATTGGTTCTGACGGCGAGGTTGGCGAGATCGCGCAGTACTTCAAAGAACTGGCCGGTCAGGCTGTAGCCGGTGCGAAGCCGCCATGGCCCGTGTTCGCCGCCGCCCACCGGACCGAAGACGAATGGAATCCCGAGCGAGCCCATGAAGCTGGGCGCGCGCAGTCCCGCGAAGGTGACGTGATGAACGCGGTCGAATTTGCTTGGATTGAGCGTTCGCCGCACGAACCGCGTGGCGAGAAGTTGCCAGACCAGATAGTGAAAATGCAGCGGCCCGCGCATTTGCCAGCGGATGGCGCGGGGAACGTCGAAATAGATGAAATTCAGTCTGAACGGTCGCGGCGCCTTGCCGAGCGCCTGTTCGATCGCCTCGCGTCCTTCGGAGCGCGTCACGACTGTGACATCGTGTCCCGCTTCGGCGAGGCCGAGCGCCCAATTCCAACCCACCGCGTATTCGGAACCGACATTTGGCCGACACGCGAAAGCGGACAAAAGGACCCTCATGCAGCCGTTCCCCCTCGAAACGGAATTTTCCAGGTTCATGCGGGGAGGATAGGCCGCGTGTCCGGGGCGGATGAGTGACCATTCTGTGGGCGATTGCTTGCGCGATTTATTTCGGCGGCCAAGCGCGGTTGAGTGATGAAACGAATTTGTCTTGTGATGGAGGAGTGCGGTGAAAAAGGTTGCAATCGGTTTGCCGGTCTACAACGGCGAGGCATATTTAACCGCCGCGGTGGAATCCATTTTGGCGCAGACCTTCACCGATTTCGATTTGTACATCTCGGACAACGCCTCGACGGATCGAACGGAAGAAATCTGCCGTCAATTCGCCGCGCGTGATTCACGCGTCGTCTATGTGCGTCAGCCGCGCAATATCGGCGCCATTCCGAATTTCAACGCGGTCGCGCAAATGAGCCGGAGCCCTTATTTCAAATGGGCGGCGCATGACGATACGATTGCGCCCGCGTATCTAGAACGATGCGTCGCCGTTCTCGATGCGGACCCCTCGATCGTCGTGGCGGCCCCCGGAACGTCGCTCATCGACGAGGCCGGCGCCACGCTGCGCTACTCGGCGGAGCAGAACGGCTTTATCGACAACGCGGGAAATTGCTGGCCAAACATGCCGGAAAAAAACGGCGATCTCGTGTCGCCGGATCCGGTCCGGCGGTTCGAGGCGGTGATCCACCACACGAATTTGTGCGTCGAGATATTCGGTCTCATCCGCCGGTCGGCGCTCGACCCGTGCCTGCCCCAGGGTTCTTATCTCGGGTCCGACAAAGTCATCATCGCCCAGCTGGCGCTGTCCGGTCCGTTCTGGCTCGGATCGGAAATCCTGTTCCATCGCCGCTGTCATTCGGGACAGTTCAGCGCGCAGATCATGCGGGTGACGGCAGGCTCGTCGCGCTCGCAATGGTTCCGCGGCAGCTCGAAGGGCGCGTTCGCGCACAACATCTATTTCGAAAAGCTTGTGCTGCTGAGCGCGTTCGTCCGGGCGATCACATTCGGGAAGTTGACGCTCGGTCAGCGTCTCGCCTGCTTCGCGACGGTCGGGCGGCGTGCGGTGTCGCGCAAGGTTTGGGGAACGCTTGCCGCTCCCCTCCTTGCGTTCCGTGCCTTCAGGCGGCGCGATCCGGTGTCGGCATGATGGCGACGGGCGCCCGCCAGCGATAGCCGAAGGCGGGATAGTTCTGAATCTCGCCGAACGACTCATCGAGCTGCTTGAACTTGTTGCGGATGCGCTTCACCGATGTGCGCACGTTGGTACGGAAGCCGTCCTCGCCGCTGCCCGCGACGAAACCGACATGGCGCACGCAATCGTAAATCTGCCGATAGCTGATGTAGTCGTCGAGGCTGGTCACCAGGCGATAGACGATATTGAACTCGGTCAGGGTCAAGCCGACGTCCACGTTCTTCCAATAGGCGCGCATGATATCGGGCCGGACGGTCAGCGAGCCGTGACGGATGACGGCCGATTGTTCGCGCGGCTGCTTGCCGGCGCGGGTTCCTTCGATCACGAGCCGCAGACGCTTGGAGAAAATCTCGACTCCGCGCGCCTTGTCGACGAAATCGTCAGCGCCGCGGCCTAGCGCCAGGTTCTCGTACGCGGCGGCGGGAACACTGGTGAGAAAGACCACCGGCGCGAGGACGCCGCGCAGACGCAGATTCTCGAGAAGCTGCAATCCCATGCCGTCGGACAGTTTCCAGTCGAGCACGATCGCGTCGGCGCCGCTGCCCTGGTCGAGATACGCGAGCAACGACTGGCCCGAGGAAAATCCGGACACCGCAAAGCCATGATCGCTCAGGGCCATGCAGGCCGATTCCTGAAAATCCTTATCGCTGTCGACGAGCGCAATCCGATAAGCGGACGTTTCGACGTCACGCTGCGTCTCCGTCGACTTCAGTTCTTCCGGGCGGGAAACCGAATACGACTTTTCCACCTGCAACATAAATGCCTCCATTTTGAAACGCGATCATGGCCCGGCGATAATCCGGCGGGGCGCAAGCGGGCGGGAGGCTTCCCTGGTGAAAGTGAAGTCCAGTTCCAAAGACGTTCCCATTCGGTACCCCGCGAATTCGGGGTCCCCTCCTCACCTGATCAATAAAGATTTAATGGGAATAAGCCTGTGGAAAAGTCAGGAAAAACAGCATTGATATAGTGGATTCCCTTACACCCTGCGTATACGCAGGAATCATTCGGTTTGAGTGAGCCAACCACGGGTTAGGCCGTAGCGAACTACTTCAAATCGCGTATGGAATCCGAGTTTTTCCATGGCGCGGTGTTTATAGGTTTCGATTGTCTTAACGCTTAGTGCGAGCTTGCTGGAAATTTCCTTGTTGCTGTGACCGGCCGCGAACAGGCGCAGCACCTCGATTTCGCGTTCGCTGAGGTCCGCGCCGTGACGCGTAATGGCTTCGAGGCTCGTGGACTGTGACCGTCCGATGAGCTTGGCGGCGGTGGTCTGGTCGACATAGCTGCCGCCGGCGGCAATGACATGAATGGCGTGAAGCAGTTCCTCCGGCGCGCATTCCTTGCGCATGAAGCCGGCGATGCCGACCAGTCCTTGCACAAAAGCGCTGTCGTCATGGACGGTAATCATGATGACGCGGGATTCCGGGCTGGAGGTGCGCAGGTGATGCGCCACTTCGGCGCCGTTGCGGCCGGGCATTGACATATCGAGCACCACCACGTCGGGCTTCAGCTGAATGGACTTGAGCAGCGCGGTCTCGCCGTCGTTTGCCTCGCCCACGATCTCGAGTTGAGGGTCGGTCGCCAGCAGCGATCGCAACCCGGCGAGAACGATCGGGTGGTCGTCCGCAATCAGCACGCGGATGCGCGCTCCGTTGTCCATTACGATGCCTCTCTTTTTCCGTTGGGCAAGATGATGAACAGGTGCGTGCCGCGGCCGGGCGCCGTTTCGACCTCGAACGTCCCGCCGGCGAGCGCGGCGCGCTCCGAAATTCCAAGAAGGCCGAACCCGCGGCGCGAGACCTCGCCCTTGCCGAGTTCCGCCTGGCTGAAGCCCCGTCCGTTATCTTCGATCACCATGCGTATCTTGTTGTCCGCTTCCTCGATCAGAACGCCGACATGATCGGCTTCGGCGTGTTTGGCGACATTCGTCATCGCCTCCTGAAATACGCGATACAGCGTGGTTTCGATCTCGGCGGGCGGCCGTTCCGATCCGAGACCGAAATGAAATTCGACGCTGATCCCGAAACGGGAGCTCCATTCATTAATGAATTGCGAGACCGCCCGTTCCAGGCCGAGGCCGTCGAGCGCGGCCGGCCGCAATTCCCAGGCGAGGCGGCGCACTTCCTCGCCGATGTCGGTGGTATGTTGGCGCATCTCTGCCAGCCGTTCGAGCAGCCAGGCATCGCCACGCAAGCGATTTTCGAGCGACCGAATGCCGAAGCGCAGCAATACCAGGTATTGTCCGACACTATCGTGCAATTCGCGGGCCACTCGGCGGCGTTCCATCTCCTGCGATTCAATGGTTTGGCGAAGCAGGTCGATGCGGTCGGCATGGGCGCGCGCCAACTCCTCGACCAACGCGCCGGACAATTGCTGGCTAACGTGCCAGCCGTTTCGCGCGGCGCTCAAGATCAGATTGGTGGCGAGGCCGAAGGCGACGAAGGTAACCAGAACCATGAAATCGCCGACAGTCTTGATATAGAGACTTCCCCGCGGCTCCTGAAGGAAATAGTCGATGCTCAGCGCCGCGAGCACGGTGCCCAGAATGCCGGGGCCGAGGCCGCCGAAATGCGCCGCCAGCATCGCGGCGATGGCGAGGATGAACGCGTCGCGAATGCCGAAATGCTGATCGAGTAGCGAGGTCGCCGAAACCGCGGCGGCGACACAAAGAACCGCGACGCAATAGCGGGCCAATACGCTGATCGTCCGGTGCCAGCGCGAGTCAGGGCCGAGCAGGACGATTTCGCCGTGGACCACATTGTCGAGGGCATGTTCCAGCCACGCGCCAAACGTCACCATTGTTGCCGCTGTCTTCATGACGTTCAGCGACTCTGATTCATCCGCGTTGCCGGCAAGGTTCTGCGAACCTGCTCGCGAATCTTCGAGCGGACCCCAACACGCACTGGCACCCCCATGCGTCGACATTCCTCTATAATAGATAAGAACGCCGTAGCGCGTGATTTAATGAATTATGATACATATAGATTACAAAGATAAGACTTAGGCTAAAAAGGAAACGCCTGAAAGGGCGGTTAAAATGCAGGGGAAAACAACCTATCCATGAGCAAAATCTGCTCTTACACTTATCCCGTGTTTGGAAACTGTTTTAGACAAAAATGCAAGTGACAAAAATGTGTTGACGAGAACTTTCAAGTTCGCGTTTCAACCCTATCACGTCCGGAACGGCTAAACCCGGATCTGTGGGCGACGGTCGAGGGAAACTCGTCCTCGCCCGACGCGTCGACACCGAAGCGGGCGTTCAGCCGTTCGAGGAATTGGCCGCTGGTGACGGAGAAGGCGTGGTCTTCCTCGAAAGCGGCCAGGAGCCGCTCCCACTCGTCTTTCGCCGGCGTGGCGATGCAATCGTTGATGAAGGTGACGCGATATCCCCGCTCGATGGCCGATCGCGCCGTCTCGGCGATCGAGCCGAGACCGTCCAGCCCGACGATGCACAGACTGTCGACATTGTTCGCACGCAGGAAACCGTCGAATGCGACGCTGGAGAACGCATTCCATTTCGATTTCACGAATTGGTGATCGGAAAGAAGGGTGACGCCGGGATGGATGCGATTGTCGGCGGTCCGCGTGCCGGCATTGTTGAGATAAATCCGCGACGCCAGTTTGCCGCTGAGCGTATTCGACTCATGCCGCGTATAGGCGACGAGGGCGCCGTGATTTCGCGCGGCTTCCGATACGTGATTGATGGCGTCGAGGAATTTCTGCACCGCCCTGTCGTCGAGGCCGCTTCGGCCCGAGCGTGAAATCAGATCTTCCTGGACGTCGACCACCAGCACGGCCCATTTCGAATGATCCGAGGGCTGAATCCGCGTTTCGATCAGGGAGCGATGACCGAGATAGCGGGCGACGGGCCGAATGCCACCACCTTTGTCTCGATGGCTCTGCTGCGCGCGGGAGGGCGCGGGCAGTCCGCGAATGGCGAGAGACGGGTAGGGGCGGTGCGTGCCGTGCGCGTAGTAATCCATGATGTCTTTGCTGAAATAGGCGGACTCCGCGTGGCCGGACTGCGAATGTTGCCGCTCATCGACCATCGTCAGCACCGTGCCCTGCATCGGCGATCCCGCCTCGCGGAGCTTGCGCAGCGCCAGATTCGCCGCGCCGCGGGGCGTGTGGTTCCACCGCACCGCCAGAATGGTCGCGTCCGCGAACGCCGCGAGGAACAGCATCTCGGAGATCGCAAGCACCGGCGGGGAGTCGATGATGATGTATTCGTACTGGGCCGCAAGCTGCTGCATCAGGCGCATCAGCTTGTCCGTCATCGTCAGATCGTAGCCGCGCGGCAGCGTGCCGGGACGGATGATGTCGATCCCCGCGCCGAGATCGGAGACGATCGCGTCCTGAAGTGAAAGCTTGCCGTCGAGCAGCTCCGCGAAACCCGAACTGTTGCCGCCGACGCCGAGCACCGAACTGGCGGTGCCGCGCCAGAAATCGACATCGACCAGGACGGTGCGGCGGCCGCCGTGACCGGCCATCGCCGCCATGCTTAGCGCCAGCGTAGTCTTGCCTTCCTGAGGCAGCGCCGACGTCACCAGAATGACTTTCGATTTCTTCTTGAGGACCAGCGACAGCGTCGTCCAGATCGACCGGATCGCCGCGTAGTAGGACGACCCGGCGTTGCGCGCCACGGTCAGTGGCGAGGTGCGCGCCGCACCGACCAACGGCACGAGGCCGAATCCGCTGACATGGGTCGCCGCCTCGATTTCCTCGAGGGTGCGATAACCCTGACGCCGCTTTTCGAGGAACACCGCGAGCGCGGCGGAGAACACCAGCGAGCATGTCGCCGCGATCATCAACAGCATGCCGCGCTTGGGCTTGTCGGGATTGATCGGCACGGTCGCGCGCGAGACGATCTGCGCGTCGAGGTGGCTCGCGGACGCGGTGCCGGCATGCGCCATTTCGACAGAACGCGCGAGGAAGTTTTGCAGCACCAGACGGTCTGCCGCGGCTTCGCGTTCGAGCGCATGCAATGTCACGCTTGCGATGCCGGTCCGGCTGGCGTCCTGTTTGATCTTCGCAAGACGATCCCGGATCGACTGTTCGGTGGCGCGCGCGGCGCGCAGCCGGCTTTCGCGCGATCCGGCCGCGGAGCCGGCGGCTTTCGACCGCTCGCTGGCGATCCGCCCGCGGATGTCGCGCAGCGCGGCGCGCTGCTGCACGATGACCGGATTGCGGTCGCCGAGCTCGGCGGAACTCGTGGCCAGTTGCCGCTCGATGTCGGCTTCCTGATTCTGAAGCGTAAGGAGGAGCGCCGAGCTCGCCCCGGCGGCGGCGGCGCGGCTGTCGCCGCCTCTTTTCGCGCCGCCTTCGAGACTGGCCGTGACGGCTTGCGCGCGCGCCAGCTCGGCGGTCAGGTCGGCGAGCTGCGCGGTGACCAGAGGGGTGCCGTTCGGACCGGCGTAAAGCTGTTGCGAGGTGCGAAAATCCTCGACGGCCTTGTCCGCTTTTTCGGCGGTGGTCCGCAGCTCGGCCGTCTTCTTGTCGAGCCATTTCATCGTTTCGTCGGCAGACTCTGAACGAGCGGCAAGCCGGTTGCCGATGTAGCGATCGAGAAGCGTGTTCACCGCACCGGCGGCAAGCTCTGGGTCGCTTGAGCCGAATTCGACGCTGACCATGCGCGACTGGCCTTTGGTCGCGATGTGGAGCTGGGCGAGAAAATTGTCGATGGTCTTGTTCAGCTGGATACTCGGGTCGACGTTCTGGTGCGGCGTCTCATCCGACATCGACAGGATCGACATCGCCGCGTGCTTGATCCGGCCGAAAATGCTTTTTCCCTGGCTCGCGTCCGGCTGGTCTTCGCCATTGGCGCCGGTTCGAAGATAAGGGTTGAACTCGGGCCGTTCCTGAAGATGAAGATCACGCACGACCTGCGCCGCCAGCGCGGGCGACTGAAGCATTTCGATTTCCGTGCGGACGGTCTCCGGGTCCGGCTTGCTGACCGGCACCGATGTGCCGTTATTGGCGATGTATGACGACGCGCCGTCGCGGTTGTCGATGACGACGAGAGCCTGAGCGAGATAGTGGCGGGGCAACGTCGAAACGAAAGCGGCTGCGGCGCCCGTCAGGACCAGCGCAATGCCGAGCACGAACCATTTCTTCCGCCACAGGATGCGGGAGAGGTCGCTGTGGTCGACATCCTCGCCGGTCTGTTCCGCAATCAGCGGCACGAAAGTCGGTTCGCGCGGCGCTTCGCGTGCCGGCGTATGACGGGCAACGGAGGTACCTTGGCGAACTGAGCTGTTGCGGCGTTTCCGGGCCATTTGTTTTGCGTCCTCTCGCTTCAATTTCGTTCGCGACGCTCAATCGCTTGAACTGTCAGTGACCGGTTCAACCCACGGAGAATTAACATTCAAATGCGCGGCCCGGCCGTGTCATTTCTGCGTGCATTGGCTCGGCGGTTGCACTTCCGGGCGACGATCGAAAGCGGTCCGGGGGAGTCACCGGATAGTCACTGGCGTCGAACGCCGATGTTCCCTCTCTTTTGATCCGGTCTCATCGAGTTGTGTCGTGCAGGGGAGCCGGATGGCGGATAAAGTTGCGTTGATAACGGGCATCACCGGCCAGGACGGGGCCTATCTCGCGCGCCTGCTCCTGAGCCGGGGTTATCTGGTTCACGGCATCAAGCGGCGTTCCTCGACCATCAATACCGGGCGCATCGACGCGCTCTATCGCGATCCTCACAAGCCGGGCGTCACGATGACGCTGCACTATGGCGATGTGACGGATTCCACCGCGATGATCCGCCTGCTCAACGACATCCGGCCGACCGAGATCTACAATCTGGCGGCGCAGAGTCACGTCCAGGTCAGTTTCGACACGCCCGAATACACCGCCAACGCCGACGCGCTCGGGGTGCTGCGCATTCTGGAAGGCATTCGCATTCTGAAGATGCAGGACGACGTCCGCTTCTATCAGGCGTCAAGCTCGGAACTGTTCGGCAAGGTGGTCGAGACGCCGCAACGCGAGACCACGCCGTTTTATCCGCGCAGCCCGTACGGCGTCGCGAAGCTCTATGCGTACTGGATCGCGGTGAATTATCGCGAAGCCTATGGCGTGCACGCGTCGAACGGCATTCTGTTCAATCATGAATCGCCGATGCGCGGCGAAACCTTCGTGACGAGAAAGATCACCCGCGCGGTCGGCGCGGTGGCGCGCGGCGGGGCCGACCCGCTCTATCTCGGAAATATCGACGCCAAGCGCGATTGGGGCCACGCCCGGGACTATGTCGAGGGCATGTGGCTGATGCTGCAACAGCCGACGCCGGACGACTATGTGCTCGCCACCGGCGAAACCCATTCGGTGCGCGAGTTTGTCGAGCGCGCCTTCCGCTGCATCGACCGGCAACTGGTGTGGCGGGGAAGCGGCGCCGACGAGCGCGGCATTTGCAGTCGCACCGGAAAAACGCTGGTCGCGATCGATCCGCGCTATTACCGGCCGACCGAGGTCGACCTGCTGCTCGGCGATCCGACGAAAGCCCGAACCAAGCTCGGATGGCATCACAAGACGACATTCCCGGAACTGATCGCGGAAATGGTCGAGGCGGATTGTCAGGAGTCGCACGTACAGGGGATCGAGGATGTCGCGGAAGTCCAATTCATTCGCGCTGTCGGGTAGACGGATCTGGGTCGCCGGACACGGCGGCCTTGTCGGGTCGGCGCTGGTGCGCCGGCTGGAGCGCGAAAATTGTGAAATCCTCACGGCGAGCCGTTCCGTCTGCGATCTTCGCTCCCAGGCGCAGGTCGACGCATGGATGCGGCGGGAGTGTCCCGACGCGGTGATCCTCGCGGCCGCGACTGTCGGCGGCATCTATGCGAACGACACGCGGCCGGCGAATTTCATTTACGACAATCTGATGATTCAGACGAACGTGATCGAGGCGTCGCGGAAATACGGCGTCGCCAAACTGGTTTTCCTTGGCTCGTCGTGCATCTATCCGCGGCTGGCGCCGCAGCCGATCCCCGAGGAGGCGCTGCTTGCCGGGCCGCTCGAGCCGACCAATCAATGGTACGCGATCGCGAAAATTGCCGGCATCAAGCAATGCCAGGCCTATCGCCGTCAGTACGGCAGCGATTTCGTCTCCGTCATGCCGACCAATCTTTACGGTCCGGGGGACAATTTCGATCTTGAAAGCAGCCACGTGATTCCGGCGCTGATCGCGAAGACGCACCGCGCCAAAATCGAACGGGCGCCGGCGATCGACGTCTGGGGCACCGGGCAGCCGAAACGCGAGTTTCTGCATGTCGACGACGCCGCCGACGGTATCGTTTTTATTCTGAAAAACTATTCGGACGAGGAAATCGTCAATCTGGGCACGGGCAGCGAAATTTCGATCGCCGATCTGGCGTGGCTGGTGTGCCGCGTCGTGGGCTTTGACGGCGACATTCGCTTCGATGCCACCAAGCCCGATGGGACGCCGCGCAAGCTGCTCGACATTTCGCGTCTGCGCCGTCTCGGCTGGGCGCCCCAGATTTCACTCGAACGCGGCCTCGCGGCCGTTTACCGCTGGTACGAAAGTCAGAGCGAAGCGGCACCGGTCCCAGCGCCGGCCGCAGCGATCCCGACCCACGCGCATTCCTGATTCGTCGCTGTAAACGGGCGCGCCGGGCCGCGCGACGGCCGCCTGGGCCGGAACGGGGATCGCTACGATGCTATCAGATCGGGTTGAGTCAAAAGCCACGCGCCGGCGCCGACTGCCGCTGTGCCGATGCGCGTTCGCGCCGCGACGCACATCAGCTGCAGGGCACCCTGTGACGAGTTGGGATTGATTCCGGAGAGCCATTGTCCGATCCGGTACTTGAAACCGGCACGCCCCATTTTCCGGTCGAAGACTTCGCGGCCGACATTGGCGTTATGGGGATAGACGCGGACCTCGAACCCGAGCGGCTCGAGGATCGAGGCATAGAGTTCCGCCGTGACGCCGTGTCCCGGACGATGATGGGTTTCTGACTCCATGCGGAAGACCTGCTCCTCGTAAGAGTGATGCAGGAATATCCGATAGAGCGGAAGGCGAATATTGTAGAGCAGTTTGCCGAGGCCTCGCCAATTCCACGCGCTCAATTGCGGATCGTGATCGCTGACGAGCGTGCCGCCGGGACGGACCAGGCGCGCCGCCTCGGTCAGAACCTTCGCCATGTCGTCGCAATGGTGCAGCGTCGCGTTGACCACGACCAGATCGGCGAATTCCGAAATCAGCGGAAGATCGTGGCCATCCGCCTGCAATGGCGTGTAGCCGTTCTTTTCCGCCATATGGAGGCTGCCGCGGCTGACATCGACGCCGATCAGCGTTTTCGGATTGCCGCCCAGCGTCGCGAACACATTGCCGGGGCCGCAGCCGATATCGGCGACGATCTTGCCGTCGAGACTGCCAATCGCGTGCTGCCAGCGTTCCTTGAATGCGCTGTCGCGATGGCAGGATTCGAAATAGCCTTCGGCCCAGGCGCGGCGGTCGTAGTACTCCGCATTGGCGCGCGTGAATCGATTCTTGAAATCGATCGGCGCGACCGCCAGGCCGTTCACGAGACGAACGCCTGATTCGGGTTTTAGAAAATCTTTAAGAAGCGGAGACAAGGTGACTTTGTCCACGCGCAATCTCCCATTCAATAAATACCCCTGCCGAACAGGATGAGGCACCCGACCAACAAGAAAAGACATTATTCACGGGTGAACTAAATTTGTCACAAGCAGGCCAATATATTCGGCTGTTTTGCGGCGGTCTTAACGCCGCGCGCGAGCGGCGACGGAAATTGCTGCTGAAGCGGCCTTTCAAGTGTCGCACTTCGACTTCCTGACTTAAGATCACCTTATTGCAGTGAAAAACCGACAAAGCCGGCTTAGATGGAAATTTCTTCTATGATCGGACTCGCTTGCTTCATCGCCGCCTGTTTCCTCGCGGCGCTCACGGGCGCATGGTTTCGTCCCGGCGACTGGTATGAGCGATTGAAGAAGCCGTCTTGGCGGCCGCCGAACCTGCTTTTCGCCCCGGTGTGGACC
>Ga0134126_10001163_pt1 | contig 33342 bp, 27 predicted proteins | sample KB31752_FD_96881 | JGI IMG/M metagenome (GOLD analysis project Ga0134126, IMG submission 96881) | Terrestrial soil microbial communities with excess Nitrogen fertilizer from Kellogg Biological Station, Michigan, USA - KB3-175-2 | ecosystem: Environmental > Terrestrial > Soil > Unclassified ...
ATTCCAGATCGGCGGCTATCAGGTCTGCGAAAAATGGCTCAAGGACCGCAAAGGCCGCCAGCTTTCCTCCGGCGACATTGACCACTACCAAAAAATCGTCGTCGCCCTCCCGGAAACCATCCGCATCATGCGCGAAACCGACGAAATCATCCCCGGCTGGCCGTTGCCCTGATCGCCCCGCACCATCCCCCGGTTTTCCACACATTTCCACAGGTACCAGTTCTTGCGAATTTCCCGCCCTCGTGCCATCTTCTACGCTGGCGGTTTTTTCGCCATGGGAAGCGAACGCAAAGGGGAGGGCAAGGCAACGCGAGGCGCAGCGGCAGGCCGAGAGGCGGCAATCCTAATCTACGGTACGGGGATTAGAAATGGGCTTAACCCCCCGTATTTGCAACACAAATTCCGTTCTAATATACGGTACAACGCACGCCCGGGAATTATGTTGCAACCCCTCCCGCCCGCCCAACGCACCCCCGTGTCAGCGCCGCCACACCAAGTCCCGCGCGGCATTTCCCCTGCGCCTCTTCCATCTCCTTCCCTTGCCTCGCCGGGTCCGTTATCATTCGCTGAAATGTCCGCCGATTCGATACAGACCGTCGCCGTGCTCGGCGCGGGCACGATGGGCAACGGCATCGCCCACGTCTTCGCCCGCTCCGGCTATCGCGTCATCCTCCGCGATCTCGACCAGGGCTTCCTTCACCGCGCCCTCGCCACCATCTCGAAAAATCTCGATCGCGAAGCCGCCAAGGGCAAAATCCCCGCCGCCGCGAAGCCGGAAATCCTCGCCCGCATCCAGCCTGCAACGGACATTGCCGCGCTCGCCGCCGCCGACTTTATCGTCGAGGCCGTCCCCGAACAGCTCGACCTCAAAGCCCGCGTGTTGAAGGAGGCGGACTCGGTCGCCCCCGCCCGCGCGATCCTCGCGAGCAACACCTCGTCAATTTCCATCACGGAGCTGGCCGCGCGAACCTCCCGCCCCGAACGCTTCATCGGCATGCACTTCATGAATCCCGTGCCCGTGATGCCCCTCGTCGAAGTCATTCGCGGCCTCGCCACCGCCGACGACACCGCCGCAGCCGCCATGTCGCTGTGCCGGAAGCTCGGTAAGACGCCCGTCGCCGTCAACGACTCGCCCGGCTTCGTCTCGAATCGCGTCCTCATGCCGCTGATCAACGAAGCCGCCTTCGCCGTAATGGAGGGAGTCGCCGCGCCCGAAGCCGTGGACGCGGTGATGAAGCTAGGCATGAATCACCCGATGGGCCCGCTCGAACTCGCGGACTTTATCGGTCTCGACGTCTGCGTGGATATCCTCGACGTGCTCCACAAAGGCTTCGGCGACCCCAAATACCGCGCCTGCCCCCTGCTCCGCAAATATGTCGCCGCCGGTCGCCTGGGCCGCAAATCCGGCCATGGCTTTTATAGATATTAGGGAGGGAAATTATGTTTGCCTTTTCTTCGCCTTCTGCTACCATCCTTCCCCGAAAGGAACAGGGCTCGCCCGCGCGCACTCTGCTAGAATACGCGCCGCCTGCGTCCCCCAGGCGAACCGAAAAACGAACGCCCTCATCGAGGCAACCATGAGCGACGAAAAAGCTAAAAATCTGGATTTGGCGATCTCCCAAATTGAAAAGCAGTACGGCAAAGGCTCGATCATGCGCCTGGGCAGCCGCGACGTGCTCGTCCCGGTGAGCGTGATCCCCACCGGCTCGATTTCCATTGACGCCGCGCTCGGCGTCGGCGGCCTTCCCCGCGGCCGCGTGATCGAAATTTACGGTCCGGAATCGGGCGGTAAGACGACCCTTACCCTCCACGTAATCGCCGAGGCGCAGAAAATGGGTGGCCAGGCCGCCTTCATTGACGCTGAACACGCGCTCGATCCCGTCTACGCCGCCAAGCTCGGCGTCGACGTGGATAATCTCCTCGTCTCGCAGCCGGACAATGGCGAGCAGGCGCTCGAAATCGCGGAGGCGCTGATCCGCTCCGGGTCGGTGGACGTGGTTGTAGTGGACTCCGTGGCCGCGCTCGTTCCCAAGGCCGAACTCGAGGGAGAAATGGGCGAGCCGCAGATGGGTCTCCAGGCGCGCCTGATGTCGCAGGCGCTGCGCAAGCTCACCGCCATCGTCTCGAAATCGAAGACGTGCCTTATCTTTATCAACCAGATTCGCGAAAAGATCGGCGTCATGTTCGGCAATCCGGAAACCACCACCGGCGGCCGCGCCTTAAAATTCTATTCCTCGATGCGCGTGGATATTCGCCGCATCCAGTCCATTAAGGAAGGCGATCGCGTCGTCGGCTCCCGCACCCGCGCAAAAGTCGTCAAAAATAAAGTGGCGGCGCCGTTCCGCGAGGCGGAATTCGACATCATCTACGGCGAGGGAATCTCGAAAGAAGGCGATTTGCTCGATATGGGCGTGCTGCGCGGCATCCTGGAAAAATCCGGCACCTGGATTTCCTACAAGGGCGAGCGCATCGGCCAGGGGCGCGAAAATGCCCGGCTTTTCCTGCGCGAAAACGCCGGAATTCGCGCCAAAATCGAGCACGATCTGCGCAAGGCCCTCGGCTTGTCTACCCTTGCCGCGGAAGAAGCCGCCAAGCCTTCGGCGGATTCTTCCAACGGCAAAACGGTCTCCATGGCGGCCGCCGCCGCTGCCAAGGGTCGCACCGCGCGCTAACCGCGCGCGGCCGCCCGCCGCGATCCAATCTCGGCTTCACCTGTCCACCCGGACAGTTGTCCGGGTGCTGCTTTCATGCCACTCTGGAAAAGTAACCTTTGTTTCTGGTTGCGCGCGCGCCGCGCTCTTCTTACACTGAGCTTGCGTGTTGCTGGGTGGCGAACTCCAGGGGAACGGGTGCTCTTCCGTATGCGAAGCCGATCGGTCGTGCGAAGTGCCGTGTCGTTGCTGTGCCTTTTTATTGCCGGTGCCTTCGCGCTTGTTTGCGCCGGCGCCCCCGCGCGCCGCGTGCGCCACGCGCGACGAGTTCATCGCGCGCCTCAACCATATGATCCGGCGAAGGCTGACGTCATCGGCAACGACGATCCCGTGATCCGCGAGCTTGCGATTCAGGCCCTTGGCCATGAGAAGGGCTCGGTTCTCGCAATGGACCCTAACACGGGCCGAATCCTTACCATCGTGAATCAGAAGCTCGCCTTTTCCGCCGGTTTCGAGCCTTGCTCCACCACGAAGCCGATCATCGCCATCGCCGGCCTGCAGGAAGGCGTGATTAAGGACGATACGATGCTCCGCGTGGGCTATCGGCGCTACATGGACTTGACCGAAGCCTTGGCGCATTCGAACAATCAATTTTTCGAGGACGTTGGCGCGAAACTCGGCTTCGATCGTGTGATGAAATACGAGCGCCTTTTCGGCCTCGGCGAACGCACCAGCACCAACATACCCGATGAACAGCCGGGTTCACTGCCGACTCGTCCCCCGCTCTGGGGCGGCGTCGCCAGGATGTCCAGCTTCGGCGAAGGCATTCGCATCACGCCGTTTCAGCTCGCGCTCGTGGTTTCCACGCTGGCCAATGGCGGCACCGAATACTGGCTCCAATACCCGCGCACCGAGCAGGAAGTGGCGGATTTTCAGCCGCGCGTCCGCCGCCAGCTCGATATCGCCCCGCTGCTACCGCAGTTGCGCGAAGGGATGCTCGCCGCGGTGCTCTACGGCACGGCGAAGAGGAGTTTTGATCCGGCGGATGGCGAAGAGGAATTCGGCAAGACCGGCACATGCAACGACGAGCGCGTCGGCGGCAGGCTGGGCTGGTTCGTTTCCTATGCCGATCAGGCGCACCCGAAAATCGTGATTGTCGTTCTGTTGCACGGCGGCGCGCGAATCATCAGCGGCCCGCACGCCTCCGAAATCGCCGGCCGCATCTACCACGGCCTTTACGAACACAATTATTTCGCCGACGTGGGGCGCACCGAGCCTACATACGCTTCGTCGGCTGACAATTCCTCGCGCTGACGCCTAGCGCAACTTCACCAGCTCACTGCGACCAGCGAGGCCGCTTCGCGCGGCAATGTGAATTGCACTTCGAGCGTGCCCTTTTCGCACGACACCCAGCGCGGGGATTCGAGCAGCTGCAATTGCCCGGCCTGCCGCAGCTTCGCGAATTGCTCCGGGGTAGGGTTCCGGGGCGAGCCCATTGCTTGCCATACGGTGTAGGCGTTGCTGTGGCCGCCATCCAAGCGGTAATGCCGAAGCAACACACGGTGCTGCGTCGGGGGAATCCCCGCGATCTCTAGTTTCACCGCCGCGCCGTTGCCCGGGACGTCATCGTCCTGATAATTCCAGATCAGCGCCGTTATTCCGCGCTCGGCCCGTGCAGCAATCGCATCCACGTCTTGCCGGTCGCGCACGCCGGTTTCGATCATCTTCGCCCCAGTAATCGCGCCGCTGCTCTCCGCTTTCACGCGCTCCCCGCGCATCAGTCCCGCCATCCGGAAAAAGTTCAGCTGAGGCTTGTCCACACCCTGGGTCGCGAGTGTCCGAAATCCCGTGAAGATGGGCTGGTCCTCGAACTCGAAGGCCCACGTGAGCACGCCCGCGAGCCGGATGTGGCTCTGGGCCGCGAGTTCCTCCGTCGAATTCAGCACCGCCGCCGTGTATACCGGATAGAGGGTCGTGTTCCGGTATCCGTACCGCGGATCCATTTGCGGTGTGCACGCCGCGCAGCCATCCGGATCCGACTCGCTGATGAACACCGGCAGTTTTGCGAATTTCGCGAAGCCGTGAATGATTTTGAACCCGCCATTCACTTGGCGCAGGTGGCGCGCGCTGCCCATTCGCTGATGTCCATCCACAAACTGCGGCCCGCCCTTTGCATGGAAGCTGATGAAATCGAGCGGCGCGCCCTGCTTGCCCGTCGCAAAGTTTTTTCCCGTCGCGCAATGCTCGAGAAATTGTTGCAAAAATCCCGCGGCCCTCGCCCCTACGGTGCCAGACGTTGCCGGTCCTCCGACGCGCGCCGACGGGAACGCCCGCTTCACGGCATCCGCAGTGTAGTCGTAGAGCTTGTCGTACTGCTCCGGCGTGCCGTGCCAATAGCCGATGTCCGGCTCGTTCCACACCTCCCAATACCAGGTGGCCACGCGCGCCGCGCCGTATTTTTCGACGCAGTGCCGCACCCACGCATGCACCAGCCCCGCCCACTTCGCATAATCCTTCGGCGGATACGACCAGCCCGTATACAGAGGTCCCTTGGGGAAATTGTGCCGGTAAGGCTCCGGATGAGTGGAAAGGGCCTCCGGCATGAAGCCGATTTCGACGTATGGGCGCGCGCCGGCTTGGATGTAGGTGTCGAAAATGCGATCCACGATCGTCCAGTCATACACCGGTTTCCCGGTCGAGTCTTCCGTGTAGGCGTTTGTTGATCCCCATTTCAGGGAGGGAGTGCCGTCTCCTGTGGTCAGCAGATTGTGTGCGCGTATATAGACCGGAGCGGCATCGAGCGCGGAGAGCTCGCGCACCAATTCACTGCCGTGCGGCGCATAGGTGTAGTTCGGCTCATCGTATCCAAAAAAATCCCAGACGGGACGCGACGGGCCAAGGCTGGTAGCCGCATCCACGCGAATCGTGACCGTTTCTGGTTCCTGCGCGCGCGCAGGTGCGGGCCAGAAGCTCGCGACGAGGACCACGGCAAAGAATAGAAGCAAGCTTCTGTGGAGCACGATATTGCGTGCGTTTGCGTCTCGTGGAGGCATCGAACGTTTTCTCCCTTGGGGGAAATTTCTAGCAGTCCATCTGCGATCTAGAGCATCGGCTTGGCTACGCCCCTAGAAGTGCACCGGATAAGCTAACTGACAAGCGGGGAGAAGCACAACGCCTGGGCGTAAGTTAAGGGAAACCGAACAAACGTACCGTTACCACGGCGCAAACTGGACCTGTTTTGCGCTTCCCGCCGGGCCGGGGACGCGGTATTCTGCCGATTCGCTGCTTGGATGAGCGCCAGTGACGAATCGCCGCCGACTCGCTATCGCGTTGTGCGTTGCCATCGCCGTACTCGTCTGCGCCGGGCTGGGATACGAGAAAAAGTGTCTCGCCGAGCGCCACATCTTTGCGACTGTCTCGCAGGCCCGCGCGCAGGCACAGCGCTTGCAGCATCAAATCCTGCTCCGCAGCAAGGCGCTGGTTCCCGCGGGTGTACCTTTCTCCTCGGCACTTGAGCGACTCGGGGTTTCCCCCAAAACGTCGGCGGGCGTGACCACATCGGCGGCCTCCGTGTTCGATTTTCGCGATTTTCGCGCCGGGAATCTGCTGGAGGTAAGCCGCAACATTCTCGGCGACTTGCGCGAGGTGCGTTACCGAATTGATCCATCGCGCGTCCTTCTAGTTTCGCCGCGCGACGGCGGGTTTCATTCCGAAGTGACGAAGATTCCATCGCGCACCGAGACTGTGGGCATCCGCGGCCGAGTGGAAGACTCGCTTTTCGCTGCGGTAACCGGCGCGGGAGAAAAGCCCGAGCTTGCCATGCGCCTGGCAGACATTTTCGGCTGGGACCTCGATTTCTACACCGACACGCGCCCGGGCGACATCTTCCGCGTTGCCGTTGAGAAAATCATCCAGCCTGACGGCGAATTTGCCGGCTATGGGCGCATCCTTGCAGCCGAGTACGACAACGACGGCCAAATCTATCGTGCGGTTCTCTTTCATGATCCCGCCGGCCACCCCGCTTACTACACACCCGCGGGCAAATCGCTGAAGAAAGCGTTCCTTCATTCACCGCTGAAATTCGCCGCGCCAATTACCTCGCATTTCAGCTATAGCCGGTATCATCCGATCTTGAAGCGGTATCGCCCGCATCTCGGCATTGACTACGGCGCGCCCACCGGCACGCCCGTGCAGACCATCGGTGATGGCCGCGTCATCTTCGCCGCCCGCAAGGGCGAGGACGGCAATCTCGTCAAGATTCAGCACACCAATGGCTACGTCACTTACTACATGCACCTCTCCCGCATCCTCGTCCACGCCGGCGAGCATGTCGAACAAGGTCAACGGATCGGACTCGTGGGCATGACCGGCCTCGCCACCGGACCGCATCTTGATTTCCGCATCGAGCGCCACGGCGTCTTTCTCAATTTCCAGCGCCTCCCGCTGCCCCCGTCGGAACCGGTGGCCGCCGCCCAGATGACCGCATTTATGGCCGCACGCGATATCGAGCTTGCCGAAATGCCGCCGCTCGCGCCTGAACCCGCGCTCGCCTCCAACACTCCTGCGATTCCCGCGCCGGCAAAATAGGGCGATTCGCCGGATCAGCGGATCGAGATCCGCTTCGCCCGTCAAAGCCATTGCCGCGCCGCGCGCATCTCTGGTAGCTTGACTTATGGGTTCCCACGCGCTCGAACTCGCGCTTTTTTCCGCCGCTGTCCTGGGGTTCAAGCACGGTTTCGATTACGACCACATCGCCGCAATTTCGGACATCACGAGCGTGGAACCACAGCGCGGGCGCGCGATGCGCATGGGCATCATTTACGTGCTTGGGCACGCGGCCACGGTCGCCGTTCTCGGGGCTGCCGTCATATTTTTTCAGCGCTCGCTGCCGGCGCGGATAGACAACTGGGCCGAACGCGCCGTCGGCCTTACTCTAGTCCTCTTGGGCATCTATGTGCTCGGGACGATGCTGCGTGACAAATCCGCGTTCCGTCCGCGGTCGCGGGCTGCGATCTTGATCGGCGGGTTCCGGTGGGCGTACCAGCGAATTCACGGGCTTTTCGGCACCGATTGCGCCCCAAGTGCCTCATCTGCGTGCGTGCCGGACCAATACACGCGTTCATCGGTTTTCTTCATCGGGGTTATTCATGGCTTGGGCGCGGAAACTCCGAGCCAATTGCTTCTGTTTCTGCTCGCGGCCAATCTGGGCGGCATCGCGCGGGGATTTCTCGGCCTGGGAATGTTTCTGGGCGGCTTGCTGCTGATGAACACGCTGATGACGGCCTCCGCCGTGGGCATCTTCGGCATGAGCGCCGCGAAACCGCGCATGCTGCGGTTCGTCACCGGCCTGACCGCTACCTATAGTCTGATCGTCGGCGTGATTTTCCTGTTTGGCTCCTCCGCGTTGCTGCCGCCTCTCGGCGGCTGAAGTGCGGCAGATCGGACGCAATTCAGCAATTCATCAGCGTGGCCGGAGTGTCGGTCGCGATCCAAAGAAACGGAAATACAAGATCAGGCTGAAGCCGACCACCGCGGCATAGGCGTAGAACGGCGCGCCGATTTCCGAGATATCGAAAAGATAGCCCGTACACGCGACGGCGCCGCTGGAAGCCGTCAGACGCGCCACTTGGTTCATGCCCAGCGCGCGGCCAGTCTCGTCGTCATGGACCATGGCGGTGAGGGCGGTCTGCTGCGCGGGCACTGCAACGACGCGCAGAGCCGGCGTGACCAGGTACACGAATATGGCCAGGGGAAAGTTCCTCGTTAGCGGAAGCAGGAGCAACAACAGCGCCCCTGCGCCGCGCGTGATCGCAATGCCCTTGACGAAACCAAGTCTCCGTTCGATGAGGGGCGAGACGAGGATCGCCACGGAACTGAGCAATTCTCCCCCAAATCCATAGACGGCCATGCTTTGGCGAGGAACGTGATAAACGATCACGAAGAACGGAATCAGGAACGGCATAATCAAACCCTGCGAAATACCGTTCACCGCGCCAGTGACCGAAAATTTTCCGATCACCTTCAGACTTCGGAGGCGGCGGGGCTGCGGCCGCGGTTCCGGAAGCTTCATTGCGAGAACGAAAAGCAGTCCGAAGCCGCTGATCAGCGCACCAGCCAGGAACGCACCGCGCGTGCTGAATGCCTTAGCCATCAGCATTCCCGCTGCGCCGCAAAGTCCGCTGAGAAAGGTGAACAGCGAAAAGAACGAGGTGCGATTCCCGACAGTGGTGAGGTCCGCGATCACGGCGCTCTGAATCGGCTGGGCCGCTCCACCCACGCTGCCCGATGCGCGCGAACCGGTGGCCGAAAAGCCGCCGAGCATCGCGGCGGCAAATAAAAACGGCAGTCGCCCCGAGGAAAATGCGAGGAGCGCGCTTACGGGAACCAGCGCGCCGGCAATTAAAAGCGTAGCGCGGCGGCTTCGCAAGTCCGCCCAATATCCAAAAAGAAGGGCCAAGCCGGCGGTGGCGATGGTGGCTGAAGCGTACAGCAGGCCGAGCGTGGACGCGCCGTAATGAAAATCAGCGAGGACATAGTACGGAAAGACGATGGCGATCATGCCCGCCGTAAAGCTGCGCGCCAGACGAAAGCACACGAGCAGGCGGAGTTCGCGGCTGTTTTGCGTCACGCTTCAGAATAGCAGGCCGGAAGACAGCAGTAAGGGGCGCGCGGTCAGGCGAGGAATGAGACTACTTAATGGCAACCGCCATCGAATCGGGCCCAACGAGGTGTTCGATGCGCGCCTCTCGAAAGCCCGCTTCCTTCATCCAGCCGACGCAATCGGCACCGGTGTAATCGAATCCTCCCCGCGTTTCGATCAGCATGTTGAGGCTCATCAGCAAACCAAAGGCATTCTCGCGCCGGTCGTCATCAATCATTGAGTCATAAACGATCAACGCGCCTCCCAGCGGAACGGCCTGGTACGCCTTCCGGATCAACTGTTTCTTTTCCTCCAAGTTCCAGTCGTGGAGGATGTGGCCCATCATTACGACCTCGGCTTGCGGAAAGGGATCGGCGAAAAAATCGCCGGCGGCGAATCGCACCCGCCCCGCAACGCCCTGCTCGGCCATGTAGGCGTCAAACACCGGAGCAACCTGCGGCAGGTCGAACCCGACGCCTGAAAGATGGGCGTGGGCCAGCGCCACCTGAACCGCCAGATCACCTTGCGCGGCGCCGACATCCACGAATGTCCGCCGGTCCGCCCATGGAAATTTCGCGGCGATCATCATGTTAGAGACGCGGCTGATCCCCGTCATTGCCTTCAGGAACTGCTCGAGGCGCGCGGGATCGGCGTACAACACGTGGAAGGCGGGCGCTCCGCCGCCCTTCGTTTCGTTCTGCGGGTTTCCGGTGCGCAGGGCTTCGGTCAGGTCGGCCCAGAAGCGGAACAACCGATGCTCGGCCATTTCGAGTATGCCGCCGAGATACGACGGCCTATTGCGATCCAAAAAGCATTCGGCAGCGGCACTGTTGCGGTAGACGCCATCCGTGCGTTCCAAAAATCGCAGGGCAACAAGCGCATCGAGGAAATCCCGAGCTGCGCGCGGGTGCAGGCCGAGCCGTTGCTGGATCTCGTCCAAGGAGCCGGGCTTCTTTGCAAGCTCGGTGAAAACACCAAGGCTGACGCCGCTAAGCAGCACCTTCGACGCCCAAAAACCGAGCCCGACTTGAAGAATGTGCTCCGGTCCGACGGGCGCCGCTCCGGCAGAAGCTTCGCTCGAACCGCGCTGGCCGGGGGCCGGTTTCATTGCGCTTGCTCGCCGGCAGCGGGCGAGCATGCGGGGCTGAAGACGAGCAGCACGTCCTTTTGAGAAGTGTCCGATCCGGAAATCGAAACCGGGGTGCTCTGAATGCGCGGAGGAAGGGCGCAGGAGCGGTTGGCCGCTTCGCGAGTGCCGCGGCGCGCGCGGAGGCGCGGGGGAAGAATATCTTCGTACGCGGATATCGTGTATTGCCCGGAGCCGAGCAAGGGAAGCTCGTAAACGCCGTCTGAAATTTCTTCCGCCGAAGGATTCTCGCCGCGATCGGCTTTCGCCTGAACCGTCACGCTGCCAGGAGGCCTCGATCCTTCCCATTTCAGCCGCACGCGAACTTCGCGCGTCGGGTAAGGCTTTTTCAGCTTCATTACCACGTGGAGGGACTGCTGACCCTCGCGCAGGGTGATCGGCTTCGCGTCGCTCACGCTCGCCACGCCGGGGTAAAAGGCGCGTGCAAAGGGCGCGTTTGGATTCAGCCGTCCGGCACGGTTAAAAACAAGAATATATTTTCCGGGGCCGACGTGATCGAAATCGAATGCACCTGTCGCGCCCTGAAAGCCCCACAGTCCGGGTCGCGTGTCGCTGTACGTGCCAACTCGGTAGAGCTCAAGCGAGACGATAGGTAAGGGTTTGCCGTCCGGCCCGAGCACCGAACCGTGAATGTGGCCGGTGGGCAGCGCCTCTACGTTTACTTCATGGCACGCGTTATCCGGAATGCTGAATTCCGGGCTCGCTCCGGGCGCCGATTTCGTGCCGAGGTCCGATGGCGCCGCGAGGTTTGCGGTGACGTCGTAGTCTCCCGCGTGCACGTCATAAAACGAAAAGACGCCGTTCGCATCCGTGTTGGTCTGAAACCGGTCGTACTTCGATTGCAGTTTCACCACGACGCCAGGGAGCGGCTGGCCTGGATCGCCCGCGGACGCGAGAAAGGGCGGATCGGTGCGGCGCAGCACGCCAAAAACCGAAGCGACCCGCTTGCCTGCGCGCCAAGCGCGCAATTGCGGCAGCATAGCAAGCGCCTCCTCGACCGGGCGCGTTCCTCCGCAGGAGGTGGCATGAAACCGGCCATCGTCGAGCCGGCGAGCGAAAACAAGATACTGGGAGTCCTTGCGGAAATTGACGGCACAACTGGGATCGTCGCCACCCGAAAAAACGTCCAGCTCGGCGACCGTCGGGCCTGAAAAGCGCTCATTCACCTGGAAACGATAGCGGATCAGAGGGGCGGTGGCCGATTGAGCGTCGCCGGTTTCTGCTGCCGCGGCAGGCGCTGCATTCGTGGGGCCGCTGACGGACTGCGCTCGTTCGATGTCCGTTACCTTGCCCATGAAGACGGTGTCGCTCGATTGCAGGCTCGCGCAAAGATCGCCGGATTGGGAACACGAACATGCCAGGATACCTGCGGGAAGCCCCAAAACGAGGAAGCAAAGCACTGCAATCGCACGCCGCATCATCGGGCCTATCGTACAGAAGTTTTCCGCAAATTCAAACACTTCGGTACAGGAAAACAGGTTTGCGGCACCGGCGCGCGGGACTCTCCTATCTTCGCGAGCCGCGCTTTTCCGATATCGAGATCCCCTCTTGAGCCGCCTCCAGGTTTCGCACTGTTGCGGCGATGCCGTGCCGCTCGAAGCAGGAAGCGATCGCCTTGCCAATCTCGTCGAACCGCGCTGTAGCAAGGGCGATCACGCTCGGGCCCGATCCGCTCAATGCTACACCCGCCAGACCCGGCATTCGGGGCATTCCGAGGGCATCGCTCAACCCGGGGATCAGCCCCTGCCGGTACGGCTGATGGATCCGGTCCTGCACGGCATCCCAGAGCAAATCGTAGCGCCGCTCCTCGATGGCGGCGATCATCATCGCGGCGCGCTGCAAATTCTGTACGGCGTCGACACGCTCGATCATCTTCGGCAGCACGGCGCGCGATTTGGAGGTCTCGAGAGTAAGCACGGGGGTTACGGCAATAACGCGCACCATTTTCGGCCAGCGCTTCTGAATTCCGGCTACCGTCCCGTCCGCGCGCGTCAAAGTGACGACTAAGCCTCCGAGCAGCGCCGCGCCCACGTTGTCCGTATGGCCTTCCACGTCCGAAGCGTATTGCAGTGCCTTATCACGCTGGATGGGCTGCCCAGCCACTGCGAAGGCAAGGGAGACGCCAGCGACCGTGGCCGCCGCGCTACTGCCCAGTCCGGCCGTCACCGGAATCTGGTTCTGCACGGCGAGTCGCACGGGCGGCAGGCGAAGACCTTCCTTTTCCGCGGCATGGCGCATTGCGCGAAAAATAAGGTTTTCCTCCGGAGTACTCGGCAGGTTCGAGCTTCCGGTCACGCCGCTGCTACGCGCCGATGTGCGCGCCCCCGGACGCGCGAGCGCCGTCGCACGGACGCGCAGAAACAGCTCCAGCGCCAGCCCGAGGCAATCGAATCCGGCGCCGAGGTTCGCGGTGGAAGCAGGTACGCGAATCTCGAATGAAGTTTGCTCGATGGGGGTCATATTCCTGGACGGCGGTTCGACGCTAAAGCTGCACGACGCATTTCAGGCCCGCTACCGCAGGCTTTCGAGGATAGCCGCCTTGCTCGCCGGCACGCGCCGCGGCTCATTGCGAAATGCGCCCGAAATCGCCTGAGTCCCGCCACCCTCGCCTGCCTCGATCTCGAGCGTACCGCGATGATACCGGCTCACGTAATCCGGATCCTTCAGCACGTGCCCGGTCAGCACCGCGATCACGGACTCATCCTTGCGGATGTGCCCGCTCGCCACGAGCTTGCGAATTCCGGCCACCGTCGTGGCCGAAGCAGGCTCGCAACCGATCCCATCGCGCCCAATGATCGCCTTCGCATCCGCAATTTCCGATTCGCTTACTGCAATTACCTCGCCGCGCGACCGCAGAATCGCGTGCAGGCTCTTCCGCCACGAAACGGGCGCGCCGATCTTGATTGCCGTCGCAAGGGTGCGCGGATGCTCGACGGGTACAATCTCCGCGCCCTCGGGAATCTCGGCAACCTCGCGCCGCAAGCTCGCGAACATCCGCGCGAGCGGCGCGGCACCCTCCGCCTGGATCACGTCGAGCTTCGGCATCCGATTTATCATGCCAAGAGCCAACATCTCGCGGAATCCTTTTCCGAAGGCGGAGCTGTTGCCCAGGTTACCACCGGGAACTACCAAATGCTCCGGCGCGCGCCATTCGCACTGCTCCATCAGCTCAAACGCTACCGTCTTTTGTCCCTCGATGCGAAACGGATTGATCGAGTTCGCCACGTAAATTGAGGGGTCGTCGCCCAGTTCCTGCACGAGCCGCATGCAATCGTCGAAATTCCCCTCGATTTCTCGAATCGCAGCGCCGTAATCCATGCTTTGCGCGAGCTTGGCGGCCGAGATTTGTCCATGGGGCAGCAGAATCGCGCATTGGATTCCCGCCCTCGCAGCGTAGGCTGCCAGACTGGCGGCCGTGTTGCCAGTGCTTGCGCAGATCACGGTGCGCGCGCCCAGCAGCGCTGCTTGCGTCACGGCGGCGGTCATTCCCGTGTCCTTGAATGAGCCCGTGGGATTGCATCCCTGGTGCTTCAGTCGCAGCGTGCTGAGCCCGCAGTATTCCGCTGACCGGGGCGCATCGTACAGGGGCGTGTTCCCCTCAAATAGTGTTACGACCGGGATGTCTTCGCCAAACGGAAGCACTTCGCGGAAGCGCCACACACCGCTGCGGTCTGCACCGTCGCACGAGCCGGCCCTGCTCCGCCACAGCGCCCGCAAATCCTGCGGCGCCGTTCCTTCTTTCGGCCCGCAGGCGATTTCCAGCGGTCCGCCGCAACGGCGACACAGGTACACACGCTCGGCAATCCCGTGGGGTTCGCCGCAGACGATGCACCGTTGTGCGGCGCCTTCGGCCGTGGCTCGCGCCGCTCGTGCAGATTTCCGGTTCATTTCAGGGATGCGGCCACTGGTGCGCCGCTCGGAACAGGTCCAGCCAGACGAAATTCACGGTGCGCGGCCAGGAGAGCGGACTTTACGTCCTTCTCCTCAACCACGAAGGAAATGTTCGCTTCCGAGGAACCTTGCGCGATGGCAATAATGTTTACGTTCTCGCGCCCCAGCGCCATAAACGTGCGCCCCGCCACGCCCGGCGTTCCGCGCATATTTTCACCGACCACGGCCACGATCGCGATATTCGGATCGAGAGTGATGTGCTCCACCTTTTCGTGTGCTACGTCTTGCGCGAACTCTTTTCGCAACGCTTCGACCGTCTTGTTCGCATCCGAAGACGCGACGATGAAACAGATGTCGTTCTGCGACGAGGATTGCGAAATCAGCAGCACGTTAGCGCGCAACGCCGCCGCGGTGGAAAATGTGCGCGCCACCACGTCGGTCAAGCCCACGATTCCCGGCCCGCCTACGCTGATGAGTGCGACATCGCGTATAGCGGTCAGCGCTTTCACCCCGCCCCCGTTGCTGCGCCCCTGTGGGGTAATTTTTGTTCCTATGCGTTCAGGCGCGAAGCTGTTGCGAATCCACACGGGGATGCCCGCCTGCGCCACGGCACGCAGCGTCTTGGGATGCAGCACCTTCGCGCCGAAATAGGCCAGTTCGGCCGCCTCATGGTAGGAAATCTCGGGAATCGTGCGCGCCTCGGGCACCAGTCGGGGATCAGCCGTCAGCACGCCATCCACGTCGGTCCAGATAATCACTTCATCGGCGTCAAGGGCGCCGCCCAGGATTGTGGCGGAGTAATCCGATCCGCCGCGACCCAAGGTGGTGAGTAAGCCCTCCGCTGTGGCGCCGATAAATCCCGTAACCACAGGCACGACGCCTTGTTCCAGCAGAGGACGCAATCGCGCGGCGCATCTCTTGCGCGTTTCGTCCATCAACGGCTCGGCGCCGCCGTGATAACAATCGGTCGCGATCAATTCCGTCGCGCTCACCGCCTCACTACGGACTCCCAATTCGGCCAGCGCCGCGGCAACCATCGGCGCAGAAAGCCGTTCGCCGAGACTCGATATCGAATCGAGCGTCCGCGGCGTCAATTGGCGCAGCAGCACGGTCCCGCGGCAGAGGCGCTCGCCCTCGCTGAAGATGCCGTCTATTTCGGTCGCCAGCCGCTTGCGATCCGCATCGCCGCGAATCAACGCGCTGAGCGCGGCTTCATGCTGCGCTCGAAGCGCGGCAATCGCCGCGCCCGACCGTTCGCCGTCTCCCGCCTCAGCGCGCGAGGCGGCCTCGACCAGCCGATTGGTGACGCCGCTCATGGCCGAAACCACCGCAACGACACTTGATTCGCGCGCTGCATCGCCCACGATGCGCGCTACTCGCGCGATGCAGGCTGCGTCGCCTACCGAAGTCCCGCCAAATTTCATCACTTGCAAACGCTTTTTCATCAGCGATAGATCCGGCATTCCGCCATTCGGATTGCTTCCAGCGTCTTCGGGAACTCCAGCGCGCGGCAGGCGCATCCCTAAAGAATTACGCAAAAAACTATACACTATCGAATCGAGTAGCCCAAGAAACGCGCGGGGCGAAAGTGCTGCCCGTGACTAGGCCGCTCCGCCGTACGTTCTAAGTGCCTGATTATTTGGCGTTTACGGGGGGAGTATGGCGATGGCGACCTGAGCTGGCCTTCCTCCTACTGGACCTTTGCCTCGAATCCTAAGAGAATAGGCGGTGCTTGGACGGGAGGGCCGCGGTGGCAACACCCGTCCGGCGGGCAGCGCGCCAACCAGCATGAGGCTGCTGCCGCATAGTGCCCAAGCCTCAAAACGAAAGTACAACTTAGGGAAAGGCCGACGCATCGCAGTAAAGGATGCGCCTTGACGGGTAGCGTGGCCCGAGCAAGACGAATCGAAACCGGGGAGTTGCCGGAAGCGGATGCCATCCGGCTTGCTCAGCAAGGCGATGCGGCGGCTTTTGAACGGCTGTACCGGTTGCATAGCCGGCGAGTGTATTCCCTGTGTCTCCGCATGGTGGGAAACACGGCGGAAGCGGAAGATTTAACGCAGGAAGCATTCCTGCAACTCTTCCGGAAGATCGCCACGTTTCGCGGGGAATCGGCATTCTCCACCTGGCTTCATCGGCTGGCCGTGAACGTCGTGCTGATGAAGCTGCGGAAGAAGTCCGGGACGGAGACTTCTCTCGAAGAGGTCACGGAACCCGACGAGGAATCCGGTGGGCCGAGGCGCGACTTTGGCGCTCCCGACCTGCGGCTGGCGGGCTCGATTGATCGCGTGAATCTGCAACGCGCCGTGGAGCAGTTGCCGCCGGGCTACAAGGCCGTTTTCGTGCTTCACGATGTGCAAGGCTACGAGCACAACGAGATTGCGGAGATTATGGGCTGCTCGATCGGAAATTCGAAGTCGCAGCTCCACAAGGCTCGCATGAGGCTTCGCGACCTGTTGCACGAGGCCCTGCGGGCTAAGGCGCGCGAGGAGCGCAAAGCCGCCGGGCACGCCTCTGGCGGCGAGGACTGAGATGGCGACTATAACTTGTCAGGAATTCCAAAATCATCTCGAAGCGTGGATGGAAGGCGAGCGCACCGCCGCCGCCGAAGCCCACGTTCGAAGCTGCGGCATCTGCCGCGGCACTGTTGAGGACTTTGAAGCAATTTCCGCCGTGACTACTCAATCCGCGGACGAGCAGGCCGAACCTTCGCCGCACGTGTGGTTCTCATTGCGCGCCCAGTTGGAGGCAGAACGAATCATCCGCGAGCCGGCCGTTGCAGAATCGGAGGGCCGCCATTGGGTGTTTTTGGGCTTCCCTTGGAGAGTGCCGCGATTCGCGGTTGCGAGCGCGTGCCTGGCCGTCATGGCTGTGGTATCTCTGGCCGCGAGCGGTCCGATCCATCGCAGAATTAACAATCGCAGTTGGATGCGCCGAACGCAGAATTCAACCCGCCCGTTCGACGCCGAGTTGGCCAAAGTTGAAAAGCATACGGTCGCAGTGCTGGCAGCGCAGAATCCGCTGGTTACTGCTTCCCTGCACCACAACCTGGCCGTAGTTGACAGCTATATCGCACTGTGTGAAAAGGACGTGCGCGAGGAACCGCAAAGCGAACTCGCCCGCGATTACTTATACGGCGCCTATCAGCAGAAGGCCGAGCTTCTGGCGGATATGGCTGACCGTGGAGTGGACAACCCATGAACGACGATAGTTTTCGTCCCGCAGTGCGGAACGCAAAGCTGGCTGTTCTGCTGGTTCCCGGGCTTTTGCTGGTGATGGCACTGCCCGCCTCGGCTGACCGCATCGAGAAGCATTTCAAAGTAGACGCGACCGCGCGACCGCTCGTCACGATTCACAACCCCAATGGCCTGATCACCGTGCGCGCATGGACGAAGCCCGAAGTGCAGGTCATCGCCAACCGCGCGAGCGACCGCGTGGACGTGGAAGCCGAACAGAACGGCAATCGCGTGGACGTTTCCACGCACCAGGGCGACGAGAGCGTATCTCCGCGCGACGTACGCGCCGACTACGAGATCAGCGTTCCCGAAGATACCGAGTTGCAGATCCACAACGATGCGGGCGCCGTCACGGTTCTGAATGTGCTCGGCGATATGAATGTCGAGACTGTCGCCGCCGGCGTGGACCTGGAAGATGCCGCCGGCTACCTGAACGTCACCACCGGGAGCGGCTCGTTCAAATGCGTCCGCTGCGCCGGCCGGATCGAGGTTTCTTCGATTACCGGTAATTTCCAGCTTGTGGATCTGCGCAGCTATCACGTGCGCGCCCAAACGACTAAGGGCGACATCCTTTTCAACGGCGAATTCCTCCCCAACGGCACCTACTGGCTGAAAAACTACAGCGGCGTGATCGAAGTTCGCTTCTCCCCCGGCGACTCGTTCGACCTCAGCGCCACCTCGCTTCAGGGCAAAGTAAATAACGAAGCAAAGCTTACTCCTCCTCCCCATCCGCAGCGCTACGTCCCGAAATTTGGCAACAGTCTTTTCGGCACGTTCAACGCCGGCCGGGCGAAGGTCGAGCTCTCTTCCTTCGATGGTACAATCAACATCCTGAAGCGAAATTGATCGCGCGGTTTGTCAGCGCGATTTCGCGTGCCACATCATGACCGACCACCACGCGCGCAGAATCATCTGCCTTAGCGGCTTCATGGGCAGTGGTAAATCCACCACCGGCCGTCTGCTCGCGCGCCAAGCAGGCTGGCCCCACGTTGACCTTGATAAGCGCGTCATCGAAGCCGCCGGGCAGAGCATCCCGGAGATTTTCGCCAAACTCGGCGAGCCGGCCTTTCGCGATATCGAGCATCGAGAACTGGCCCGCGCCTTGGACGAGGCGGTCGGCCTCGGGCAGCCGCGCATTATTTCGCTCGGTGGCGGCACGGTTACGCAGGCGCGGAATCTGGCGCTTCTGCGCGAAAAGGCCGCCGTGCTCGTCTGGCTACGCTGCGCCATCGAGGAACTGCTTGCCCGTTGCGCTCAGATTACAGACCGCCCTCTTTTCCGCGATGAGGCGAGCTTCCGGCAGTTATACTCACAACGGCTGCCATCCTATGAGCTATCGGATTACGTGGTGGAAAGCGGCGGCGATCCCATGCACGTGGTCGAACGGATCATCGCGTTGGGCGTTTTTCCGAAGGTGACAGTATGAAGAATTGCGAGCGCGCCTGGCGCTCTTCAAGCAAAGCGAACCCTTGGGCCGCGGCTTTTGCGGCAATTCTGATTTGGATCATGGCGCCGCTCTCGTCAGCGGCAGCGTACACCCCTCTTCGGATGAGACCCATCGTCAATGCCGCCTCGCCGCAGGGATTCACGCCTACATTCTCCGCCGAAAAGGGGAAATTTCGCATCCGCGTGAATGGCCAGGACACCGGCAGCGAAGAATTCGAGATTTCGAAAAATGGCGAGAATTGGGTCGCCCGCGGAAACTCGGAAATACGTGGGGCACAAGGCACCGCACGCGTTACAGGCGCGCTCACGCTGCGCGCGGATGGCACGCCGGTACGCTACGAGTGGTCTACGCAAGGCCCAAAGAAGGCCTCGGCTGCAATTGTATTCGACGGCGCGCGCGCGACATCCGACCTGAGGATGCAAGGCGCCAAGGACTACACGCAGCAGTTCACTTTCCCGTCCTCGCACGTCGCGATTTTGGACAACAATCTCTACGATCAGTACATCGTGCTTGCTCGGCTTTACGATCAGAAGGCGGGCGGCACGCAGAGATTTTCCGTACTCGTGCCTCAGGAGCTCACGCCCGGCACGGTGACGGTCGAATCGCTTGGCGCTCAGGACGTGAACGGGAAAAACTTGCGTGAGTTGCGTGTGCAAACTCCTGACAACGAGATTGACCTTTACCTCGACGGGGCGGAACTGGTCCGCATCGTGGCGCCGGCAGCTAACGCCGAGATCACGCGCGAATAGCCCGGCGCGGTCCGCAAGCGCCCGTTTCAGGCTGCCAGTCACATCTAACTTTTAAATTGAGCTCGGCTGCACGCGGAAGGCGAAATAGTGCGGCGGCGTAAGAGGGTAAAACCGGACTGAGAAGGCGCAACTCCGGCCTGCGTCTTCTCGGTCCGCACTTCTCGTGATGAAGAATGCGTGTTAGATCTGGGCCATGGGGCCCGGCGGGGCGCTCACCGTTCGCCGCTGCTGAAAGCATTCACGGCAGAACACTGGGCGACCCTGCGTCGGCTTGAAAGGTACGGTCGTTTCTTTTCCGCATTGCGAGCACACGGTTCTCGTTTCAATGCGCTGCACCACCAACGCAGCACCGCCCGAGCCCTGTGCACGGTTCGTCTTACAAGCCTTGCACCTCTTGGGCTCGTTCTTGAAACCCTTATCCGCGAAGAACATTTGCTCGCCGGCGGTAAAAACGAATTCCCCTCCGCACTCGGCGCACTTCAGGACCTTGTCGTGATATTCCATACGCTGCTCCGAGACCATGCTGGGAAGGAACAGGCAGCGATACAGCCCCAATCACATGATGAGAGCACTCCCTGCAGTTCCGCACAACTCCCCATCTGCCGACCGGTACGAAGCTGCTTGAAAACCCCATGGATATGGGCCGCCTAATCCTGCTCACGCCGTTGCTTCTTTCGGAGACGCTTACGCGAGAGGGCTTGCTTGGCTCGCCGCCTTTCTCCGGGCTTCATGTAGTAGCTGTGCTTCTTGATTTCCTTGATGATGTCCTCAGACTGCACTTTGCGCTTGAACCGCCGGAGCGCGTTCTCCAAAGACTCTCCCTCTTGAATGACAACTTCTGCCACGCGTATTCACCCCCATCCCTTGTTGACTGTGTGTGAAAAGATTTGACTTGTCGCCAGTGTAGCCCGTTTGAGCAGAACGGGCAACGGGTCAGCTTCTTCTATCCGAGCCTGCCTCGTAAGTCAAGTAACTCGCGTCCTGCGGCCCGCACCCGGACCTTCCACGGTATCATCTGTACATCATTCCTATGTATTGCTAATGGATACATATGCGGCCAGATTCCGAGGGCTCCGCCGCCTGCGCTTTGGCTTGCGAAAGCTGCGCGTCTTTCGGCTTCACCGCTGTTAGAATCAAATGGCGAGGTTTCCCATGCCCATGATGCGCAACGCCATTGGAGTCCTTCTCGCCGGCGGACAGGGCGAACGCCTTTGGCCCCTCACCCGCGACCGCGCGAAACCGGCAGTACCCTTCGGCGGCGTCTACCGCATTATTGATATTACGCTTTCTAACTGCCTGAATAGCGATCTGCGCCGCGTCTTCGTCCTCACGCAATATAAGGCGCTGAGCCTGAACCGCCACATTCGCCGCGGCTGGTCCAGCCTGATGGGTGTGAATGAATTCATCGAAGTTCTGCCGCCGCAGATGCGCGTTTCGCATCATTGGTATCAGGGCACCGCAGACGCCGTGTATCAGAACATCTATTCCATCGGCAGCGAGCAATCGAATTACGTGTTCATCCTGTCCGGCGACCACATCTACAAGATGAACTACCAGAAGATGCTGGAGCAGCACGTCGAGGCGGGTGCGGACGTGACCGTCGCCACGATCGAAGTAGATGTGGCTGAGGCTTCCGGTCGTTTCGGCGTGCTCGAAACCGATGAACACTGGCGCATCATCGGCTTCGAGGAAAAACCGGCGCATCCCAAGGTGTCGCCCATTCATCCCGGCAAAGCCAACGCTTCGATGGGCGTCTACCTGTTCAATACTCAACTCCTGGTTCCGATCCTGATCGCCGATGCCGAATCCCCGTCTTCCTCCCACGATTTCGGAAAAGACATTCTGCCGCGCATCATCGAAACGCATCGCGTGTTTGCTTACAACTTCCTCGATGAAAATAAGAAAGAGACCTCCTATTGGCGCGATGTGGGCACGATTGACGCATATCACGAAGCGAATCTCGATCTCGTGGCCGTTTCGCCGGTATTCAATCTGTATGACAAAGGCTGGCCGCTGAATAGCTGGCTCCAGCAGTATCCGCCCGCGAAATTCGTCTTTGCCGACCCGGACCGTATGGGCATCGCAGTCGATTCGATTGTCTCGGGCGGCTCGATTGTTTCCGGCGGGCGGGTTACCCGGTCCGTGCTCGGCTACGACGTGCGCGTCAACAGTTACAGCGAGATCGAAGAGTCCATCATCTTCAATCACGTGAATATTGGACGTCGCTGTAAAGTGCGTAACGCCATTATTGACCGCCACGTGAGCCTGCCCGAAGGCACCGTCATCGGGTATGATGTCGAAGCGGATCGCGCGCGCTACTCGGTCAGCGAAAATGGGGTCGTGGTCGTTGTTCGCCCTGAATCCATGCTGGAAGAACCCGAATAGCCGCCTTGTGCCGCCAGCCTTGCTGGATCCGGCGTCCCGCCTGCGCGGCGCGCAGCACTTTAATTTAAATGCTCGGAGAGGGAATGGAAACAACCAAGATCGCCAGAATTCTCGGTCGCGAGATCCTCGATTCGCGCGGCAATCCCACGGTGGAAGCGGACGTTTACCTCGAAGGCGGCGCGTTCGGCCGCGCGGCAGTTCCCTCTGGCGCCTCGACGGGCGAACACGAGGCTATCGAGTTGCGCGACGGCGACAAGTCTCGCTATCTCGGCAAAGGCGTGCTGAAAGCCGTAGCGAATATCAACGGCCCTATTTCCAAAGCAGTTGCCGGCCTTGATTCTTCCAATCAGCGCAATCTTGACGGTCGCATGATCGAAGCCGACGGCACCCCTAATAAATCGAAGTTCGGTGCGAACGCGATACTTGCCGTCTCGATGGCCGCGGCGCGCGCCGCCGCAGCCCAATCGGGCCGCCCGCTTTACGAATATCTCGCCGGACTCTCGTCCGGCCAACCCGCCGCGACTCTGCCTGTGCCCATGATGAATATCCTGAATGGCGGGGCTCACGCCGATAATTCGGTGGACGTGCAGGAGTTTATGGTGATGCCGCTCGGCGCGCCCAGCTTCCATGAAGCATTGCGCTGGGGCGTGGAGGTTTTCCACCAATTGAAAGCCGTACTGAAGAAGAACGGCTATTCCACTGCAGTCGGCGATGAGGGCGGCTTCGCCCCCAATCTGAAATCGAACGAAGAAGCTCTCGAGCGCGTCCTGGAGGCGATTGGTGCCGCGGGCTACAAGGCCGGCGAGCAGATTTCCATCGCGCTGGACCCGGCGTCGAGCGAGTTCTACGACAAAGCCGCGAAAAAATATGTCTTCAAAAAATCGGATAAATCAGCCCGCACGTCTGAGCAGATGGCCGAATTCTGGGCCGGTTGGGCGCGGCAATATCCGATCGTCTCGCTCGAGGACGGGATGGCCGAAGATGATTGGGACGGCTGGAAGATCCTCACGCATCAGCTCGGCAAGAAAATCCAGCTCGTTGGCGACGACGCCTTCGTCACGAATCCAAAAATCTTCGCCCGCGGCATCGCCGAGGGAATCGGCAATTCAATTCTCATCAAGCTGAATCAGATCGGCAGCGTCACCGAAACCGTCGAAGCCATCGAAATGGCGCGCAGGGCCGGCTATTCGGCCATCGTATCTCACCGTTCCGGCGAGACCGAGGACGCGTTCATCGCCGACTTCGTCGTGGCGATGGGTGCAGGCCAGATCAAGACCGGCTCTGCTTCCCGTACGGATCGCGTCGCCAAATACAATCAACTCCTCCGCATCGAGCAAGCTCTCGGTTCCGCAGCCCACTTTCCCGGCCGCTCCGCCCTTCCGATCAAATAGCGGCGCAGAGGCTATCCTCCTCGGCCCCTCCTTGGCCCCGCTTGCTTCGCCCAGGCTCTCGTCGCAAACTACTACTCAGGCTATCCCATGACTACAGCTGCCCCCGGGAAGACTCCCATGGACGAAAAGACTCTGCGCGAATTCCTCAGTAAGTGCCTGGACTGGCACGAAGCACACGCAGATTGGAAACAAGCACTGGCTCCTTTGCCACTAAAGCAGCAAGGAGCGCGTCCACCCGGCTCGGCGCATTCCCCTTGGGAACTTCTCGAGCATGCCCGCATCGCGCAATCGGATATCCTTGAATTCTGCCGGGACGCCAAGCACGTATCGCCGGCATGGCCGGAGGGTTACTGGCCGCAGTCCCCCGCACCGCCGGATTCGGAGGCGTGGGCCAAAAGTGCGAAGGCGTTTCAAGCAGACATTCGATCTCTGCAGGATCTCGTCACGGACCCAAAGTTCGAACTGCTCGCGGCCATCTCGCATGGCTCCGGACAAACGCTGCTCCGCGAGATTCTTCTCGTCCTCGATCACAACTCGTACCATCTGGGCCAACTTGTCATCACGCGCAAGCTCCTGGGCTGCTGGCCCGAGGGCTAGCAACACGTAGCGGTCTCCATTTTTAGCCGGCCAGCGCGAATTTGCCTGAACGGTATCCACTCAAGCGAGCCCATCGCTCGTTCTGATATACTCGCTTTCCCGCTGCATCTTCACGGCCCTCGCGGGCTTAACGGTACTTGATGGAAAAACCCTCCGAAAAAGCCAAGCGCCTCTTCTTAATTGACGCGATGGGATACATCTTCCGCGCGTTCTATGCCCCGATGGATCGCTTGCAGACCTCCTCCGGGGTCCCCACCAAAGTTCCCTACCTCTTCGCGACGATGGTACGACGCCTGCTCAATCACAAAGAACTGCGGCCGGATTACGTAGCCGTCGTGTTCGACGTGGCAGCGCCCACATTTCGCGACAAGCTTTTCGCCCAGTACAAAGCACAGCGCCCGCCAATGCCGGACGACTTGGCGGTGCAATTGCCCTTTGTGCGCCGATATTGCGAGGGAATGCGTTTGCCCATCATCGAGCTGGCCGGTTACGAAGCGGATGACGTGATCGGAACGCTGGCGCACCAGGCCGCGAAGCAGAAACTCGACGTGGTGATCGTCACGAGCGACAAGGACATGCTGCAATTGGTGGGTGGGGCCGTCCGCGTGCTGAATCCCTCGAAGGGCGACCTGGTGATTGACCAGAAAAAGGTCGAAGAGATCATGGGCGTGCCGCCGGCAAAGGTGGCGGACGTGATGGCGTTAATGGGCGATTCGATTGACAACATTCCCGGTGCGCGAGATCCGAGCGAAAAGCCCGCACCGGGCCAACGCCGTAAGCCTGGAATTGGCGAAGTAGGCGCGCGCCAGTTGATCCAGGAATTCGGCAGCGCGGAGGAGGCACTGCGGCACGCAGCAGAGGTGAAGCGGGCGAGTTATCGCGAGGCGCTGCAGAATTGCGCTGAATTCGTGCGCTTGAGCAAGCAACTCGCGACGATTCCCACCGACGCTCCGATCACGCTAACTCCCGAGGCGCTCGTTCTCGGCGAACCGGATGCCATTGCGTTGCGCGAACTCTACGCCGAACTGGGCTTCACCTCCCTGCTGCGCGATATCGCGCCGGCAAGCAGTGGCGTGAAGACGAATTATGTCTCGCTCGATTCACCTGCAACGCTGCGGAAGCTTTTGGGCGATATGCGGAGCGGGCAAGAAGCGGCCGCGTGGCTATCGCTTGAAGGGGACGAGGCGGACGATCCGGATGTCGCGGGTTTCGGCAGCCGCGTGACGGCCGTGGAAATCTCGACCGAAGCAGGTTCGGCTCACGTACGCGCAAATAGCCCGGAGAATGACGCACTCGATGAAATGGCTGATTGGCTCGCGGATGCGAAGCGGCCGAAAATCGTTCATGATGCGAAGCTGTTTGCGCTGCTCTGCTCTGAACGCAACTCAAAGGCGGCGGGCGGACCAGCGGCCGAAATTGCGGGGATCCGCGATTCCACTATGCTTTATTCCTACCTGCTGCGCCCCACGACGGCGAATCACGCCCTTCCGGAACTCGTGCTTCGACACTTGAACTGCACCCTTTCGGGAGCGCCGGGCGAACACGCCGATTTTCTGATGCGGCTCGCGCCAATGCTGCGCGAGGAAGTTCAAAAGCAGGGTCTGCTCGATCTCTATGAAACGATTGACCTGCCCCTCGCGCCGGTGCTTGCGCGAATGGAGACCACGGGCGTCCGCGTGGATCGCGCCGCGCTCGAAAAGGTCTCTAGCCATGCAGAGCGCGAGATCGCCAGGCTGGAAAGCGAAATCTATGCCCTTGCCGGATTCGAATTCAATATCAGCTCGCCGCAACAATTGGCGGAAGTGCTTTTCGATAAGCTGAATCTGCAGCCGCCTCGGCGCGGCCGCGTGAAGGCGCGGTCCACAGCGGCGGAAGTGCTAGACGAATTGGCGCTGCTGCACGAATTGCCGAAAAAGGTGCTCGATTACCGCGAACTCGCAAAGGTAAGGTCCACCTATGCAGACGCACTGCCGAAGCTGATCCATCCGCGTACGGGCAGGCTGCATACCCGCTTCGGCCAGACCGGAACGGCAACCGGACGCCTCAGCTCGTCGAATCCAAATTTGCAAAATATTCCGATTCGGACGGAACTCGGTCGCGAGATTCGTGCGGCGTTTACCGCCGCACCGGGATGCCTGCTGCTTTCGGCGGATTATTCGCAAATCGAGCTGCGCATCCTGGCGCATCTTTCGGCAGACCCCGTCCTGGCGGAGGCATTCCGGCGGGGGGAGGACATACATTCGCGGACGGCACAGGAAGTATTCGGCATCGCCCCCTTTGCCCAGACCCACGAGCACCGCCGGGCAGCGAAGGCGATCAATTTTGGCGTGATTTACGGTCTATCGCCTTTCGGGCTCGCGCGCCAACTAGGAATCGAGCAGCGCGAGGCCGCACAATTCATCGCCGCATATTTCGAACGCTACAGCGGCGTCAAACGCTTTCTGGAAGCGCAGATTGCGGAGACGCGCAAGACCGGGTGTACCAGGACGCTTTTTGGCCGCGTGCGGCCCATTCCCGAAATTACGTCGCCGCAGGCGAATCTGCGCAATTTTGCCGAACGCACGGCCATGAACACGCCGATGCAAGGCGCCGCCGCGGACTTGATTAAGCTGGCGATGATCGAGATGGACCGCGAATTGGCCGCCGGTGGATTCCGCGCGAAAATGATCCTGCAGGTGCACGATGAACTGCTCTTCGAAGCGCCGGAAAGCGAGCTCCCGCGGCTGACGGCGACCGTAAAACGCGCCATGGAAAGCGCACGTAAGTTCTCCGTGCCCATCCAGGTCGAAACCAAAGTGGGCCCAAACTGGCGCGACATGAAGCAGATTGATTGCAGACGGGTGTAAAATGCGGAAAATGGCCACCCCATCCTTTTCCGTAAATGATCCGGGCCCGGAACCGCTGGTCGAAACCGCCGCGCCGCGCGTCATGCTGCGAAATATCTTTGCGCGGCCCTTCGATTCGGCGATCGCCGCAGCGCGAACCTGTTATTCGCCGCGTATTATCGGGCCGGAAGAAGTCACTGAAAAGCAGCGGGTGCTGATAGGATCGGCAACCTATTACGGCGGACATCACACCGTCTACCAGCACGCGCACTTCGAATTTGGGCTAGAGAACGTCAGCCGCCAATTTGTGTGGTCCTTTCTGCACGCGCACCCTTTTTATAATTCGGAGCAACAGAGCCAGCGATATGTGAGGCTCGACCGTGCGCAGGCCTTCGTGCCCGGCGAGTCAAAGCAGTTCGGCGCGGAAGAACGCGAAATCTACGAGCGAGCGATTGCGCGAGCGTGGGAACACTATCGCGAACTGACGCTCGTCCTGAACCCCACTGCACGCGAGGTGCTTTCGGACATCTGGCACGTGAGCGAGATGTCGCACCCGAAGCGGCGACAGAAAATTGAGCGGCAATCCGAGCGGCGCGCTATCGAAGTTGCGCGTTACGTGCTTCCGGTGGCGGCGTTCACGACGATGGTGCACACCCTTTCGGGAATCGTGCTCCACCGGCTGCGGCGCATGCAGGCGGCCAACGATACGCCCACCGAGGCGCGAGGCGTGATCGGCGAAATGGTGGAACGCGTCCGCGAAGCGGATCCGCAGTTCTTTGATCGCTTCGAGAATGCCCCCATGGAGGATTTGCCGGAATGGCAGCAGTCCACACGCAATGGAGAAGCCTTCGCGCAGGAATTCGACGCGCGGCTCGCCGGCCGCACGTCGCGATTGGTGGATCACTCGCAAAATGCGCCGCAGATGATTGCGGAATCGTATCGCGCGGTGCTCGGCTTGACCGCCGCGGAGTGCCCGGACGCAGAAGCGCTCGACCGCATCCTGAATCCCGCGCGAAATCCCTATCGCCGGGAGCCGCTGGATATTGGCGTGCACGCACCGATGATGCGGCCGCTGCAGCACGCGCACTTCACGTTTGCGAAAAAAATCAGCCACACGGCTGATAGTCAGGATCAGCGGCACCGCATGGCGCCTGGATCAAGGCCGCTGCTTACTCTTGCGGATACGAGTACGCCGGATTACATCACTCCGATGCTGATTCGCGAAAACGCGCGCGCGCGAGAAATCTATGAGTGCGCAATGGATGAAGCATGGTCCGCGAAAAATGAACTGCTCGACCGCGGCGTGCCCGCGGAATTCGCGCTCTACCTGCTGCCCAACGCCAAGGCGATTCGCCTGGTGGAATCCGGTTCTCTGCTGCACCTGCTGCACAAATGGACGATGCGCACCTGCTTCAACGCACAAGAGGAGATTTATCAGGCCTCAATGGAGGAAGTGGAGCAGGTGCGCGCAGCCTTTCCGCAGCTTGCGCGCTATATTGGGCCGCCCTGCTATATCCGCGCGGGAATTTCCACGCCCATCTGCACTGAGGGCTCGCACTTCTGCGGCGTAAAGGTTTGGGAGAGCTTTCCGAACGTACAACGACGCATCTGAACGGCCTCTGCCGCGCTATCGAGACACAATTCGCGTCAGATTCGGAGACACCAGTTCGTAGGAAACGCCGCGCCACCGCATGCGCCTTGAGAGCAACGACGAAATAAAATTCCACGAAAAGAGAAACGGTACCAGCGGCGCAAGCGTCGGCAGTACCCAACTCCATTCCTTCAGCCGCGCCTTGCATTCCGGCAGCAGTTCGCCAATTGCCACTGTGCGGATGGAGCCCTTCATTGCGGCAAGCAGCGGTATGCCGAAGGTGAGAAGCAAAAGCTGAAGCCAAGGATCGCCGTTCATCAGCATAATCAGCACGAAGATTGAGGCGTAGATCAGGGTCCCGCAGTAGCTCAAATGAGCGAGCGCGCCCATCTTCCAGCGACTCGGCGAGTAGATGCGCGTGACGAGAATCTGCCGATTTGTGAATTCGATCAGCCCTGCATTCGTCCATGGATGAAGGGTCGGCGCCAGGCATTCGGGGCAGAAGATGATCGCTTTGCCGAACTGCTTCAAGGCATTGGTCATCGCGAGATCATCGCTCACTGCGCCGGCCCAAAATTCCGGCACGCGCGCACCCTCGAAGGTTGAACGCCGAATCGCAACGCCGCCGCCCCAGCAAAAATTGTCCGCGGACGCTCCCTGCATTGTGGCGATCGCCGCGTTCCAAGCAGACGCAAACGCGCTGGCCATGCCGCCTTCCGCCGTCCGGCTCGGGATGATCCACCGATAGGTCGTAGTCGCGCCCACGCGAGCGTCCTGCAGCGGCGCCACCAGCTTGGCAAGCCAGCCGTGCGGCAGCCGTACGTCCGAATCCGTGAACGCGAGGACTTCGATGCCTTCCGGAAGGGACTCGACCGCGCGACGCAAGTTAAACACTTTTTCGCCGCAGCCCTGCGGTGGCCCGGCGATCACAATGTGAACCGGAACGCTGCTCGCTGCCTTCACCCGCTCGATGATCTTGATTGCGGGATCGAGGCTCGTCGCCAGGGTGAAATATATTTCGTAGCTCGGATAATCGAACCGCGCGAGCGCCAGCAGATTCTCCTCAAGCCCGGGCTCGGCTCCTTTGCACGGGCAGATCACCGCAGCCATCGGCGCATAAAATCCCGAGTGCGAGCCCATGCGCCGGCGAACCATCTGCAGCCATTGAAAGCCGCTCCACAGCGCGTAAAGACCCGCAATCAATTGCAAGCCGACGAGAATGAAAAAAGCGGCTGCCATTGACGCGAGCATAGCAAAGCTGCGTCGCAGCGAAGCATCGCTCTGGCTCGGGTTGCCGTATTCGCCATCGCCAGATGCACGCGAAATCGCCCCGAACCCGACATGCGGGCTAGTCGCGCCGTCGCGACAGCACGCGCGTCAGGACGCGATCCGCCGCAGCTTGCAATTCCGCTTCGAACCGCCCCGCGGCCCGCCGGGCCTGCTCCATCAGCGATGGATCGAGCAGGAAGGCAACTCGGTCCACAAATGGCCCGGTTGGAAGAAAGTGTGCCTTTCGGCTGGACGTCCGGTTCGATGCCCGCGCGCCGAGGCTTTCGTAAAGCTCCAGGTCGCGCCAGAATTCATCCGCGTCCTCCTGCGTCCACTCCAGGGCGCGTCCAAGCGCTACAAAAAATTCCTCGCGAAACAAATCGAGCACGGGAATCGCAAAGTCCCAACCGACAGATCGGCTCACCCCTGACCTTTTCTTCGCCCGGGGGGGCCGGCGGCCTTTGCGGGTTTTGCCGCCGCTGCGCTTCGCTGCCTTGAGCGGCACATGTACCTTCAGCCGCCGAGGCAGCGCAGCTTCCACGCGCGTCACGAGTGCCAGAATCGCTTCGCGGCGAACCGTCAAAAGCTGCTCGGCATAAAGAAATGGCTGATCGGCGCGGCCGGGTCGGCGATACTCGGCCGCATACATATCCAGAAAGCGCTGAACCATTTCCTCGCGGTCCAGCGCATTCAGCAGCAGAGTAGCCGCCTCCTGCGCGCGGATAACCAGTTCTCGAGGGCGAAACGGCACGGCAAGATTCTACGCCACCGGACAGCACAAACGGCGAGGACGGCGCAGGTCGTTTTCCAGGGGTGAGCCAAAGAAAAAGGCCCGGAGCAAATCCGGGCCTTTCATGATTGTGAATTTTGGATGCTGCCAGGAGCTCAGTGCACCGGCCCGCTGACCGGCCTCTGTTCGCCCGGCCGCCCGCCACCGGCGAGCGGCCGGATCGGCTGTTCGAATTCGCCCAGCGCGATCTCAATCGCTTCCTCTGCCGTGCGGACGTAGTGAATCTGTATCCCGTCCAGCATATGCGGCTGCAAATCCTCCTTCACGTTCGGCTCGTTTTCCGCCGGAAGAATTACTTCTCGGATCCCAGCACGCTTCGCACCCAGCACCTTTTCCTTCACGCCGCCGATCGGCAGCACGAAGCCTGAGAGCGAAATCTCGCCCGTCATGGCCAAGCGCGGCCGTACCGGCCGATCCGTCAGAAGGCTCACGAGCGCCGTCACCATCGCGATTCCGGCGGACGGGCCGTCCTTCGGAATCGCGCCGGAGGGCACGTGTATGTGCAAGTCGAGCTTGCGGAAGAAGTCCGCGTCAATCGCATAGCGCTCGGAATTGGCCCGTACCCAGCTCAGCGCGGCTCGCATGGATTCCTGCATCACCTCGCCCAAATGCCCAGTCATCGTGAATTGCTTCCCGCCCCGCATCTTGCTCGCCTCGATGAATACGATGTCGCCGCCTGCGGGCGTCCACACAAGTCCGACGGAAACGCCGGGCTTCTGCACGCGCTCTTCGACTTCCTTTTCCAAGCGGAACTTCGGGATGCCGAGCGCCTCGCGCACCACGTCCGGCGTGACGATCAGCTTTTCCGTCTTGCCCTCCGCAATGCGGCGAGCCTGCTTGCGAACCAGCGTGGCGATCTCGCGCTCAAGGTTCCGCACGCCCGCTTCCCGCGTGTAGTGATGAATCAAGTCGTGCAGAGCCTCGTCCGAAAACTCGATCTGCTCTCCCAAATTCACGCCGTGCTCCTTTGCCTGGCGCGGGATCAGGAACCGCTTTGCAATATGGACCTTCTCTTCCTCGGTATAGCCGGGGATTTCGAGAATCTCCATGCGATCGCGGAGCGGCTCTGGAATCGGGTCCATCCAGTTTGCCGTGGCCACGAAGAGCACCTTCGAAAGATCGAACGGCACGTCAAGGTAGTGATCGCGGAAACTGGCATTCTGCTCCGGATCGAGAACCTCCATCAGCGCAGCCGACGGGTCTCCTCGGAAATCGCGGCCGAGCTTGTCCACCTCGTCGAGCATGAACACGGGATCGAGCGTCTCCGCGCGGCGAATGCCCTGAATAATCTGTCCGGGCAGCGCCCCGATGTACGTCCGGCGATGACCGCGAATTTCCGCCTCGTCGTGCATGCCCCCGAGCGAGATGCGGACAAACTTGCGCCCCATCGCACGGGCGATGGACTTGCCGAGCGACGTCTTGCCGACGCCCGGAGGCCCCAAAAAGCACAGGATCGGCCCCTTCATTCCCGGCTGCAGCTTCTTCACGGCCAGGTAATCTAGAATGCGCTGCTTCACCTTTTCGAGGTCGTAGTGATCCTCATCCAGGATTTCCTCCGCCTTTGGGATATTTATATCCTCGGTGCCGCTCGTCTTGCTCCATGGCAACGACGTCATCCATTCGAGGTAGGTGCGAGACACCATGTACTCCGCCGACGCTGGCGTCATTTTTGCCAGCCGCTTCAGCTCGCGCTCGCATTCCTTCTTGGCCTCGGCGGACATGCCGGATTCCTCAACCTTCTTCCGCAGCTCCTCGACCTCCGCTTGTCCCTCGTCCGATTCGCCTAGCTCCTTCTGAATGGCTTTCATCTGCTCTCGTAGCAGGAACTCGCGCTGGCTCTGATTCACCTGCTCCTGCACCTGCTCGTGAATCTTGTTCCGCAGCTCGAGCACTTCCTTTTCCTTCGAGAGCTCGTTGATCAGCGTTTCCAGGCGGCGCCGGACGTTGAATGTTTCCAGCAATTCCTGCTTGACGATGGTATTGAGCGACGGCAGCGTGGAAGCTACAAAATCGGCCAGCCGGCCGGGCACCTCGATATTCGTCGCCTCGCCTTGCAGATCGTCGGAAAGCTGCGGCGAGCGAGCTACGACCTCGCGGAACAGGTCCTGCACATTCCGCTCGAGCGCTGTCAATTCCGCATCGCGCTCATCTTCCAGGTCCGGTTGTAATTCAACGCGCGCACGCAAGAATGGCTTCAGTCCGATGACCTCGATCACACGCAGCCGATCCAGACCTTCGAGGAATGCGACAATGTTGCCGTTAGGCATGCGGACCATCTTGTGAATTTTTGCCAGCGTGCCGACGCCGTGCAGGTCCGTTCCCGAAGGGATTTCCACGCGCGGGTCAAGCTGCGCCACCACCCCCAGCAGCTTCTCCGGCCCTTCCAGCGAATCCAGCAACGCCAGCGAGCTCTCGCGGCCCACCGGTAAGGGCATTAAGGCACCCGGAAACAGGACCGTGTCCCGAACGGGGAGAATGGGCAGGTCCTTTGGAATGTCCCTCGTTTGTTTGCTCACAATGTCCCCCTTTTTGACATCCTGTCAGACAGTTCATCGGCTGTCTATAGGGTTTAGATGCGATGGTGATCAAAAGGATTGTCTGTATGCGTCTGCAAATATAAGCCCAGATGAGCGTATGGCACTCACCTATAGGTCTCGGGCCCTCGAATTTGATAGAGAGCAGGCTTCCTGGCGCATCATAAACATAGATGGACACTTACATGAACACTAGCTA
>Ga0134126_10001164_pt1 | contig 33335 bp, 24 predicted proteins | sample KB31752_FD_96881 | JGI IMG/M metagenome (GOLD analysis project Ga0134126, IMG submission 96881) | Terrestrial soil microbial communities with excess Nitrogen fertilizer from Kellogg Biological Station, Michigan, USA - KB3-175-2 | ecosystem: Environmental > Terrestrial > Soil > Unclassified ...
CCCGGGCAAATTGGCCCGCGTGCAGCAGGTGCTGGGGATTATCGACCTCGAGGCGCAGGGCCAGCGTGCCGGTGCGCGGGTCCACCGCCGGATCGATGAAGTTCAAGCGGGGCTTCTGCGGATATTCGGAGCCGTCCGCCAGAAAGATCCGAAACGGCGGCGGAGTTTTCGAGTCCTGGCTCAGGGCGCGCCCCAGCTGTCTTTGCATGGCGAGCAGGCGCTGCTCGCTGACGCTGAAATTCACGTACATGCGGTCCGTCTGGTAAATCGTGGTCAGCAGGGTGTTGTTGGCGGTGACCATTCCGCCCTGGCGCAATTGTGCGCGGCCCATCACCCCGTCGATGGGGCTGTCGATGGTGGTATAGCCGAGATTCAATTCGGCCGTCCGCACCGCCGCCTTGGCGGCGTCGATCGAGGCCAGATTGGCCTGGTTCTTGGCCACCGCCGCATCCAGCTCCTGCTGGCTGACGGCATCGATCTCCGACAGCGACTTGGCGCGTGCCAGGTCGCGCTGAGATTGCAGCGATGCCGCCTGGCTTTGCGCCAAGGTCGCCTTGGCCTGCGCGAGGGCGGCGATATAGGGCTCGCGATCGATGACGAACAGCAGCTCGCCGGCCTTGACCGGCTCACCCTCGATGGGAACGCGATGCTCGAGCATGCCGCCCACGCGCGGCCGGATGTCGACCGCATTGATGGCTTCGATCTGCGCGACGTAGTCTTCCGGGAAGGTGGTGGGATGCGGAGTCACCGTCACCGTCGATACCTCGACGGGGGCCGGCGCCGGCGGAGCCGGCCGCGAGCAGGCGGCCGCCAGGGACACGGCCGCACAGAATGCAACGCGGGCGAGGTTGCGGATCCCGGTAAGACGGCGAGGCATGGTTGTCATCCCTGTGGGCGGTCGATCGACCGCCTATTCTAATCATCCGGGCAAGGGACGGGCGATCATTCCCGTTCGACGCAGCGCTTGCGGATTCCGTGTGGATTGGCGCGACCAGCGCTCCTATACTGTGCAGGGCGGCGAATGCCGCGACATTCAGGAGATGTGTCATGACGAAGAACTTCACTGATTGCTTGCCGATGCTCCTGCTGGCGATCGCGCTGCCCGCGGGCGCACTGGCGGCGGATTCGGGTGGTGCGGCGTCGAAGCAGGCCGCTACCGCCGGCGCGCACGCCGGCATGGCGTTGGGCGCCTCGGATCTGAAAATGGCCCAAACCCACTTGCACCACGTCATCAACTGTCTGGTCGGGCCGTCGGGCAAGGGCTTCGATGCCAAGGCCGGAAATCCGTGCAAAGGCATGGGTGACGGTGCCATCGTCGATGCCAAGGGCGATGCCGCCACCGAGTCCAGATTGCATGCTGCGTTGACCCAGGCCGAGCATGGAGTGAAGGCCGCGACGCTGGACGACGCCCATGCGGACGCGCAGCAGGTTCTGACCAGCCTGCAAGAGAAATAGGGGCCGGAGAAGGGTCGGGCGCGCCGCGCTCGCTGTTGAAGGCGATGAGCCGCTCGATCGGCGCAGGTGCGACCACGCCCGGTGGAAGAGCGCTCGGCCGCGTGAGGTAGCATGAACAGCGAGATATCTTATCCAGGATCTACCTGAAGATATTACTGGCATCTCCTAGTGTTGGGCCGCCCCTTCACGCATTCACGCTTCGCAAGCTGATGATCGCTGCCATGATGTGTTTTTCTACCATGCTGACTGAGATTCCCATTTGCAGGGCGATCTCCGCATGGCTATGGCCGTGCACGCGGTGCAGCTCGAACGCTTCGCGGGTGCTTGGCTTGAGCGCGGACAACGTCTGCTCGACCTGCGCCAGACGCTGCGAGACTTCCAAGGACTGTTCCGGACTCGGCCTTTCGCAGCTCAGGTCGTCCAGGTCCGTCACGTCCACCGACATTGAAACGGCGCGGGTGTACAGCCGGCGCGCACGGTCGCGGACCAAATTTCGCGCAAGGGTGAATACGAACGCATCGGGCTTCAAAAGCTCGGTTTGCGCGCTCGGGCCTGCCAACCGCACAAACACATCCTGCGTGAGGTCTTCGGCATCCGCAAAATTGAGGCGATAGCCCCGAAAGAACCGCTGCAGCGGGGCCGAAAAGCGCTCATGCAATGCGCCGAGAGAATCCATCCGCGAAGGAAGATTTAGCACTGCAGCCATGAGCCATCACCTCATTGTTTTGTTTCTTTCAATACACATATGTACGTACACATGTGTATGGACGTTCTATGCCAAGCGCGGACGGCTGTCAAGCGGAGTGGGAACAAACGGGTGCGCCGCAGCAAGGGCGGGGCTAGCTGGAGCGACCCGCCAAAATCCGCATATAGAGCGGCAGCAGCTGGAGGCGCTGTTCGTGGGATTCGCGCACGCCCAACGTGTAATAACCGACTTGGTGGAAGTAAGTGATGCGCGCGCGAACGAATGATTCGGTCTCGTCATAGCCTAGGTCCAAAAAAATCCGCTGCATGATTTCAATGCGCGCATCATCGACCCGGCGTACCACCTTTGCGACCTGCGGCGAGATGCGTGCCCATTCACGCACAGCGGCATCCCATTGCGGGTCGTATCCATCTTCGTTGATCCAGATATCGCACAGCGCTTTGAATTCTGCGGTTCCATTTGCGCCGCGATCTCGAATAACCGACTTGAAGGCAGCGGAGTTGGTTTCCTCCCAATCCGTCAGCAGATTGTCGAGCAGCTGCTTGCGGCTGGTGAAAAACCAATAGAAGCCGCCGCGCGTGGCGCGTAGTTTGCGCGCCAGCTTGCCGACCTCCACGCCGCCGATGCCTTCGCTGATCAGGGCGGAGCGGGCCGCAATCAGCCAAGCTTCGCGGCCCAGCGGGTTTTTGCGTCCCTTAGGCTGTTTCAATGCAATGTTGGTTCTGGCGGCTGCATCCATGGCGGCTCAACGATACTTAACTCTGCGCGCCGTGGCCACCTGAAGCGGGCCGGCGCTCGATATTCGCAGGTGATAGACGCTTCAACGCACGCCATCAGCAACGGCACATCGGCGCGGATCGGCCACCGCGGTGTAGTCATCGGTGTCCTGCTCGCGCGCGATGACGGAGAAAGACCCCATGTGATAGTCGTAGCCCGGGCATACCGCGACGCGTACACCTAGTCTGTGCAAGTCCTCGACAACCCCGGCGCCCAAGCGGTCTTCCACCACGATGCCGCGGGCCTCGCTCATCGGCAGCATGCGTGGCGCATCGACCGCGGCGTAAGGATCCAATTTGAAATCGAGCGCGTAAGCCAGCACTTGCGGGACCGTGCAATGAACGTTGCCCGGCGAACCGGCCGACAACACCGGGCGACTATTTTTGAATACCAAGGTGTTGCCGATAATGCAGCGCCCCTTCGCGCCTTTTACCAGCGTTGCATCCATGGGGCTTTGCAATGCTCCGAATGTCGCATGGCTGCCCACCATGGGCACACCATCGATCACCATGCCGGGTATACCGGACCCCTGCAGCGTATTCATCATCTGCACCCAGTTACCTGCGGTGTCAACGACCGCAAGCTCGCAAGAACCCGATGGCTGTTCGGTCTCCGTCTTGGCAACGCGCGGCCTCGCGGCGGCGCCGAGATAGGCGGACATCACGTCGACGCCAACGCCGACGGCGTCGCCGGCCAACCGGATGTGCTCGCTGAGATCGACCTTGGGCCTGGAAATGCGTATCAGCTTCGCGAGATGCGCATGGTAGGAATCATCGAGCAGCTCCGTGCGTGGCACTCCGTAGATGGCGTCGTCTTGTATAAACTCCCAATGCCGCGCCCCTTGGCGCAGCGCTTGACCCATGGCCCACCAGTGATCTGCGGAGCCAGGTTTCATGTCGCGCAGCCCCAAGTGCTTCAATACTCCAAGCACGATCGCAATATAGACGCCCTGGGCTTGCGGAGGCCCCAAACTAACGACCTCATATTCATGATGACGGTAGCGAATGGGCTCCACCCATCTTGGCGGCGTCTCGGTCATATGATCCAAAGTGATCTTCCAGCCCATCGCGTTCGCCTTGGCCACGAATTTCCGAGCCCAAGGCCCGGTGATCATGTAGTCAGGACCGTCGCTTGCAACTCCGCGCAACGTCGCAGCGAGCCCCGGCGGAACTGAGATCTCGCCAACATTCGGGAAAACGCCTTTGGGCTGGAAGAAATCGCGACCTTCCGGGAAGTAGGTAATAAACTTCTCGGAGACAAGGTTCATCCCATGCTCAAAAGTCGATACGGGGTGACCACGTTCCGCCCAGTCGACGGCGTCCGCGCAAAGCTCGCTCCATTGGCGCGTGCCAAATTTACGATGGATTTCCTTCAAACCCGGCATAAACCCCGGGATGATGCCGGATGGCGGATAGACCGCGTAGCTACCCATGCCGGGCGGTACCGGTTTGAACGGCGGTAATCCGCTTGGATGAGTGCCCAGGCTGTCGAGCTGATGGACTTGACCGGTCTTAGCCTCGTAGTAGAGGAACGTGATGAGTCCGGCATGATTCGTCATGAAAGGCTCAACCGCGGCTTGCACCAAGGCACCGGCGATTCCAGCATCAGCGGCATTGCCGCCGCTCTTCAGAACCTTCACCATTGTCTCTGTGACAATCGACGAATCGGTGGTCACAGCGGCCTTGAGGCCGGTTACCGGCGTCTTAGGACCTGGATTGACTATGTAGCGCGAAAGATCCGTCGCCATACAATTGACCCCTGAGTTCTTGTCCCGAATTCCTCAGTCTTCGATGTCTTTGTGCATGACGCGCGCAAAGCAATAGAAGCAGCCGCTGCTCGCGATCAACAGGGGCATCATGATGATCAACGAATAGCGCAGACCCTCGGCGCCATAATGCCGCGTGAGAAAGTCGCTCACGACGCCGGTGACCAATGGCCCGAATCCTCCGCCGAAAAGCGTTGCCGAGAACAGCACGATCGCAATGGCCGTTGCACGCCGACGGTTGCCGCAGACCTCGTGAATAGCCGCGAACACAGGCGGCAATCCTGCGGTCAACAGCAACGAGGCTACGAAAGCGAATGCAAGAAAGGACTCAAACGAACCCACCAATAAAGCTGCGATCAGCAGCGGCGCAGTGGCGAGCATTGAGAGTGCAGGAAGCCATGCCAACCAGCGTCGGTCACGCTGCGCGAGCAGATCCGCGATCCAGCCGCCGCCGAGCGTACCGATGGCGCTGGCCAGCGCGGACGTCGCGCCATAGCTGACGCTGACGCGTGCCAACGGAACATGCAATGTGCGAACGAGAAAAGAGGGTATGAAGATCAAGGCCCCGTACGCAACGAAAAAGTAAATCAAGCACCCCAACAAGGCGTAGACATAACTTCGCTTTTGCAGGAGCCGCGCCAGCGACCGGCGCGTCGTTTCGAACTCGCTCGAGTTCACCCGGTGGTCGAGGAATCCTCTCGGTTCGGACAGACACACTCGGGTAATGACCGCAAGAACCAGACCAGGGAGGGCCACGGCCATGAATGCGGTACGCCATCCGCGTGTCGCAGCAATGTAGCCTCCGACCCCGAAGCCCAGTAGATACCCCAAAGTCGCCGAAGAAGTGAAAATCGCGATCGCCCGGGCACGTTGCGCGGGAGGGAAATAATCCGCGATCAGCGACTGAGCCGGCGGTATCGCCCCGGATTCGCCTGCTCCCACGCCGATGCGCGCTACTGCCAGTTGAATGAACGACTGCGCCAGGCCGCAGCATAGGGTCATGAGACTCCAAATCGTCAGCGCCAGAGTGATGATGGTGCGGCGGTTGCCACGATCCGCCCATCGAGCCACCGGCATGCCGAATGCCGCGTAAAATACGGCGAAGCAAAAGCCTCCCAGCAATCCCAAGGCCGTATCCGAGACGTGAAATTCCCGCTTGATTGGCTCGAGCAGGACCGCAATGACGTTGCGATCTACATAGTTGGATGTCGAGACCAAAAATAGGATCGCAAGCAAGCTCCAGCGGCGCTGTTCGCTGAATAGCGTCCAGGCGGGCCGCGGCGAGGCCTCGGGCGCAAAAAGCCGTGCACCAGCGTCGCCGTTGGCCGTCAATTCTTCCGTCATGGGTATAAGGACGCAGCACCCGGCGCCGGCCTCAAGCGCCACCGCAAAGACGAGTCGCGTGGCGAACTGCGGCTCGCGGTCGGCCACCGGGGACTGAGGGTTGGGCGCTTTTCTGCGTCTTTATCATCACCGGCACTAAAATCTCACCATAGGTAACAATATGCTCCCGGTTTTGCTCAAAAACGCCCGCATCTTCGACGGCGAACACGAGGACTGCCCGGAAGGCCAGAACGTTCTCATCGAGGGTGGGAGAATCCGTGAAATTTCGAACATGCCCATCAAAGCCTCCGAGGCACGAATGCTCGATGTCGGCGGCCGAACGCTGATGCCGGGACTCATCGACGCGCATATCCATGCATACGCATCAGACGTCAACGTGCAGAAAATCGATCTCGCGGGCGATCCATACCGGACTGCGCATGCGATCCGCATGTTGGGCTTCGCGCTCGATTGCGGCTTTACGACCGTGCGGGATATCGGCGGCGGCGACCATAGCCTCTCCCGCGCAATCGAGGACCGGCTGATTCGCGCCCCCCGGTTCTTCTACGCGGGCAAGATGATCTCCATGACCGGCGGTCACGGCGATTTCCGGCAAATGGGCGAGTCGCGGCACAATCATGGCTATTGCTCGTGCGGCGACTTCAACACCGTCAGCGTGATAGCCGACGGAGTCGATGAGTGCCTGAAGGCGGCGCGGGAAGAGTTGCGACGCGGTGCGCACTGCATCAAGATCATGGGCTCCGGGGGCGTGGCTTCGCCTACGGATCCCATTTGGATGCATCAATATCGTGAAGACGAGATCCGGGCGATCGTCAACGAGACGACCGAGCGCCGCACCTACACGTCCGCGCATTGTCATCCCGCAGGGGCGGTTCGGCGCAGTGTGGAATTCGGCGTACGCTGCATTGAACATGGCACCCTTATCGATGATGAAACGTCGCGCTTCGTTGCGCAACGAGGTGCATTCATCGTTCCCACGATGATCATTATTTTTGCGCTCGTCGAGCTCGGTAAAAAGCTAGGGTTTCCGGCACAGAGCCAGGAAAAAGCCGAGTATGCATTCAAGCAGGCGATTGTCGGCATGGAATCCATGCGTAAGTGCGGTGTAAAGATCGGCTTCGGCACTGATTTGCTGGGCGAAACCTACCTGCAGCAGTGCCGCGAGTTCACGATCCGGCGCGAAGTCTTTTCACCTATCGAGATCCTTCGTCAGGCGACCTCGGTCAACGCGGACATCTTGATGCAGAAGGATTCGCTCGGGTGCGTCAAAGTCGGCGCTCACGCGGATCTACTCGTGGTGGACGGGGATCCTCTCAAAGACATCGGCTTACTCGCCGCGGATGGCAAGCACTTGAGAATGATCATGCGCGGTGGCGAACTCGTCAAGGAACAACTTTCATGATCTCTCTTCAGGCCGCTCCGGCCACGGCGCTCGCAACAGCGCTTCGCATTGTCGATGATGCATGGGAAGAGATCCGTCGTAGCGTGTATGTGCAATCACAGATCGGTCTGCCGCTGACGGGCCTGCCGTGCCTCTCTCTGACCGAGGCAGAGCGCAAGAGCAACGTCGGCCGCTCACTGTTGCAGAGGGTCGAAGTGCTCGACCTCGATGAGCTTCCGGCCGATGTCGCGCTTTCAATAGGCCTGGTCAAGTTTCGGGCGAACACGTGGTCTCGGCAGGCAGAATGGTACTGGACCGTCAGCGATCCGCTCGAGGTTGGCTTTTTCGGCATGTTCCTGCCGACCGCTTACTGCGGCGGCATGCTGCTGTCGTTCATTCATGGCCAGTTGAGCACGTTTCGCTTCGGTGAGGCCGGAGACTTGGATCGCTACCTTGGGCTGATCGCCGACTACGCGCGGCTGCTCGACCAGATGACGGCGCGAACCAGCGGTCAGGCGGACCGCGGCATGCGCATGCCCAAGCTGCAGCTGCGGCAAGCAAGAACGCTGTTTGAAACTTATCGAGCCGGCAGTGAACGGGCCCTGGGCGTTGAGCCTAAGCGCCTGGGAGACCTGCCTGCCGCGGCGTTCCTTCTGGAGCTGCACTCGCGGATCACGCGCGCCGTCAATCCTGCCTTCGATCGCCTGATTGCCGTCCTTTCAGAAAGCTACCTTGAACTGGCACCCGACGGTGTCGGGCTCGCGCAGTATGCGGGTGGCAGCGAGATCTATGCCGAACTCGTCAAACTCCATACGACGCTCGACCTTACGCCCCAAGAAGTACACGCGCGTGGGCTCGAACGCATGGTACGCATCGAAGCGTCGATGCGCGATATCCGTACGCAACTCGGATTCGACGGTGATGGACCCGCTTTTGTCAGACACCTCAATGCCGATCCACGATGGCGTGCCGACACGGTTGAAGGAGTCACCGCAGTCTTTCAACGCTACATTGACAGACTCGCACCACGCTTCGCCGATTATTTTCCGAGGGTGCCGGCGGCTCCCTACACAATTGCGCCGTTGCCGGAGGCTCTGCAAGGCTCGATGACATTCGGGTACTACGATGGGCCCCGCCCGGACAGGAAACAAGGTATCTATTTGTTCAACGCATTGAACTTGACCCGTCAGGCGCTATTTAATATCGGTGCATTGACCTACCACGAGTTGGTCCCCGGACATCACCTGCATTTGTCCACGCAACAAGAGAACAAGCAGCTCCATCCCTTCCGCGCCCATAGTTTCGTGAATGCCTACAACGAGGGTTGGGCGGAATATGCGGCAACCTTTGCAGGTGAGGTGGGCATGTACGAAGCGCCGGAAGAAAGGTATGGACGCCTGGTGATGGACGCGTTTCTAACTTGCCGGCTGGTGGTTGATACCGGGATGAACATTCTGGGTTGGTCACTGGAACGCGCACGCGATTACATGCGCGCTCACTCCGGCATGGCGGAGACGGAAGTACTCACCGAGACAGTGCGCTATTCGTGTGATATTCCGGGCCAGTCGTTGGCATATAAGCTGGGCGACACTGAAATCATGGCGCTTCGGGAACGGATGAGGCTCGCTTTGGGCGCGCGATTCGACATCAAGGAATTTCATGCCGCCATTCTTGGGCCTGGCGCATTGCCGATGCCGGAGCTCGCCCGCCATATCGACCGCGAGATCGAGCGCCTGAGCGCGCAACACCACATTTAGAATGCGTTGTTGGGCGCCGCGTCTGCTGAGAGGGTCGTATGGAACCGAGCCCTTCCTCAATGTCCGGGGTGCCGAAAACCATGGCCCTCGCCGTGGAACCCAAGGTATGCACACGGAACGCCCTTTTCTCTCAGCGCCTGCATCACGATTCGCGACTGCGATGGCGGCACGATCTTGTCTTCGGTTCCTTGCAGCGTTAGAAGCGGTGCGCTGATGCTCTCCAGGCCGCTCAGCGGCGAGCGAAGCCATAGCAATTGCTCATCATGGGCCGCCGCGCCGACCAGAGACTGTATGTAATGGCGTTCAAATTTTATGAGTGGTCTTGACGAAAGAGATCAGATCACACATGCCGTAGAGGTTGACGCCGGCGGCAAATGCGTCATGAAACGCGAGTGCAGCGAGGGTCGCATACCCGCCCGAACTCATACCGCTGATCGCGGCGCGCCGCTCGTCGACGAGCCCGAGACTCGCCGCGTATCGCAATACCGCCATGGAATCTTCTACATCCGCGATGCCGTAGTCTCCGTTGAGTCTTCGGCGGGTAATACCGCGCGTAGCAAACCTCGCCCTCGTGAGTCGTCGCCGACTCCGGGAGCGGTACGGTCAACTCGCAAGGATACGAGACGTCTGCGATCTGAGAAAGATCCGCTGCCAGTCCCAGCGGGCGCATGAGTCGCAGCTCTCCGCGCGCATATTCGTACAGCCCACCGTTGCCATGCTCGTCTCCACCGGCCATGAATGTCCGGTTGCCGACCACCGTCAGCGACGCCAGCGAGGCATGCCGAGGACTGCAATCGAGCAAACTTCCTGAAGCCAGATCGACCGTAGCCGCAAACCAATAGCCCGCCTCCGTGTAGAGAATCGAGGCCTGCTGCGTTCCGATGAAGTCCCAGTGGCGCATGCCCAGGAGCCAGGAAGGTGCGCCGATCTCGGCAGTGAGACGTGTGACTTGTCGGCCTTCCGCGCTCGCCGACGGCCAGCAATATAAATTCCACCAGCCGTCGCTATCGCTGATGTAGAAAAGATCACCATCAGGGCCCCAACGGGGCTGCATGCGTGCCTGATCTGCGCCGCTCGCCTCGCAGCGAATTCCGACGAGTGTCCCGTCGGCCGCGATTTGAGCTCGATGTAGGGCTGTGCCGTCCCACGGCATGTTGGGGTGCCGCCACGAAGTCCTCGCGGACGCAAAGGAGTCGGTTTCGGCGCCGATCGAGCACGAGATCGGCGAATCGGTAATTCGCAGGTTCCGTCAGAGGCTGCGGCGTTGACCCCCGGCCCACCCGATACAGCCGCGCATCGGCGAAGTTGCTGAACCAGGTCGTACCGGCGACCGACACATAGGCACCCCCGCCATACTCACACACGCCGGTGCGAACATCCCACGGCGCATCGATGACCTGTTCTGGGTGGCCTAAGAGGTCCCAGCGCATCAGCGCCACGCGTCCTTGTTCAAGCGGCCGGAGAGATAGCCAGTACAGCACCTCGCCGTCGCCCTCATTTCGAACATTGGCCCGAACAGCATACCCTCCGCCCTGGCCGCGCACATCGCGGCACTGATCGGTGATGGCCAGGACCCGCAAGGCATCGAAGTTTTGGTGGCTGTCACCGGAAAGGCTCCGCTGGATTACTGTGCTGCGGGCGCGCCGCCCGCAGCCGACGCTTCTTCGGGCGGACCTTCCTCGCCCTCGATCAGCGCGTTGAGTCGCGCGTTGAGTTCGAGTAGCAGAGGTTGGTGCGTCTCCGGCGCTGCGGCGAGGTTGGCCATCTCGTCCACATCGTTCAACGTGTCGTAAAGCTCCAGCTCATTGCGGCCGACGAGAGTTTGCCAATCACGAGGCAGATGATCATCGCCTGGTTCGAAGTAGCGCGCGAAACGGTAACGTCCATCGTAGTATCCGCGCAGGAAGGATTTGAGGCCGGCATCCACCGGCCCACGCGGCCACGCCGACGCCGGCTTCGGCAGCTTGGAGACAAAATCATCCATTGCGGGCTGCGCAAGTTGCCGCGTCGTGGCCGGATTGCTGGCGTGGACGATGCTCGAAGTGAGGAGGATTCCGCCCGCCGCCACAGCACGCGCGCCGGAAGCGCCGCAGTCCGCGATGCTTTCGCTCATGTCGTATCCGACGAGATCCGGGAATATTTCTTTCGTCGCGGGCCCGTCGAGCCCCGTCAACCCGAGAATCGTAGGTGCGAGATCGACCGCACACATGAGCGTTGAGCTTTGCGACCCTCCGTGCACGTCGGGGTGCCGAATGATCAGCGGTACGGCGAAATTCTCCCGGTACACCACGGGCCCCTTGCCGCGCATGCCGTGGGCCCCGGCGAGTTCTCCGTGATCGGACGAGAATATGACGACCGTGTTCCCGTTCGAACCCGATTTCTCGAGCGCATCGAGAATGGTGCCGATATGTCGGTCCCCATCGCGTAGGCAGTTGAAATAGTAGTTCTGATACCGGCGCCACGCTTGGCGGTCTTGATGCGGCATCTCGCCAAAAGTCAGTGCCGCATCCTCGATGAAGGCGCGATGCACGGCCGGCTTATCCGACAGATCCGCCGTAAAGCTTCGCGGCAGATCGAAGCCGAGGTCCTCGCTGTAAGGCCAGGTCTTAGGCGCGATCTTCATTCGGGCCCAGTGTGCCAGCTGAGTTTCGCTCTGCCGCCCGGTCGCATCGAAAAACATGATGTCGTGCGGATTGACGAAGTTGAGTGCCAGGAACCACGGGCGCCCTTGCGCAATGTCAGAGACCTTTCCAGCCAGCCAGTCGCGGCCCCACAGCGCCAGCGAGGCATCGGCGGACGCGCCTTCCTGAGCCTCTCCGTAGGAATCGCCGGAGTCGACGATCGGGCGGTAATGTTCGAATCCATAGGGGGTCAGCGCGTCTGCAAGGTCCTTTTCCGCACGGCGGAATACACTGTCGGCGGACAGGTGCCATTTTCCCGCATAGACCGTGCAGTATCCCTGCCGCTGCAGCATGTGCCCGATCGTTGCGGTGCGCTGTGGATCGAGCTCCAACCCCTCACCGGCATTGTCGAAGACACGGGTTCTCCGTACGTGCTGGCCGGTGTAGATAGTGGAACGCGAGGGCGAGCACGCCACGGCATTCACGTGATAGTTGATGAAATGGATCCCGCCACGCTTCAGCCGTTCTCGCGCCGGAAGTTCCAGGTCCGCCGGAAGGGTGTCCCAACAGCGCTCCTGATCGGTGATGATCAGAAGGATATTGGGACGTCCTCGCACGCTTGCGGTGTGCCGCGAGCTGCAGCGTTCGCCTCTCATTGCGGTACCGGCCCTCCCAGATTATCCAGAAAATACGCCATGGCGCGCCGCGCCACGTAGCGGTTCTCGCCGGCATCGTGAGCCGCATCCGGAATGACCAAGGTATCGAAGGTTTTATCTGCCTGTATGAGAGCGGCATACATCTCGGCGGCAGACTTGAAGGGAACATTCTCGTCCTCGAGCCCATGCACCAGGAGCAATTTGCCGTCGAGACGGCCCGCCATTTTCGTGTTGCTAATCAGGTCGTAGTAGTCGCTCGCCGCTTTCGATGAGGTCGGGTCACCGAAGAATCGCTCCACCGTCGCAAGCAGATGACGAAAATCCTGCGGACCGACGGTCGAGACCCCGACCTTGAAGAACTTCGGGTACAACAGCATGTCGCGGACCGAGGCATAACCCCCGAAGGACCCTCCCATCACACCCACGCGATCGACGTCCATGTAGGGTCTGGTGCCGGCCAGATTCCGAATCGCCGCTACCTGGTCGGCCGCGCCTAATGGGTCCTCGGTACCTCCGAAGGCGTCGCGGAACTCGCTCGACCGTGCGCCCGTGCCGCGGCCGTCGAAAGACACAACCACGAACCCGAGCTTGTTGTAAGCATAGGCATTGAACGAAGCAGATAGAATGCAGTCGCGAAAAGTCACAGGCGCCCAGTGACCCGTGGGCCCGGGATATGTGATATCGACGATCGGGTATTTCTTTTTGAGATCGAAGTCGAGAGGTTTGTATACCACTCCGTAGATATCCGTCTTGCCATCCGCCGCTTTGACGCTGACCCGCTCCGGCGGGGTCAATCCCAGCTTATTGAAACCCGAAGCGTCGATCTTGAAAACGTTTGCCACGAACTTGCCCGACGAATCGCGCACGATGGTGGCGGCTGGTTGGGTCATGGTCGAGAACGTATCTACGAAGTATTTCCCGCTCGATGAAAAGCCGGATCCCGGCGCCGCCGTGAGCTGACTGACGAACTTGTACAGGCGGTTGAAGTCATGATCAGCATCCTCCGGGGTCAGGAGCTTTGGTTCACCGCCGTCCATGCTCACGCGATAAAGATGTCGGTAATAAGGATCGCGGCCGGGCTCACGGCCGGTTGCCGTGAAATAAACCTCTCGCTTTGTTTCATCCACCCGCAGGATATTGGTAACCACCCATGGTCCCTTGGTGATCTGCCTCACCAGCTTCCCACTCGGCAGGTCGTACAGATAGATGTGCCCCCACCCGTCCCGCTCCGAATACCAGAGAGCCTGCTTGCCGTCCGATGTGACGTGCACATTCGGATAGGTGTAGTCGACCGAGGACATTCGGACGTAGAATTTCGCCGTCTCATCGATGACATTTTTTGTCTGGCCGCTCTCCAGATCCATACGGGTCAGCGCGTAGTGATTTCCGCCCCGGTTTGCCGTGATGAAGTAAACCTCGTGCCCGTCCTTCGGCCACCAAGCAACGCCACCCAGAATGTAGGCCAAGGCCCAATCATTGAACGCCTGTGAATCGTTCTGCATCGGCCGACTCTTTCCCGTCGCCGTGTCGATGAGAGTCAGGTATGTATCAGGCCTGTGTTTGTCGCTCACGGTGGAGGCGCGAGCATAGAAGGTATTCTCGTAGCTCCCGTCAGGAGGAAAATAGTCCAACACCAAGAGCTTGTTGGACACGGGGCGCAGATCCTGGCGAATGGCCAATGCATAGCGCCCATCCGGAGACCATATGACGTTATCGAGCGGATGAGGCAGATTCAGTCGGGTTCTCAAGAGCTTGAGCAGATCCGCATTCCCATCGATGTCGCCGTAGGAGAAATTGTCGATGCCGTCATGGGTTACCTGCGTTTCGCTGCCGCTGGCGACATTTCGGAGCCACAAATCGTTGCCGCGCAAATAGACCAACTGCCCGCCGTCCGGGGATATCGACGAGCGATCCGGAGTCGAGGGAGGCGCGCATTTCGTTACCGGAAGATCACACATGAATGGCCGCCCATCAGCGGTAACCGTCACGCTCTTCATGTCGGACGAGAAGATGAGCGCCCAGATCGGAAGACCGGCGGGCGCAAGCTTTCGGCCCAGGGTCTTGCCCAGCGCGTCCGCCATGGCAACTTGGTCGAAAGCCGCTTTTTGTTTGCCGGTGGCAGCATCGACAAGTAGGTATTTTGATCCGCTCGAGTCGCTCCGCTGATACCAGAACGATTCCGTTCCACTGATCCAGGTGGGTGCCATGTAAAGATTCGGCACGAGTTCTGCCAGGCTTGCGGTCATGTAGGGCTGGATGCCCGGAAGCCGGTCGGAGACGGTTTGCGTGTCGTGTGCGTACGCCATCGCGGGAAGCACCGTGGCAATCGTCACGGCAATAGCTCTAAACCCTTTCATGACGGTGACTGGATTTCGCATGGCTTATCGCTCCAATTTCGCTGGTAATTGCTCGGCGCTCGTAATACATAAGATGTTGTAACGGCTGCCCCGCACCGACCGATCCATGTACAGTTCATAGCTCATCTCTCTTTTTTTGATCCGGAGTTGTTCATGAGTTTAAAGGCCAAAACAGGTCATGCCGCCTCCCTAGCTTCGCAGATCCGCCGACTGTCGGCGCCCGCGGGTGGCATCGTGGGCGTTGCTGCGGCCCATCTGCCGACCGGGGGAAGATTCGAGCAGAACGGCGACGAGCCGTTCCCGATGGCCAGCACCTTCAAGATCGCCGTCGCCGGTGCTGTTCTTCGCCGGGTTGATGACGGTTTGCTCAGCCTCGACGACATGCTCGACATCGAGCCCGAAATGCGCGTGGGATCAGACGGCATCGACGCCATGCTGCCGTATCCGGGGGTGTCGGTGTCGGTTCGCAATCTGCTTGAAGTGGCGCTGACGCAAAGCGACAACACCGCCACCGACGTGCTCATGGAAAAAGTGGGCGGTGCCCCAGCCGTCACGGCCTGGCTGCGGAGCGTGGGAGTCACCGAGCAACGGGTCGACCGCAATACGGCTTCGCTCATCCGCGGTTTCTTCGCACTGCCCGTGGAGCGGGCCTTGCACGAGCCGGAGCGTTCGGCGGACGGGCTGTTCGATCCGGGCTCCCAAGCTGATCTGCCGAATTCTTGGTACGACGACGATGTGCGCGACACGAGCACGCCCAATGCCATGTTGACCCTGTTGAGCGCGATAAACGGCGGCGCAGCGCTGAGCGAATCCACCACGAAGCTGCTCATCGGGATCATGACGCGCTGCGCGACCGGCGATCGGCGCTTGCCCGGCATGCTGCCACCGCAGACTCTCGTGGCCCACAAGACGGGCACTCTCGGCGGCACGGTGAACGATGTGGGCATCATCTTTCTTCCCGATGCAAGCCGGATCGCGCTCGCCGTTTTCGTGAAAAAGAGCGCGCAGCCTCCGGCATTGCGAGAGCGCGCGATCGCCGAGATCGCGCGGACGATTTACGATTCCTACGTGCTGCTCGACTGAGCGCGCTCATACGGTTTCCCCGACGGATTCGAGCCGGAAGGCCGCCGCGAGCAGGGCTTGGGTGTAGCTCTCCCGAGGATGCTCGAAGATCTCCTGCGCGGCGCCGTGCTCGATGACTTGGCCGCATTTCATGACCAGCACGGCGCTTGCCATGGAACGGACAACCTTCAGATCGTGACTGATGAATAGATACGTCAGTTGATGCCTGACCTGCAGGGCACGCAGCAGGTCGATGATCTGAGCCTGGGCCGACCTATCGAGTGAGCTCGTCGGCTCGTCGAGCATGACGAATTTCGGCTTGAGAACCATTGCTCGGGCAATGGCGATGCGCTGCCGCTGACCGCCGGAGAATTCGTGCGGGAAGCGATCCTGCGTATCGCCGGACAGTCCCACCTCCGCAAGCGCGTCGGCAATGCAACGGCGTCGCGAGACGGAATCGCGAGGTGCGCCGCCATGCACGTCCAGCCCCTCGAGAATAGCGGAGCCGACGGAGTGCCGTGGGTTCAAGGATGCGAAGGGATCCTGAAAGACGATCTGCATTTCGCGGCGTAGCGGCCGCATCTCGTGCCGGTTCAACCTCTCGATCGCCCGTCCGTCGAACACAATCTCACCCATACTCGGAATCAGGCGCAACAATGCGAGTCCCAAGGTGGTCTTGCCCGACCCGGATTCCCCAACCACGCCCAAAGTCTCTCCGCGGCGAATTGAAAAGGACACGCGGTCGACCGCACTCACGTGGTCGACAACCCGCCGTAGGACACCCTTCCTCACGGGAAACAGCACAGACAGGCTCTTGACGCCGAGAAGCTCCGGAGCCGCAGGATCGATCGGGGGCGGGCCTCCGGCAGGCTCCGCCGCGAGCAGCCGCTGCGTATACGGGTGTGTCGGCCGCTCGAAGACATCCCTCATGGGCCCACGCTCAACGATCTTCCCATCCGTCATCACGCAAACACGATCTGCCATGGAGTGTACGACCTCGAGGTCGTGAGTAATGAGCAACATCGACATCCGCAGTTCCCTACGCAAATCCTTCAGGAGGGCAAGAATTTGCGCCTGCACCGTGACATCGAGGGCTGTCGTAGGCTCGTCAGCAATGAGAAGGTCAGGCTCGTTGGCCAACATCATCGCGATCATGGCGCGCTGGCGCTGCCCCCCGGACAGCTGATGCACGAAAGCCCGCGAGATGCGCTGCGCGTCGCCGAGGCCGACCCGTTCGAGCAACTCGGCCATACGGCTCCGCGCCCGATTTCCCGACCAGCCGCGGTGCAATTCCAATATCTCCGTGATCTGCTCGCCGATTGTCAGTAGCGGATTGAGAGCCGACAGCGGCTCCTGGAATATCATCGCCAGCCGGTTGCCGCGCAGGCCGCGCAGGGCTGAGTCGCTGGCCAGGGTCAGATCCAGACCCTGGAAAACGACGCGCCCCGAACACTGCCGAGCGGCGGGGGGCAGCAGTCGCATGACCGACAGAGCGCTCAGGGTCTTCCCGGAGCCCGATTCGCCGACCAGCGCCAGCGTTTCACCGGCCGCGATCTGAAACGATACTCCGTGCACGACGCGCACAGGTTCTGCGCCTCGCGCGAAAGTTATGGAGAGATCTTCAACCGTCAGAAGCGCCTCGTTCATGGGTCACCCATGCGCGGGTCGAAGGCATCGCGTAGTGCCTCGCCGATGAAGATCAGCAGGCTCAGCAGCAGCGCAAGCGCCGCGAAGGCTGTGATGCCGATCCAAGGCGCCTGCAGGTTGTTGCGCGCCTGGCTCAGCATCTCTCCAAGCGAGGGGGAGCCCGGGGGCAGACCGAGCCCGAGGAAGTCGAGCGACGTCAACGTGCTGATTGCGGAACTCAGCAGAAAAGGCAGGAAGGTCAGGCTTCCGATGAGGGCATTGGGCAAGACATGCCTGATCATGATTTGCAGGTTGCCGAGCCCCATGGCTCGCGCGGCCGTTACGTACTCGAGCTTACGGCCGCGCAGGAACTCGGCGCGCACGTAGCCCACCAAAGACACCCAGCTGAAGAGCAGTAGAATGCCCAGCAGGATGATAAAACTGGGTTCGATGACCGCCGCAATGATGATGATCACGTAGAGCTGAGGTACGCTCGTCCAGATCTCGATGAATCGCTGCATCAGCAGATCGGTCCATCCGCCGAAATAGCCCTGAATCGCGCCGGCGGCAATACCCACGATCGTCGACAGTACCGTCAACGCGAGCCCGAATAGAACCGAGGTGCGAAACCCATAGATCAAACGGGCCAATACATCGCGTCCGGTGTCATCCGTACCGAGCAGGTTCTGTGCGGACGGTGGAGAAGGGAAGGCCGCATCGACCGATTTGTTGATGGTCCGTTGCCCGAACCGGATTGGCGGCCATAGCATGAATCCGTGATGCTCGCGCACCGTTTTGGCGACAAAGGGGTCGCGGTAATCCGTGCTGGCGTAGAAACCGCCGAAATCGGATTCGGGGTAATCGACGAAGATCGGCAGATAGATTCGCCCCTCGTACCCCACCAGCAGGGGCCGATCGTTCGCGACGAACTCGGCGAACAAAGAGATGGTGAATAGGATTAGGAATATCCACAGGCACCAGTAGCCGCGCCGATTCGCTTTGAATCGCCTACCGCGCCGCTGCATTTCGGGACTGAGCTTGAACCGGGGAAGGCGCAGAATGGCGTCCAAGTACGTCAGCGCCCCTGTGTCTCGAAGTCGATGCGGGGATCGACGACGGTGTAGAGCATGTCTGCGAACAGATTGATGAGCAGTCCGACGAGGGAAAACACGAACAGCATGCCGAAGACGACCGGGTAGTCGCGATTGACGATGGACTCATAGCTCAAGAGACCGAGTCCATCGAGCCCGAAAATGGTCTCGATGAGCAGCGACCCTGCGATAAACATCTCAAAAAAGGCCGTCGGCATCCCGGCGATCACGATGAGCATCGCATTGCGGAACACATGGCCATAGAGAACCCGGCGCTCGCTCAAGCCTTTGGCCCGGGCGGTCACGACGTAAAGCTTGCTGATCTCCTCCAGAAATGAGTTTTTCGTCAGCAGCGTGAGTGTCGCAAATCCGCCGAGTGCATACGCGCTCACCGGGAGAATGAGGTGCCACAGATAATCAATGATCTTCCCGGGCACGCTCAACTCGCTCCAGTTATCCGAGACCAAACCGCCCAACGGAAACCAGCGCAAGTAGCTGCCGCCGGCGAAGCACACGATCAATAGGATGGCGACGAGAAATCCCGGCACGGCGTAAGCGATGACGATCGTGCCGCTCGTCCAGACGTCGAACCGCGTGCCGTGCGAGACGGCTTTCGATATCCCGAGAGGGATCGAGACCAGGTAGATGATCAGCGTCGACCACAATCCCAAGGATAGCGATACCGGGAGCTTCTCGAGCATGAGATGAGAGACTCGCTCGTGCCGGAAATAGCTCTCGCCGAAATCGAAACGCGTATAGGCGGCGGCCATCCGCAGGAAGCGCTCGTACACAGGTCGGTCAAAGCCATACTGTTTTTCCAGCTGCTCGATGAATTGCGGATCGAGGCCCTGCGCGCCACGATAGCGGCTTGCCGCAGAGCCGCCGGCGGCAAGCCGCGTGCCGGCCGAGTCCGCTTCCCCGCCGATGCGAGCAGTGGCGGACACATCGGTTCCCTTTAGTCTCGCGATCATCGTTTGTACCGGTCCCCCTGGCGCAAACTGGATGATGGTGAACGAGATCAGCAGGATTCCGAACAGGGTCGGAATCAGCAATAGCAAGCGCCGTGCGAGATACGCGGTCATTCGGAGCCTGCCCCGGATCGGGCGCCCTCCGGCGCTGACTCCTGCCACCACACCGACGGCATGCCGCCGAGGTATTGGCGCGACTTTGGCAAGCCGAACCGGTTCCAATAAGCGCAGGGGAAGCCGTCGAGAGTCCACTGAGGAATGCACAGGTAGTCCCACAAGAGCACGCGGTCCAGCGCCCGCGCCGCCGCAACCAATGCCGGCCGATCCCGGGCGAAAACGATTCGCTCGATCAGCGCGTCCACCGCCGGCTGCTTGAGTCCCGGCGTGTTGTCGCTTCCCGGAAGGTCGGCCGCCTTAGAGCCAAAGAACTCTCGTAGCTCGTTACCGGGCGAGCGGCTCTGACGCTTCCAATCGCTGACGATGTCGAAATCGAAGCTGCCGAGCCTGTTCTGCAGTTGTGCCGTGTCGACAATGCGCAGCGTCGCTTGCACCCCGATCTTGAGCAGATCCAAGAGATAGGGCTGCAGTACCCGTTCGGTACCAGGCTGGTCATCTATGAACTCAACTTTGAACGGTTCACCGGAACCCGCGTTGAAGAGGCGTCCGCCACGCAATACGTATCCGGCCTGTTCCAATAATGTCAGCGCGATGCGTAGATTGTCACGGTTGTTCCCGTCGCCCCGGCTCACCGGGCATCGAAACGGACGCTCGAACAGCTCCGGAGGAAGTTGTGTTTTGAACGGCCGCAGCAGTTCCAACTCCGCTCCCGACGGAATGCCGGTGGCCGCCAGTTCGGAGTTCTGGAAGTAGGAGTTCAGCCGCCGGGTCAGGCCGTACAGCAGGTGTCGATTGGTCCATTCGAAATCGAAGGCGTACACCAGCGCCAAGCGCACCCTCCGGTCCTGAAATGTCGAGCGGCGCAAATTGAAGAAGTAGCCCTGCATGCCGTTGGGGTCGTCATCCGGAATGATCGTGCGCAGGATCCGCCCATCGCGCACCGCCGGGACATCGTAGCGGGTCGCCCATGATTTCGGACTCATGTCCAAACGAACGTCGGTTGCTCCGCCGAGAAAGGCGCTCACGGCCACATCGACGTCCCGGTAGAAGTCATAGCGCACGACATCGAAGTTATGTTGGCCGACGTTGACCGGAAGATTACGGCCCCAATGATTCTCGACCCGCAGATATTCAATGAAGCGTCCGGTCTCGAAGCGCCCGACGCGATACGGGCCGCTGCCGACCGGCAGCTCGAGCGCGCTGCGTGCGAAGTCACGGGGTCGGCCTTGCGTGTCCCTTCCCTCCCAGAAGTGCCTCGGCAGCACGTAAATCAGCTGGCCGAGAGTTGCCGGAAATTCGCGATTTCCGCGTTGATCGAAGCTGAACTTGACCGTGTGATCGTCGATCTTCAACGCAGCCTTCACATGCGCGTAGTACTGACGGAAGCTCGGCAGGCCTTTCTCGCGCAGCGTCCGTACCGAAAAGACCACATCGTCCGCGGTCAGGGGAACGCCGTCGTGAAAACAGGCCTTCGGGTTCAGGTGAAAGGTCACCCATGAGAAGTCGGACGGGTATTCGATCTCTTGGGCAACCAGCGGATACTGCGAAGCGGGTTCGTCCAGCGAGGCGGTCATCAGTGATTCGTAGACCATCAGTGCACCGCGCGCCGCGGTACCCTGCACGATCAGGGGATTGAGCGAATCGAATGTCGCAATGGCCGAAATCCGGATGCTGCCCCCTTTGGGCGCATGCGGATTGACATAGTCAAAGTTCTCGAATCCCGGAGAATACTTGAGATCGCCCAGCAGCGAAATCGCGGAGGCGCGTTCAGCCGCGTCCTGCTGTACGGCCGCGGCATAAGCAGCGCCCGCGACTGCCCAAGCCGGTGTCGCGGCAAGCCACGCCAGAAGCCGCCTGCGTCCGAAATCCAGATCGCCCCGGTCAGCCATCGTTTCCCAGTGGTGCAGGTACTCTCGGAAAAAAGTCCATATCGCGTTTCTTTCGGTACTGGAGCGCGGCGAAGTCCATTTGCAGGCAGCCCGGGGTGGCGATCAGAATCAGCTCATCCGCCAGAGGAGCGAAGCCGGCCCGAAAGTGCTGCGTCGATTTGACTGCAATCACTTTCTTTGCCTGCAAATCGATTCCCAGTCCGGTGAAGGCGTCCGGAGACAGCGTCTGTGCGCGAATGGAGTTGATGACGATGTCGATGCCGTTCGCCTCGACCCATACGGACGCTCCGAGCGGTACGCGTGAGCCGCCGAGATCCCGCTGATCATGGCGCTCGGCGATGGCGCGAACCGTGATCACAAGATCGAGTGGGTTGCCGGAGGCGGCTCCGCATTTGCCTCCGATACGCAACGGAAGGGTCGCTCCGACGCCGGCATCCATGCACGCCATGGCGGATATGGGATCCCAGATGCAACCGAATGCCGCGTCACGAATCGAGTGATCCAACATCGCGCGCAACAGCGACACATTGTCGCTCGGCGCGCCGCCGCCCGCATTGTCCGCGGTATCGGCGAGAATTACGCGTCCCGGCGTTGACGCGCACTTCCGCAGCGCAGTATCGATATCCGGCATACGGATACGCAGTGCTTCGCGCTCGGCGTATATGGCGCGTCCAACTCGCTCAGCTGTGCATACCGCGAGCGCATCATCCCCATCGGCGATCACCAAGACCTTTGAGCCTGCCTCGGGCGAGTCGCCCCATGGAAAACCATGCACGAAACTGATGGATAGAATACCGGGCTGACGCTCCTCCTCTCGCAGGCGGCGCAGCAGACCAGCCATGGGTTCCGTGCTCGTCGGATAGAACCCAACCATACGGCAGTCGAACACGGCGGCAACGGGCCGTACCTTGCCCGCCTTGGTGTCGATGCAAATACGGTAAAGCTCCTCGGCGCGAGCAATAAAATCCGTATGCGGATATTCCTTCATCAATACGATGGCATCGGTTTGGGTCACCATCTGCGTTGTGAGGTGACAGTGAGGATCGAGCTCGACGCCGAGGACAAGGTCGCGCCCGACGCGGCGGCGAATATGGCTGATGAGATCGCCCTCGCAATCGTCGCAGGCCGTGGAAATCATCGCGCCATGCAGAAACAACAGAGCAATGTCGAATGGGCCGCGCTCCACGAGATCGCCTACGATCCGCTCCCGGTACTTCTCGTAGACGCTGTGCAGGGTAGGTCCGGACGGTTCTGCAAAGGCGACCAGGCCGGTGACCAGCTCGTGTCCCTCGCGAGCGGCTCTACCCTGCAGCTGCACCAGGAGCACCGACTCGGAACTCTCGCCGGGTTGCTCGGGAGTCGCTTCGATTTCGACGAAGCCGCGTGCCCCGGTCGGCCACGGGGCGAAGGTATTGGATTCAGTCGAGAGGGCCGCGGCAAATATCCGCATCACCAGATACCCTCGCTGAGTTCAGGTTCAGGCAATTGCGGAAGCGACGCGAAACGGAAGTCCTCCGGCGGCTCAACTTTCAGCAGATGGCGCACGAAGTAATCAAAGTGCCTGTGCACGAAGTGGCGGGTGCGCGTGGCGGAATAGTGATTCGCCCCCGGCAGCATCAGCATGTCGAACGGTCGGTCATTCTCGATGAGAGCCGCGATGAACTGCAGCGTGCCGGCGGGCAGCACGTTTTCGTCGAGCTCGCCAAAAATGATGAGCAGCTTCCCCGCCAAGCGAGCAGCCTGCTCGTTGCCATTGACGTTGCGGTAGTTGAGGGGAATTTCCGACGGAGCCGCCCGCAACGGCGAGCCGTCCGCGTAGACCGGCTGGCCATGGTAGGCGAGCCAATGAAAATCGCGATGCATGTTGTGCAAGGCGGCCGGAGGCATCGTGGCAATGCCCACCTTGAACACGTCAGGGTATTCGAGCATCGCGCGGATCGCAGCGTAGCCACCATATGAGCTCCCGTAGATGCCGACGCGAGCGGTGTCGATGTAGGCGAATCGTCGGCCAAGCTCTGCAATCGCTGCTGCGTAATCATCCATGCCGATGACGTGCAGGCGACCGTCGATCGCAGCTTCGAATTGGCGCGAGCGAAAACCCGTTCCCCGCGGATCGAGGGACATGACGAGGAAACCCAGCGACGCGAGCGCGGCCGGCGAAGCCGGCCCCGCGTTGCCCGTCATCGCACGAATGAATGTCTTAGGGGACGATGGCCCGATCGGAGTCGTGTACTGCGAGATGATGATGGGATATGAGCGGTGCGGATCAAAATTGCCTGGAAGATATAGCACCCCGTGAAGGTCCGTCTCGCCATCGGCGGCCTTCACGCTGAAAGTCCGCGGGGCCCTGTAGCCTGCTTCCAGCGCGGCGCTGATATCCATTTCCGCGAGCGTTGCAACGATCCGGCCTGCGCCAAGCTCCCGGAGCACCGAGCGCGGCGGCTGATCCACTGTCGAGGACGCGTGCACGATGTACCTGCCGCTCGGTGATATCTGTCTTTTCGCGGGGTCGGCTGCCGACGCGGGGTCGCCCTGCGGCGAGGAGATTTCATGATCGAGCGGCTCCGGGGTGAGAAGCACCGGTTCACCCTCGTCCAGACCGACGCGATACAGGGAACGATAGTAGGGATTGGCGCCTTCCCGTCCGCTCGCAGTGAACAGGAGTTCGCGCCGCTCTTCGTCTACGCGGATCAGATCGCGGACAAACCACTCGCCGTGTGTGATCTGCCGCCTCTGTTCCCCCGTGGACGTGTCGTAGAGATACAGATGCCCGGTTCCGTCGCGCTGCGAGTACCACACTGCCTCGCGCATATCGGCGCTGAGCCACACGTTCGGCGGGTTGTAAAACATACCGTGCATGTTCGTCCGCGGCTGCAGATGTTCCGCGATCGCCGTGCGCACTTCACCCGAGTTGAGGTCGATGTCGAGGAGTAGGGCGCTGCCCATGTTCTCGCCGTGCGCGAGCATGAACCGACGGTTGCCGTCGGCGCTCCACCAGGTTGCCTGCAGCGGTAGCAGTTCCGGGTGCACGAACCGCAGGTCCGAGCGAAGCGCTATTTCGCGACGCGCGCCGCCCGGGATGTCGAATATATACCAGGTCGCCGTGGCCGGCTTCTCGCCCATCAGCGACACGTGAGCCTGGTACACCTTGGGACGAAAGCTACCGTCGCGGGGCGTTGTTTCGAGAAATGGGTACAGCGCCACGTGACGCTGATCGATGCGCGGGGCTATCAGGCGCTTCGAATCCGGCGACCATTGCACGCCGAAGGGTGGACAGGGTCCTCCTTGGCGCGCGCGTGGAATGAAGGAACCCTTCCAACCATCGTAGTAGACACCGTAGCCGTTGTCGGGCGTGCCATTCTGCGTCAGCAGGTGCTCCCTACCGCTTGCCATATCCCGCAGCCGCAGATTGCCTTGCCGCGTGAGCACGGCCCATTGTCCGTTCGGTGCCACGCACAGATCGTGCGATTGCGCAACGATTTCCTGGCTGCGGCAGATGAGCGGGTTCCACCGACAATCATAGCGACGGGAACCGAGCCGAAAGCTCATGGATTGGAGATCGGCCGCAACGTTGAGATCTTCGAGCGCCAGTGAGTTGGATGCGATACCAGACTCGGCACACTCGGCGCCGAGCCGCCGGGCCAGCGCCGCATGATCGAATAGCGGGCTCACCTCGCCCGTGGATGCCTCCACCAGTACATAGTGATGACCCTCGGCCAAATCACGTCGATACCAGAATGCCTCTCGCTTACCCAGCCATGTCGGTGAAATTGGCTTGTGCTTGAGCTTCGGAGCGAGCACGGGCCACAGAAGCTGCTCGGCGCGGGCATAGTGCTCACGGCTCATCATTGCGCGGGCGGCTTCCTGACCACCACACGGGCGAACACCATCGGTGGCCCGCCGACCACCGACATCTCAAATCCCGAGACGTCACGTCCCGAGCGCCGCAGCTTGAAGGCGAAGACCTCATCGCCCACGGTATCCGGACCGATCAGGGAGAGAGGCGACGAGGCGTAGTCGCCAACATCGAGCGGCACTTCCCGTTTACCCATGAGAATGCGGATCGACCCATTCTCGCGCAAAATTCTGTAGTCGGCGGCAAGTTCGTCCGAGTGGTAGACCCCAGCAAACGCATCGAGGATCTCCTGCGGGATGGGCGTCGCGTTGTGCGGCGCACTTTTCGCCTCCGGTGACTTGGGCATGGGCGCGCGATAATCGTGCTCCAGGAGAATGTCCGCGATCCGATCGGACAGAGAACCGGCATCTATTTCGTTGAGATTACACAGCACCGTGATCCCAAGCTTGCGCTCAGGAAAGCGCAATTGATCTGTCCGAAAGCCCACGAATGAGCCGCTATGACGTATGTAGCCAAGCCCGCGCCGCGTGCCGACGAAGAGTCCCCCGGCGTAGACCGCCCCGTCGCCGACGGCGGTTACGGTGCCGTCTTTCAATCTGCCTGGCGCAAGCATGTCTGCTTTGATCGCGGGACTCCAGACTTTCCCTTCGTAGAAGTCGCGGTCCCAAAGCATGAGATCGTGAATCGTGGATATGAGCCCGCCGTCGCCAACCATTTCAAACAGGGTCACTCCACGTTTGAAGCTGCCGTCCTTCTGACGGTAGTACCCCGTAGCCCGGTTCTTCACGACGCGCATCGCATCGTCGGCGAAGAAAGTATGCGTCATTTGCAGTGGCCCGAATATTCTCTCCTGGGCGAATTGCGCCAGCGTCTTGTGTGTGACCCGCTTCACCATCATCCCAAGAAGCAGATAGCCCGTGTTGCTATAGCGCCATTGCTCACCGGTCGGGAAGGCCAGGTGCTTCTGGCGCGCGAGATCCGCCAGGAAATCCTCCTCGCTAAAGTAATCCTTCTCAGTCAGACCCATCAATGAGCGCAGATGGTAGATGTCGCGCAAGCCGCTCGTGTGGTGAATGAGTTCGCGGATGGTGATCGGCGCGCCATAGATGGGGAGCTCCGGGATGTACCTGCGGATGTCGTCATCGAGCCCAATCTTGCCCTCATGTGCGAGCATGAACACGGCCATGGCCGTGAATTGCTTGGAGACCGAGGCGAGGTCGAACGACGTGTCCGAAGCAATGGCCACGCCGAAATCCAGATCGGCGAGACCATAGCTCTTCTGGTAAACCGGCCGCAGATTTCGCGTGATACCGAGCGCACAGCCGGGCCCCGTGACCCTGAATTGCGCAAACAGCGTATCAATCCGGTCTGTGGCCATTGCGCTCAGGTGCATAGAAGCGGAAGTCTCCTCGGTGGTCCCACCCATGGCAGCTTGGAAAAGGGGCCCCGCGAACAGTATAAGAAGAAACGCTCGCCAACTCATGGCCGCGAACCGAATGCATCGCTCGAGCTACTTGGTATTGACATGAATTGCCAGACCGATCACTCGCGGTTCCAATCGAACTGCCGTGCCGTCGGTGTTGCGTGTGACCGCAGGATTGGCATCGAGCAGGTTGGCGACGTAGAGGTATGCACCCCACTTGTTGCTCTGCACTCCGCCGCGGATATTGGCGACTGTGACCGAGTTTCCCTCCAGGATTCCGCTGGTCGTGGTCTGGGTCAGCGAGGAATGATAATCCGCCGCTGCATAGACGAAGCCCTGCAGCGCCGTGCCCCAGGGAAGATTCCAGGCATAGGTTCCTGATGCGTCCAATTGCCTCTTCGGCACATAGTCGAGCCTGTCACCCGCGTGCAGGAAGGTCAAGGGAGCCAGATTCGGATCAACGGTCTTGAGCGTGCTCTCGTTGAGGTTGCCCGACGCCTTCAGTGACAGTCCGGAGAGCGGGCGATACGTAATTCCATACTCGACGCCCTGAATCCTCGCCTTGCCGCCGTTGACCGTGAAGGCGGTGAACGTAATCGGATCCGTGACAAGGAGTTGGATTCGGTCCCAGATGCTGTAATACAAGGCGCCCTCGAGGCTTATCATTCCCTCCGCCAGCAGGGCCTTCGACCCCAACTCGTAAGTCCATATGGAATCGGGCTCGACTTTGGTTGCCGTGACTCCATAGCTCGCCGCGATCGCCTCTGATTGTGCGCTGTTGAAACTGCCGGAACGAAACCCTTTGGCGGCGCTCACGTAGGAGAGCAAGTCATTGCTCCAATGAAACGAAAGATTGAAGCGTGGGTCCACCGAAGAGAACGTACCGGCACCCGCCTGAGGCGTTCCAGGGATAAACGTCGAGCTCGGGGGAGGGCCTGGAAACAAGAAGTTCATCGTCTGCGTCGTATTAATGATTGCAACGCCGCCGCGATCGTCGGTGAAATAGCGCAGACCGAGCGTGGGTTCGAGAAATCCGTTGAACATCAAGTACGAAGCCTCGCCAAAGGCGGACCAGTTGCGCGAGGTGCTGGAGTCGGTCGCGTCTGTAAGCGTTCCGACCTGGACAATGGAAGGAACCGTCGTCAGCGCGTCCACGTTGGCCAGCGCGTTCGCCCTGGCATCGGAGTAGAGGCCTCCGACCGACCACCTGAACGGCCCGCTGCCACGCGACACCAGTCGCAGTTCCTCCGAAAACACCTTGTTGGTGACGCCTGAATCGGAGGTCAGATCGGTCGATGCCCCGGGGGACAGGATGGTCGAATTGTTCGACGATGCGTACTTGAAAGTCAGATATGAACTCGAGCTGGTGAGGTCTGCGAATGGCAGGGCGTAGTTGACCAGCAGGTTGAAGGCGTGCGTATCGACATCGAGAAAGTCGACTCCCGGCCCGCTCACCAGTGTGCGATTCGCGAACCCGCCGTTACTGAAATTGGATTGATCGCGCTCGATCCAGGCGGAACCAGTGATTCGCAAGTCGTCGTTCGGACTGAACAGGAGCTTGGCTCGATAATTCCAGCTGTCCGCGCCGTTCACGTCCTTGCGGCCCGTACGGGCGTCGTCGAGATACCCGCCGTCATCGTGATGACCAACGACCACGCGCAGAGCGAGTCGGTCCTGGACGATCGGCACGTTCACAGCAGTATCAAAAGAGTAGTCGGGCCGCCCATCAGTCTTGACGCCGCTTGCCAGGTCGAGTTTTGCGCTCGCCGTCGTAAGATCAGGCGAGTTCGTGATCAACTTGATGGCGCCGCCCATCGACCCCTGGCCGTATAGTGTCCCCTGCGGACCACGTAGGACTTCGACACGATCGAGGTCGTAGGAAGCCATGTTGGGACTGATGGTGCTTCCGAGCAGGCTGAACGGCACCTCGTCCAAGTAGAAGCCCAGGGTCCCATCACCGGTCGCCGATGACAAACCTCGGATCTCGATACTGGCAAATCCGTTACCCGTGGGACGATTCGAGACACCCGGTGCCTCCGAGATGAAGTCCTCGAGTTTAAACTTGCCTTCCGCGTCGAGGGCCGCGCCATCGAATGCGGTTACCGCCATTGGCACGTGTGAGATGGGCTCTTCGCGTTTCTCCGCCGTCACTACGACTTCTTCTAGCGCTCCCGGGGTACCGTCGGTCGCCAACGGTTCGGCTTCCGCCACATTGAGCGACACCGCGGTCAGCAGCGTCGCGGCCAATATACTCTTGATGGTGAGATTCACTCTATTTCTCCCTGGTGCCCGGACTACCGGGCTTTAGTTTGTTTTTGACCTTACCCGGTTTACCGATCGCCGAATATTGAGCATGACGGCCGCCTCTGCAGGCGTTGCAACCTCGCATCCGAGCCGCGACACGATCTCGATCGCACGTTGGACGAGTTGGCCGTTGGTCGCGAAGACACCGCGGGACAGATAGAGGTTATCCTCCAGTCCCACCCGGATATGCCCGCCCAACAGGGCCGACTGCGCTACGACGGGCATCTCCAATGCGCCAATTCCCAAAGCCGCCCACTCGGTTCCGGCCGGCAGCATGTTGCGCATGTAGATGAGAGTCTCGGGATCCGCAGGCGCACCCCACAACACGCCAAGCACGAACTGAAACAGCGCCGGCCCCTGGATCAGCCCCTCGGCAATCAGTTGTTTCCCGAAGAGGATGTCGCCGGCTGAGAAGACTTCCAGCTCGGGCTTGACGCCCAATCGCAGCATCTCCGCCGCCATGGCGCGCAGAGTTCTAGGCGTATTCAGATAGACGAACTCTTGTCCGCCTTCGACCTGATTTCCTGTTGTCAGATCCACCGAAGCAATGTCGGGGAGGCATTCACGGATATGTCGCATGCGGTCGTCCACACCGGCGACATCGCTCTCCGGCAGCGCCCTCGACTCATCTTGCGGGTCGGGCAGCAGGAATGCGCCAAGCCCGCCGGTGAGGTTGATCAGGATCGGGTTGCCGGACTGACGAATCCGATCCACAACCTCCCGGAACAGATTAGGATCACGGCTCCCGGCCCCGGTAACAGGGTCGCGGACATGTATGTGCGCTACCGCCGCGCCGGCATCCGCGGCCTCGAGCGCCGCAGCGGCAATCTGAGCCGGTGTGACAGGAAAACTCGGGTGCCTGCGGTTGAACGGCGCGTTCCCCGTGACCGCACACGACAGAATTACCTTACTCTTCCTTTGCATCCGCAGAGCACCCCTCATTCGTTCGCCGCGCGTGGGCGGCCGCAGTTGAGCCTTAGAACTCCCACTCGTGGCCGGCGTCCACTGCGAACACTTGACCCGTGACGTGGCGGGCTGCGCCGGAGGTGAGGTACATCACCATCGAAGCGACGTCATTCATCGATACCATGGTGCGCATCGATACGTGCGCGAGCTCCCGAGCCAACGCCTCATCGGGGCTTATGCCCTCGGACCGAGCGACATCGCCAAGCACGCGATGCATTCGAGGATTGTCCATCAACCCGGGACGCACGACGTTTGAGCGTATTCCGTATTGCCCCAATTCCCTCGCTGCCGCCAATGTAAATGCCTCAAGCGCAGCCTTGGACGCAATGTACGGAGTTCTCGACACGGGCCGCGTGACGACCGACGAAGTTGAAATGCTGACGATTGCCCCGCAACGCTGCCGCTTCATGCCCGGAATTACATGCCGCGCGCATTCCACCGCGCCCAGCAGATTCACGCTGAGGCTCCTTGACCAGTCGTCCCGGGATAGACTTTCGATGTCGCCGCGCGCACCTGAAATGCCAATGTTGTTGATGAGCACGGACACATCGGATTGCCAGGCTGACAGATCCCGAAACAATCTCGCAAGTGCCGCAGCATCGCCGACATCAACGCAGGTGATGCGCAGGCGCCGGGAGTCGTGCTCACCGGCCACCCTGTCGAGTGCATTCCTATCCACATCGCAGGCATGAACGCGAAAGCCGTCGGCGAGATAGCGCATTGTGAGCTCCCGCCCAAGCCCACCGGCCGCGCCGGTGATCAGCACCAGCGCGTCGCCCGGCAAGTCGGGAGAGTCCACGGGATCTTGTCTCAGTGGCATGTTTCCCCACGCGGATTCATCCCAATTACCTTATTGTCAGTCCAAACGCTTCTTGTGAGCATTTGATCACAAGAATCACGACAACGCAAATTGCGATGGAAAACACCTTTCCTTGCCGAACCTATTGAGTGGAGAATACGATCGTCGAGTCGCCGAAAGACCGGGAGCAATTACGATGACCAGCGCTCTCGCCGCGCCAGTGAAGATTACAGTGACTCGCGAGCGGTGGCCGCTCGTAGCGCCCTTTCGAATCAGCGGCTACAGTTTCGCGACGACCAACACGCTCACTGTGTCTCTCGAGAGCGGTGGTCAGATCGGTCGCGGCGAAGCCTCAGGCGTCTATTACCGCAACGATGGCATCGAGCAGATGCTCGAGCAAATAGAGTCCGTCCGCGGCGCCATTGAAGCGGGAATCGATCGTAGCCGACTACAGGCTCTGTTGCCTGGGGGCGGCGCCCGCAATGCTCTCGATTGCGCCTTGTGGGATCTCGAAGCGAAACTCAAGGATAGAACGGTGTCTCAAATCGCCGGGCTTGGCCAGCCAAGAAGTCTGGTAACCACGTTCACATGCGGTGCAGACGAGCCCGCCGCGATGGCCGCCGCCGCACTCCGGTATAAGGATGCGCGCGCAATCAAACTGAAGCTTACGGGAGAACCGCTCGATGTGGAGCGCGTGCTGCAGGTCCGCCGCGCCTGCCCCAGAGTCTGGCTCGGGGTGGACGCAAATCAAGGTTTTACCAGGGCATTTCCGGAGCAGATCATGCCGGCGCTGTGCGAGGCGCGGGTCGAGCTGATTGAGCAGCCCTTTCCCATGGATCAGGATTCGCATCTCGATGGTCTGAAGTCACCGATACCCATCGCCGCCGATGAAAGCGTGCAGGGAATCGCTGATCTGCCAAGACTCGTGGGGCGCTATTCAGTGGTCAATATCAAGCTCGACAAGTGCGGTGGCCTGACCGAAGGGCTTGCCATTGCACGTGCCGCCAAGGAACTGGGGCTTGAATGCATGATCGGCAATATGACTGGAACGTCGCTGGCGATGGCGCCGGCCTTCGTTGTCGGCCGGCTCTGTCGCATTGTCGATCTCGACGGTCCCACATTTCTAAAACGTGATCGGGAGACGCCTGTGCGATATGTTCGAGGCCGAATCATCGTGCCGACGGGATTATGGGGCAGCCGTGTATCCATCTGATTTGAGCCGAAGCCCGCGCCCGCATTGCGAAAATGAATTATCCTAGCGTTTATCGATGATCAAGGCGCCCTCATGTCTCCTACTTTAAAAACCGGCTCGCGGGCACTTACGTCGCGCGCTACGGCGAATTTCGCAGCCAAGTCGATTTATAACGTCCGGCGGAGCGCGCGTTACACGCTCAAGGACGAAGTGTATGCACAGATATGCGAGGCCTTGATGTCGGGCGAGTTTCTGCCCGGCGAACGACTGACCGTGCGCCGTGTCGCGGAACTGACGAAGACGAGCGTGATGCCGGTTCGCGAAGCCTTTCGGCGGTTGGCCTCCGAGGGCGCTCTCGAGCCGAATTCCTCCGGTTGGACGCAGGTGCCTGTCATCGACTCGGCTCGATTGCAGGAGATCGTCATGCTGCGGTGTCATCTCGAGGGATTGGCGGCGCGACTGGCTGCCAGGCACATCACTGCGTCCGAGATTGCCGAACTCGAAAGTGCGAATACCCAAATGCTCGATGCCATTCGCCGCCGTGACGCGCGTGCGGAGGCGCGCGCCAATGAGCAATTCCACTTTGGAATCTATGGTGCGGCCCGGTCCCCAGAGCTTCTGCGCATCATCGAGAGCATCTGGCTTCGAGTGGGACCTGTCTTGATTTCGCTTCACAGCGGCTACAACGAGAGCGCGGCGGCGGCGCGACGCCGCAACACAGCACATCACGCGGCGTTGATCGAAGCGCTCCGAAATCGAAATGCAAAAAAGGCCGAGGAAATACTCCGGCAGGATCTCGAGGACGCCGCCGATTTCTACCTATCGCGCGCAAAGAAACGGGAAGAAGCCGGTGCTGCGGAGTGAAGGGCACAACGCCGCTGATTTGATCGGGACGCTACGTTCCGCGCGCTAGTGCGGATCGTGCATGTGTTTGAACAGGTCACCATCCGCGGGAATCTTGCCGCCTATTCCGCAGGCAAACGTGGGTAAGATCAACAGAAATGCGACCATGCAGCGATCGCTCAAGTGGATCACGGGTGCGCCTTGTGTGGTGTCGACTCTGTGAGTGGCGGCATAATCCCAGCCAAACTGATCCGGCCCACTGCTGTTTAAGCCGTCCCGAGGCTTGCGCCCGTGGTGATCGTCCAAGGATTTAGGACCTGCGGCCGAGGCCAGTTCGGTTTGGTGCTGCGCGGCCAGGGCCGCTTCCGCGGACCAGTCAA